>ERZ857998.2584-NODE-2584-length-16586-cov-3.628516_pt1 | contig 16586 bp, 15 predicted proteins | sample MGYA00519954_ERZ857998 | MGnify/ENA primary metagenome ERZ857998 (study PRJEB31778, sample SAMEA3449424) | human gut metagenome | biome: human gut; feature: human-associated habitat; material: faeces | place: United Kingdom | collected 2010/2012 ...
GCCGGCTGTCAATTACGGCAATCCCTTGCGATGGAACGCTATCCGATTTATAATGAAAAAAAGGGATTTTGGAGCGTGCGGGTATGGCAGACTATATGATGGCATTGGACGCGGGAACGACGAGCAATCGCTGCATTCTCTTTGACCGGCACGGGCGCGTTTGCAGCGTTGCGCAGCAGGAATTTACGCAGTACTATCCCACCCCCGGCTATGTGGAACACGATGCGGAGGAGATCTTCACAACGCAGCTTGCCGTCGCGCGCGCGGCGATGGAAAAAATCGGCGCGGCGCCCGCCGATATTGCTGCCATCGGCATTACAAACCAGCGGGAAACGACGGTCGTCTGGGACAAGCAGACCGGCAAACCCGTGTGCCACGCAATCGTCTGGCAATGCCGCCGTACCGCCGCCTACTGCGACGCGCTCAAGGGGCGCGGACTGACGGACATGATCCGAACGCGAACCGGCCTGATGCCGGACGCCTATTTTTCCGGCACGAAGCTGCGCTGGATTCTGGAAAATGTGCCGGGCGCCAGAGCGCGCGCCGAAAAGGGCGAGCTGCTCTTCGGCACCATCGATACATGGCTGATTTGGAAACTGACCGGCGGAAGGATACACGTTACGGACTATTCAAACGCTTCGCGCACCATGCTGTTCAACATCCATTCCCTGCAATGGGATGCGGACATCCTGCGCGAGCTGGAGATTCCGGCGCAGATGCTGCCAGAGGTGCGTCCCTCCTCCTGTGTGTACGGTAAGACGGACGCAAACTGGTTCGGCGCGCCGATCGTGCTTGCGGGTGCGGCGGGTGACCAGCAGGCCGCGCTGTTCGGCCAAACCTGCTTCCAGCCCGGAGAGGCGAAGAATACCTACGGTACGGGCTGCTTTTTGCTCATGAACACCGGCGAAGCGCCCATTCGATCCGAAAACGGACTGGTAACAACCATCGCTTGGGGCATCGACGGCCGGATCTATTATGCGCTGGAGGGCTCCGTCTTCGTCGCCGGCGCGGCAATTCAATGGCTGCGCGACGAAATGCGGCTCATCCGCACAGCGGCGGAATCCGAAGAATGCGCGCGCCGCGTGGCCGATACGGCCGGCTGCTTCTTCGTTCCCGCATTCGTCGGGCTGGGCGCGCCCTATTGGGATCAGTATGCGCGCGGCTGTATCGTCGGGCTGACGCGCGGCGTCAACCGCGATCACATTGTGCGCGCAGCGCTCGAATCGCTCGCATACCAGACCAGCGACGTTCTGCGCGCCATGCAGGAGGATGCCGGCATCCGGCTCTCCGCACTGCGCGTGGATGGAGGCGCCTCAGCGAATAATTTCTTAATGCAGTTTCAGGCCGATATCATCGGCGCGCCGGTACTGCGACCGGCCTGCGTGGAGACGACCGCGATGGGCGCGGCCTATCTGGCCGGGCTTGCCGTCGGATTCTGGTCAAGTGCCGATGCGCTCAAGGACAATCTGCTCGCGCCGGCAGTATTTGAGCCCGCCATGAGCGCGGCCGAGCGCAGCGAGCGCCTGTACGGCTGGGAGAAAGCCGTGCGCAGCTCGTTCGGGTGGGCGCACGCATAACCAAACCAAATCCGGAAAGGATGCATAAAATGCTGGATGTCATCATCATCGGCGGCGGCGTGATCGGCTGCGCTGTTGCAAGGGAGCTGTCCCGCTATCGCGGGGAGGTGCTGCTGCTGGAAAAAACGGCGGACATCTGCAACGGCCAGAGCAAGGCGAATACCGCCATCGTCCACGGCGGCTATGACGCCAAGCCCGGTACGAACAAGGCAAAATACAACGTCTTGGGAAGCCGCATGTTTCCCGATGTCTGCGCAGAGCTCGATGTACCAATGCGCCGAAACACCTCGCTGGTCGTCTCGTTTTCGCCGGATGACCACCGGGCGTTGGAAGATCTGCTCTCGCGCGGAAAGCAAAACGGCGTCGGCGGTCTCTCCATCCTCTCCCGCGATGAGCTGCACCGGCGCGAGCCCAACCTGAGCCGAGCAGCCTTTGAAGCGCTGCTGGTGGAGACGGGCGGCATTTGCTGTCCCTATGAGCTGACGCAGGCCTACGCGGAAAACGCGGCGGTCAACGGCGTCCGCTTCCTGCGAAACGCCGCTGTGACCGATATTGCACGCACGGCGGACGGCAACTGGTTGGTGCGCTCCGGTGCGGGCGACTTTTGCTCCCGCGCCGTGATCAATTGCGCGGGGATATACTCGGACACGCTGCACAACATGGTTTCGCCCGAGCGCATCACCATCCATCCGCGCCGCGGCGAATACTACCTGCTCGATAAAAAGTATCAGGGCATGTTTCGGGCGACGATCTTTCAACTGCCCACGCGAAAGGGCAAGGGCGTGCTGGTCGCGCCCACGGTGGACGGCACGATTCTCGTCGGCCCCACAGCCGATGATCTGGAGGATCGAACCGATACGCGCACAACGGCCGACGGCCTCTCCCGCGTGCTCGCTGCGGCAACACGGAGTTGGGAAACGCTTCCCGTACGCGGGGCGATCACCACGTTCGCGGGACTAAGGGCCCACTGCGACCGCGATGATTTCGTCATTGGGGAAGCGGCTGGCGCCGAGCGCTTTTTTGACGCGGTCGGCATCGAATCCCCCGGCCTGTCCAGCGCGCCGGCCATCGGCAGGGCGTTGGCGGATGAGGCCGCGGATCGGCTTGGCCTTTCCCCAAACGGAGCATTCCGGCCGGAGCGAAAGGGCATTCCCAAGTTTCGCGCGCTGGATGACGCGGCGCGCCGGCAGCTCATAGAGGAGAACCCCGACTATGCAAAGATCGTCTGCCGCTGCGAGCTGGTCACCGAAGCGGAAATCCGCGAAGCAATCCGGCGTCCGGTCGGTGCGCGCACGATCGACGGGATCAAACGGCGCACGCGCGCGGGCATGGGCCGCTGTCAGGCCGGATTCTGCACGCCGCGCACGGTTGAAATACTGGCGGAGGAGCTCGGCATTTCGCCGCTCGAGGTCACGAAATGCGGCGGCGATTCCCACTTGCTGATGGAATACCTGTTTGACGGGGAGGATATGCCGCATGCGTAAAGTCGATCTCGCCATCATCGGCGGTGGCCCTGCCGGGCTGGCCGCTGCGCTCGCCGCAAGGGAGGCCGGTTGCGCCGATATACTGATTCTTGAGCGCGGGCCGCAGCTCGGCGGCATCCTGCGCCAGTGCATCCACAACGGTTTTGGCCTGCACACCTTTCAGGAGGAGCTGACCGGTCCGGAATATGCGCAGCGGTATATCGACCGCGTACAGGAGGCGGGGATTCCCTATGCATGCGATACGATGGTCATCGATCTGTCGGGGCAGCGCGTGCTCACCTTTGTTTCCCGTGAACGGGGACTTGAACACATCCAAGCCGGAGCGGTTCTGCTGGCGATGGGCTGCCGGGAGCGGCCGCGTGGTGCGCTCGCCACGCCCGGATGGCGCTGTGCGGGTGTCTACACGGCCGGTACGGCGCAGCGCATTGTCAATCTGGAGGGCTTGGTTCCCGGCAAACATGTGGTCATCCTCGGCAGCGGCGACATCGGACTCATCATGGCGCGCCGCATGACATTCATCGGTGCGAAGGTAGAGGCCTGCGTGGAGCTGATGCCCTACTCCTCCGGCCTCAAGCGCAACATCGTACAGTGTCTGGACGACTTCGCCATCCCGCTGCTGCTGAGCCATACGGTTGTGGATATTCATGGGAGGGAGCGGCTCACCGGCGTGACGATTGCCAAGGTGGACGCGCATTTGAAGCCGATCCCCGGCACCGAACGGGAAATTCCCTGTGACACGTTACTGCTGTCGGTCGGTCTGCTGCCGGAAAACGAATTGTCCGGCATGGCCGGCGTAGCGCTTTCCACCGCAACCGGCGGCGCTGTTGTGGACGATCGCTATGAGACATCCGTTCCCGGTATCTTCTCCTGCGGCAACGTTCTGCATGTGCACGATCTGGTTGATTTCGTTTCAGCCGAAGCCCAAAGCGCGGGGCGCAGCGCCGCCCGCTTTGTGCAGGGGCTGCTGCCAGAACCCGCCCGCAGGCTGCCCGTTACCGCCGGGTTCGGCGTGTCCGGTCTGGTGCCGCAGTTCGTTTCTGCAGCGCCGGAGGCCGATATTGTGCTCATGTTCCGTCCGCGCGGCGTGTATAAGAACGCTGCGATCATGGTGGAGGCCTGTGGGACAACGCTGCTCAAGCGAAAGGCGCGTATTCTCGCGCCCGGCGAAATGGTACGGCTCACGCTGTCCGCAGCCGATATTGCCCGCCTTTCGGGTGCGAACGAAATCCGGGTTTCCATTGTGGAGGAGGCAAGCGCATGAAACAAGAACTGACCTGCATCGGCTGTCCGATGGGATGTCTGCTGCGAGCGGAGGTATGTGACGGAATCGTTTCCAACATCGAGGGCTTTTCGTGCCGGGTGGGCGAGCGCTACGCGCGCGAGGAATTGACCGCGCCGCGCCGCATGGTCACCGCGCTGTGCCGCGTGCGGGGCAGGCGCGCGCCACTACCGGTCAAGACCAGCCGACCGATCGACAAGCGGCTCGTGTTCGACTGTCTGAGGGAGATTGCCGATTATACCGCCTGCGCGCCCGTTCACATCGGGGACGTTCTGATTCGCGGCGTGTGCGGAACGGATGCCGATGTTGTGGCGACGGCGGCGGTCGAGGCCTTCCGTCCGTACGCAAACGCATAGCATTCTGCGGTGCGCTCCCACAGACCGCGGCAATTTCTCTTTGTAGTCGCGGACAGCCTTTGGCTGCCCGCTTTAACATTGGCTTTTGTTCTTGCCGTGATACGACGGCTGCGCGGCAGGGCCTTCCGCAAAAAGCGGCAGGCTCTGCGTCAAAACAAGCCGCCGGATGCGGCTGCTTGGTGACAGTGCGGAATGTGCAGCTCTTACGCTTCAGCAAATGTGATGCGTTTCAGCGATGGCCAGAGGGCATGGGCGCATTCCTCCATGTGCTGTTTCTGCGCCGGCGGCACCGGCTCAAACAGGGTGACAGCGAGGCCGGCGCCCTTTTGCTTCCATCTTCCTGCAACGAATCCATCCAGCAAAACCGCGGGCATGACAATGCCGGAGAGCGTAAAGATCTTGCGCAAATGCTTCTGCGGCAAATAAAGGCTCTCCGTTTTCTGATACCCGAGCATCAGCGGGTCAAAGCCCGCCAAAAAGAGGCACTTCGGCATGGAGAGGCACTCGTTTCTTTGCCGCGCAATATAAAAGTACGTCTTTCCGTTGCAGGAAAACGAGGAAACCGGCAGCATTGAGAGCTGCTGTTTGATGTCCGTCTGCGTTGCTGCAAAAAAGTACGCGGCGTCTTTTACGGTGGCCGGTCCATAGAACGTAAAGTACCGGCGCGCCAGTTCCAGCCGCGCCGCATCGGCCTCCATCGGCGTGAACGGCGGGCATAAGCGGTATGCCCTTTTCTCCCCTTGTTCCGGCACCGCATAGCAAATGCGCCCGGCCTCGCACAGCGCCCGGATTGTCCCGCCCCATGCGTTAAAGACGCTTTCGGCCTCTTCCTCCGTCATGCCGTTTTGCAGGCAGATTGCCCTGAGCTCCTCCCTCGCGGTCATGCCGGCACAGATGCTGCTCTCAATCAAATCCGCAAAATACCGTTTGCGCTCCCGGGTGACACGGTCATCCCCCTCCAGCGTATCGCACGGGCGCAGAAAGCGCTTGCGGCCTTCATGGAGAAACAGGGGCAGATCGTCCGCAGCAAAGACATGCATCGTGCCGCGGATTGTCCAGCTTTTCATCAGGTCCTTCGCGTCCTCGCCCTGAAAGCGACGGGAGCGGATGCGAATGGCGTGAAAGGCGTTGGACAGATACTGCGCCTGCACGCCGCAAAGATCGCGGACCACCGCGCCGCAGCTCGCAGGTGACAGCAGATGTTGATTTTCGAGCTGCCGTATTTTGATCTCCTCGATGTTCATCGCATCTCTCCTGTCGCCCGGCCTACGCCCGATACACGCGCATAAAGCCGCAGCAGTCCATATCCTCCGCCTTTGTAAGCCCACAGGAACGGTAAAAAGCAATGGTTTCCTCGGAAGCATCCGTCATCAGGCACATCTGGTACACGGTCTGATAACGCTCCATAACCGTTTGCAGCAGGGCAGTACCAACGCCCCGCCGACGGTGCTCCGGATGCACCAGAATATCCTGCACATAGACGATGGATGCGCCGTCTCCGACCGCACGGATGAGCCCGATCAGCCGCTTTCCTTCGAATGCGCCAAGCACCAACAGTGAACCGGCAAATGCCGCCCGCAGCATGGCCGGACTGTCCGTATAGCTCGTCCAGCCCACGCTGCCGTACAGGTTCAGAATCTCCTGCTCGTTGTACATTGCATACGCCCTGATCTCCATGCGCCCTCCTATCGTATAAAGTATAGCGCTATTCGTTGATCGAAAGAGAAGAATGTTCCGTTCTCCCGTGTGCATGCCTGCCCATGCGCGCAGCGGTTCACAGGCTGAAGCGAAACACCGAGCGATGGCGATACGTTTCCCCGGCTTTGAGCACGGCGGAGGGGAAAGTGGGCTCATTCACTGCGTTCGGATAGCGCTGCGTCTCCAGACAAAAGCCGCCATGGCGGTCGTAGCGCGCGCCGCCCTTCCCCGAGCGTCCGTCGAGACCATTGCCGGTATAGAACTGAACGCCCTCCATGTTGGTTTCAAGCGTCATCGTAACGCCGGTGCGCGGGCAGGAGACGACCGCCGCAAGGCGCATGCCGTCCCCACGCAGCGCAAAGTGATGGTCATAGCCGTGCGTGGGTTCAAGGAGCGGGTCGTCGATCCGATCTCTGATGACAGCCGGAGAAGAAAAATCCATGGCCGTATTGGCGGTGGGCCGCTGTTCACCGGTCGGAATCCATTCTGCATCGATCGGCAGATAGGCAAACGCCGCCGGCATGGTCAGCACATGATCCAGAATCGTTCCGTTCCCCTGCCCGGCCAGATTGAAATAGGTGTGATTCGTGAGGTTGACTATGGTATCCCGATCGGTGACGGCCTCGTAATCGATAGAATACCCGTCGTCCAAAATCGTATATGTCACAAACGCGCTTACCGTTCCGGGAAAGCCCTCCTCCCCATCGGGTGATATGCGCGAAAACCGGACGGCCCGTTCCGACGGCTCCGCCTTCCAAAGCCGCCGGTGGAACCCCTGTGCGCCGCCGTGAAGCTGGTTGTTCCCCTCGTTGGCTGACAGCGCATACCGGCGCCCGTTGAGCATAAAGGCGGCGCCGGCAATCCGGTTGCTGTTGCGGCCGATCGTGGCGCCGAAGTAACAGTCGTCGAGGCAATACGCCCGAAGCGAATCGTATCCAAGACAGACGTCCAGCCCGTTCGGCAGGGTAAACGCGCGCAGCGCAGCGCCAAGCGTCAAAAGTTCCATCGAAAACCGCGCGCTGTTTTGCAAAGTGATCTTTTCCACCGTCTGCCCGTTCAACGTTCCCAGAGCGCTTCTCAGATAAGCCATCGCAAAATCCCCCCTGTCCTTCTTCATTATAGCCGTTTTGAACGCCGGCAGAAAGCAGGAATTTCCGCTGCATAACCGCCGTTCATACGGGACACGCTAAGCAAAAAGCCAGAAAGGGGTTTTCTATCGTGTTCCATTACGAAAACAAACTCTTGCACCCCGTTGAAGTCGAGCGTGCAAACCCGCAATATGCGGCCCTGCTGCAGGAACAGTTGGGCGGCGGCAACGGCGAGTTGAAGGCCGCTATGCAGTACATGTCCCAGAGCTTTCGGATCAAGGACCCCGACATCAAGGGGATGTTTCTCTCCATTGCGGCGGAGGAATTGAGCCATATGGAGATGGTCGGAACCGCCATCAATCTGCTCAACGGTCACGATGTGGACGCCGGAGCGGTGGATGCCGGCGAAATCCAGACCCACGTCATACTGGGGCTCAATCCGGGTCTCATCAACGCATCCGGTTATTCGTGGACGGCCGATTATGTAACGGTTACGGGTGATCTGTGTGCCGATCTGCTCTCGAACATCGCATCGGAGCAGCGCGCCAAGGTCGTATACGAATACCTGTACCGGCAGATCAACGATAAGAAGGTGCGCGGCGTCATCGACTGGCTGCTCAACCGGGAGGAAGCGCACAACGCCATGTTCCGCGAGGCGTTTGAAAAGGTACAGTCCACCGGTTCCAACCGGGATTTCGGCACCACCGAGGCCGCCAAGCGGCTCATCAATATGACCGACGCAGCCTTTGGTCAGGAGCTTTCAAACTTCAATCCCAACCCACCGAAATTTCAGGGTTGATTGCACACTGCCGTAAATCACACAATTTGTCATGCTTTACAGTCCCGCGGCCCATCCTGCGGGGCTGTTCTATCGTCCGTGCGCAACCGTTTGCTGGAAGCCCGCCTTGGCCGCGCCGGTGAGCAGCGCCATGCCCTCGCGGACAACCGCGCGGGTGGGTTCATCCATCTGGCGCACCTCCCTGAGAACCGCAACCGCCATGCGCGGGCTGCGAAGATCCTGAACCGTTTCAGCCCCTGCCGCCTTCAGGGCCGTATACAGGCCGTCCACAAACCGGTCGCGGTCTTCGCGCGGCATGCTGGTCAGCCAGCTGCGGATCGTCGCGTCGATATATCGGCTGCTGCCGGTGCGCGTCTCCGCCTCCACCAGCCCATTCGCCGCTGTTTCCCAGGAATACAGATCGTGCTGCAAAAGAAACGTGTTCGTGCTGTGCACCACGGTCGTCCGCTCCCCGTGCTCCAGCAGGATACCTACTACCGAGGACTGCGGCACAAACGTGTGCACCCGGTCGCGGATGCGGCCAAACTCCGGTCTTTCGGTCGTTTCCCCCAGAAAGCCGGGGCCGTCATGATTATAGACCGCCTCGACGCGCGCCTGCACCGACGGATGGCAGAAGGCCGCTGCATACACGGCCAGATTGCCACCCTTGGAATGGCCGCCGGTGCGGAGCCTGCCCGTGAAAGAACCGGCCGCTTCATTCAGATAGGAAACGGCCTCCAGTTGGGATGGAACAGCGCTGCTGGAGGCCATATTGAAATCCTCCTTCCAGCCGACCAGCGTTCCATCCGTTCCGCGAAACGCCGCGTAGGGCAGCTCGCCCTCCGGCCGGATGCAGACGGCCGAAAACTGCTTCTCCTCCATGGGATTCAAAAGATTCACGAACCCGCACAGCCACGCGCTTTGAAACCGACGGGACGCCGCCAACGCAGCAAGAAGGCGCTCGTCCTCTGCAAGCCGGTAGGACAGTTCTTCCGATTGCATCATCGCTGCCGCTTCATAGAGCCGGATGGCGTCGGTGAAGGCGGCGGGGACCACGCCGTCGAACGGCAGATACGACAGCCGGCTCAGGATCAGGCTGTCAACCGCGTTGAACGGTGCGGCGGAAAACGGAAGGTCGCCGCGCCAAGCCAGATAATCGAACACATTTGCCATGCTTCAACATCCCTTTCATGCATATGCTTATTATAGCACAAAGCGCGTCGGGCGCGCAGTCATCCGAGAAGCGGTTTTGTATTGGATGGAAATGGCGCATGGTATCCTGACCGGTTCGCACTGCATTTGTAAAGCAACAAGCAGGAGACCCATTTGGGTTCCCCGCTTGTTTTGCCGCTCAATCAGCGGTTGTTGTTCTGCCGTCAGGCGATTCGACAAGCCTAGCGCGTAACGCGGTGTTTGCACATTCCCGTTTTGCCGCAGGTCGGACAGGTGAGTCTACGCCTTGTCAAGGTGTGGTATCCTTTGACATACGCGCCCATGGTTGGAACGAACTGCGATTTGCAGTTGGGGCATTCGTAATAGCCGGCTTTGCGCTCCAGCATTGCAGCCGCACCAATACCCACTGCCGCAGTTGCGATCGCAAATACGATCAGGAGGATACGCACGATCGGCGGCATTGTTATATAGGATGCTATCACAATCAGAGCGCAAACCGCAATGATCGTAATAACGCCGCAAATAACGGACAACGCCATTCTTCTCTTGTTCTCTTCATTCTCTTTTATTAAGCTCATCATGTTTTCCTCCGCTTTCTTCCGATAATCGACTTCGGAAACCAGTTCTCCCGAAAGCAGATCGTTAACGGTAATATGCAATAACCCGCACAACGGCAGCATCAGAGAAACCTCCGGAAGTCCTTTTCCACATTCCCATTTTGATACGGTCTTGTCACTAATGGACAGCTTTTCGGCAAGTTGTTTTTGCGTAAGGTTTTGCATCTTTCTTGTGGCAGCTATAAATCTGCCGATTTGCATTTGGTTCATGCTGTTTCTCCTTTCTGCCCCCATTGTACAGGATGCGAAACTTCATGCACACGCACGGAGCGTAGAATACCGTATATCTACGGAGCGTGGATATGCGTTCATTCGCATGTTGCAATGGGAACGGCCAATGATGAGCGGCGCCTCTCCGTTGGGAAGTATTCCCCTGCATGGTATTTTATGTTCTATTATAGCCGCATTCCCTCTTATTTGCTTATGCAAGCCAATGGCGCAGCCGTCAAAAACTTTTTCTGACGGAATTTCTGCTGTGCGGCAGAGTCTGCCGCTATAAGCGACAGTCTCTCGCGCAGGTCGCTGCTTTTGACGGATTCTATGGTTCTTCCTGCGCAATTTTCTCGCGCGAACCGGCGGAGCGGTTCGCATCGCACTTTTTTGACAAGCTGAAAGCGCGCCGTGCATACGGCGCGCTTTGCTGTTCTCCGGTTTTGATTACAGGTTCTCGTTTTTGAGCGCGTCGATCGGGTTGTCGCGCTCGATCTTGCGCATCGCGTACAGCATCGTGACAAACACCACGAGGAACACGCTGCACACCGCGATAACGACCGGTACGACCGGCACATAGAACGCGGAAACGAAACCGTTTCTGATGCTTTGGTGGATCAGCCATGTCATGAAAAGCGAAACCGGCAGCCCGAACAGCAGCGCCTTGCCGCCATAGAGCAGGCATTCGAGATTCATCATGCTCCGAAAACCGGCGTTCGTCATGCCCACGGACTTGAGCATGGCAAACTCGCGCCGTCTGAGGCGGATGTTCGTCGAGATCGTGTTGAACACATTGGCCACGGCGATCAGCGAGATCAGCGTGATAAACCCATAGGCAAACACATTCATCACAAGAATGAGACTCCGGTCGTTCTCCATGCCCTGCGCGCTGTCGTACACATACGGATTGCGAATGCCAAGCTCACGCAGCGAAGCGTTGAGCCGCTCGGCGACCGCGGCGTGGTCGGGCGCCTGTATCAGATAGTTGATGCGCTGCTCTGCTGTACGAAGCGCCTCCGGCGCATTGCCCGCCGGATAGACGAGCAGAACGCTCTGCAGGCTGCTCTCGCGACCGTTCAGACCGAACGGCAGTTCGCCGGCCATTGCGCCGGGAAGGAGCGCCAATTCGTAGGTATATGCTGCGGAGTCCACCGATTCCGGTTCCGCGCTCTCCGCCAATGCCGCATCATACGCAGCGTTATCAAAGAGGGAGCAGCCCATCTGTTCCGGCAGCGACCGGAAGGTACCGGTATGCACCAGCTTCTTCTGATTATAGTCGATCATGTAAAACTCGCTGCCGATGAGCGCGCGCGGCGCTCCTTTCTCAAAGAACAGCGATTGCTCCAGCCCCTGCGTTTCCAGGCAGCGGATAAAGGAGGCGTCGTCAATGACCATGAGCAATGCGTTCAGTTTGCACACGCCGCCCGAGACCTCGATCGCATGCTCAAGCAGATCCGTATTTACGCTTGCCTCGGGAACGGAGAGCGTGGCGTATTCCTGCGCATAAACGCCGGTGATCGCGGTGACGCCCGCATCTGCGGTAAGCGTCTGATACACCGTCTCGGGGGATGGGTCGTCCGCCGCCCCCTGTCGATAGCTAACCGACAGATCGATATCCGACGTGTTGAATACGCTGGTCACGCTGTCCGTCAGATACCGGCTGAAGGAGCTGGCGGAGATGAACAGCACGATGCTCATAAACAGGGATACGATCGTCGCCCGATACCGGCGGCGGTTGCGGTGGAAATGCTTCATCGCCAGCACGCCGGGCAGGCCGAACAGACGGTAGGTGAGCTTGTAGGACGGTTCCCTGCCCGTCTTTACCTGCACATCCGTGCTCTGACGGATCGCCTCGATAGCGCTCACCCGCATGGCGCGCTGCGCGGGAATGCGCGCAGAGATCAGCACCGTAATCAGTGCAATCACGCACGCGGCCACGATGGCCGGGACGGAGGCATGCAGCCGCATGCCTTCAAGAAAAGCGGTTCCGGAGAGCAGGCGCAGCGTAACGCCGATACCCAGCATGCCGGAGAGTGCGCCGAGCGGAATGCCGATCGCGGAGAGCAGCAATGCCTCGTAGATCACGCTGCTGCGGATCTGCTTCTTCGTTGCGCCGACGGAGATCAGCAGGCCAAACTGCTTTGTCCGCTCCGAAACCGAGATGCTGAACGCATTATAGATCAGCGAGACCGACCCGAACATGATCAGCGCGATCAAAATTGCCGCCAGTCCGCCAAACACCGCCACAAAACTGGCGTATCTGGAGATGCCCATGAACATGAGCACGTCGCGGTTCATACTCACGCCCGAAACGTCGAGTTCCTCTAAAAACGCCTGTGTGCCGCCGGCGTCGTGCAGCTTGAAATAGCAGTCCGTTGCCGTGCCGGGCAGCGCTGCGGGCGACGCGCAGGTGAAAGCCGTGTAGCCCGGATTGCCGCCGCCCTCAAAGTGCCACTGTTCACAGAAGCCTACGACCGTAAACGTGCGCTCCTCGCGGAATTGCAGCGTCTCGGCTTTCTCGTACTCGGTGCCCTGAAAGACCGCGCTGCCGCCCTGCTGGCGGTAGTGAAGCGCTACGGTGATGACGTCTCCGATTGCGTGTTCTACGCCGCCGTGCCAAGAAAGGTGCTCCGGCAGCAGCAGTTCCTTATCGTTGACCGGCAGACGTCCCTCGATGACGCGCACCGGCATGGTCGCAAAATAGGTCTCGTCTGCGCCGAGCACATACAGATAGGGCTTTTCGTCATATGCGGCCGTCTCAAGCGGCGCATATCCGAGCACCTGCGCCGTGGCAAGCTGCGCCACGCGCGCATCGTCCGCGATCCGACCCAGCGTATCGGGCTCTGCGGCGCGCACGCTGCCATACCAGTCGCCCTCGGACTCGATACTCGCCTCGAGCATAAAGTTCTGAATAGAGGAGATGAACGTGGTCACCGCCGTGAACATCGCCGTCGAGAGGATGATGCCGATGATCGTGACAATCGTTCTGGTGCGGTTTTTGAGCAGCGTCTGCCGCGTAATGCGATGGAAGATGTTCATTTGCGGATCCTCTCATCGCGCACGATACGGCCATCCTCGATCGCGAGAATGCGATCCGCCTGCAGCGCTATGTTCTCGTCATGCGTGATGACAACGAGCGTCTGGTTGTACTTCCGGTTGGAGAGTTTGAGCAGTTCAACGATCTCCTGACTGTTATGCGAATCCAGATTGCCCGTCGGTTCGTCGGCCAGAACCACCGCCGGCGCGTTCATCAGCGCCCGACCGATGGAAACGCGCTGCTGCTGCCCGCCGGAGAGCTGGTTTGGCAGGTGCTTCTCGCGCCCGGTCAGACGCAGCGTGGAAAGCAGTTCGCTCAGCCGGGCTTTGTTGACCACCCGACCGTCCATGAGCACGGGAAGCGTGATATTTTCGGTGACGTTCAAAACGGGAATGAGATTGTAGAACTGATAGATCAGCCCGACCTGACGGCGGCGAAACACCGCAAGCTGATCTTCCGATTGTGCGTAGACGTCCACACCGTCCATAAACACCTTGCCGGACGTCGGCCGGTCTACGCCGCCAAGGATATGCAGCAGCGTGCTCTTGCCGGACCCGGACGGCCCGATGATCGCCACGAACTCTCCCTTTTCCATGGAAAAGCTCACGCCATCGAGCGCGCGCACCTCGTTTTCTCCGCTGCCATAGACCTTGGACAGATTTTCAACCCGCAGGATCTCCATGTTCCTGTTCCCCCTGTTCTTAATTTCAGGAACAAGTATATCAGGCAACGATGACAATTCTGTGACTGGAAACTAAGAGATCCGTCACTTTCTGTTTAAGATTTGATTAAACCACGGTTTTATACAGACGGATGATGAACCTTGCGCCGCCTTCGGGACGGTTTTCCGCCTTGATGGTCCCGTTCTGCGCCGCCAGAATGGTTCTTGAAAGCGCCAGCCCGATTCCGATGCTCTGCGCAGCGGCGTTCTTTCCGCGATAAAAGCGTTCAAACAGGTGCGGAAGATCCTCCGGATCGATGCCCGCGCCCTCATCCTCCACCACCAGCTGCGTAAACAGCGCCGTCTCCTCCGCATGAACGGCAAGCTGACCGCCCTCCGGCATATGCTCCATACAGTTTTTCAGCACGTTTCCGATCGCCTCCGCCGTCCACGATGGATCGCACAGCATGGAAATGTCCTCCGGCACCTCCAGCCGCAGCCGCTGACCGCGCAGTTCCATCGGGATTTCCAGCGGTTGTGCCGCTTGACGGACGACCGTTCCCGCGCTGACCGGCCGCATTTGAAAGCGCGCGGCGTCCGCATCGATGCGGGAAAGCTTCAGCATGGCCTCTACCAACCAATCAAAGCGCGTCACCAGCATGGAAATCTCTCCGATCAGCTTTTGCCGCCTCTCCTCGTCGAGGCGCCCTGCCTGCAATAGGGAGAGATCGATATGCATGGCGGTGAGCGGCGTTCTGAGCTGATGCGAAATATCCGCTATGGCGTCGGCCAAGCGCATGCGCTCTGCCTGTGAGTTCGCCGCCTGCTCAGAAAGGCGCACCATCATCTTGTGCAGCTCATCACGCAGAATCGAAAGCTCCCCCTCGGCAGCGGCTGCCAGATCCACGGACAGGTCTCCGTGCAAAATGTGATCGAGCTGTACGGAAAGAGCAGCGATGCGCCGGTATCGATCGGCCGTCCATATAAAAAACAGCGCACCAAGCAGCGCGCACGTCAAGAACACCGCCGCTGCACAGGCTGCGGATACCAGAAAACCGGTGCCCGTGCAAACGGCGGTTACGGCCGCCAGACACCAGAGCGCGCGGCGGATCTCAGGATTTCGGAACAGATGCATGGTTTATTCTCCCGGCCCCACCCGATAGCCGACCCCGCGCACGGTTCGGATGACGGCGGGGTTCTGCGGATCATCCTCGATCTTGTCCCGGATGCGCTTGATGTAGACCGTCAACGTGTTGTCGTTGACAAATTCGCCCGCAGCGTCCCAAAGCTCGGACAGCAGCCGTTCCCGGGTGAGTACCGCACCCCGGTTCGTGAGCAGCAATAGCAACAGTCGATACTCCAAAGCGGAAAGGCACAGCTCCTCCCCGTTTTTCATCGCCGTTCCGCGGCTGACGTCAATGGAGACCGGCCCGCACTCCAGCACCGATTGCAGCCGGCCCGTGCGCCGCAGGACGCTGCGAATGCGCGAAAGCAGCTCGCGCGGCCGAAACGGTTTGCTGATGTAATCGTCCGCGCCCATGTCCAGCCCCGCGACCACGCTGTACTCCTCATCGGCGGCGGTCAAAAAGATCACCGGTACATCGGCTTTCGACGCCTTTGCCGCGGCACAGACGGCAAATCCGCTCCCGTCCGGCAGCGCGATATCGAGCAGCAGCAGATCATATGCGCGTGCAGACAGGGAGCGCAGTGCGTCCGTCTGCGTTGCCGCATGATCGACCGCAAAGCCCTCGCCGCGTAAAAATTCCGTAAGTCCACATGCAATCAGCGGATCATCCTCCGCCAGCAAAATGCGCGGCATGGTTCACCTCCCGTTCCTGCGCTGCGCGCTAACATAAGCGACGCGCCGCCCGCAGCGCGTTCTCTGCTTGACATCACAAATGCCCCGCGCTCTCGCCGCTGTTTCCTCCCTGAGCAAATGCCGCTGCTACCGCGGCCGCAGCAGCCTTTCGCCAGCCCGTATCAGCCAGCTTTTGAAATGCGGTGGGCTGGCGCTTTCGGTACAGGCGCACACCGCGCCGGTTGAGCGGGCGCACAACCGGCCGTCAGAACTTATGAAATGCCTCGACGTCCACGATAAACACCGTTGCGCCGCCGATCATGACCTGAATGGGCATGGCTGCGCTCTCCAACGCCTGCGGCATCCCCGCCGCCGGCACGGTCACGGAATGTCTGCGGCTGGATTTTTCCCGGATCACCTTCAGCGCCGTCTCCAGACGACCCTTCTCCACGCCGATCATCAGCGTCGTGTTTCCGCCGCTGAGAAAACCGCCGGAACTTGCAATACGGGTCACGCTGATATCATTTTCAATCAAGGCACGGGTCAGAGGCCGGGTATCTTCTTTTTGAATGATGGCGAACAACAGCTTCATACAAAGGTTCCTCCTTGAGCCGATTTCTTTATTCAGTATACCATTTCCCGGCAAAGGGGCACAAGTCCGCACATTCGGTTTCTGTAGGGACACAGAAATTTTTCTCTCCAAAGCCTTTGCAAAAATTGGCCCGCAGCTTGACAATCGCTACCAGAGGTGCTAATATAATAAAGCTGTAAGCAACTGGGTGTGGCGCAGTTTGGTAGCGTGCTTGAATGGGGTTCAAGAGGCCGGAAGT
>ERZ857998.2589-NODE-2589-length-16565-cov-4.251908_pt1 | contig 16565 bp, 14 predicted proteins | sample MGYA00519954_ERZ857998 | MGnify/ENA primary metagenome ERZ857998 (study PRJEB31778, sample SAMEA3449424) | human gut metagenome | biome: human gut; feature: human-associated habitat; material: faeces | place: United Kingdom | collected 2010/2012 ...
CCGCGCATCCGGCAGGTGAGGGCGGCGACGGCGAAGCGCGCGGCGCGCAGCTCGGCACGGTCGATGACAGCAGCGACGGCGCGCTCATTGGCTGCGCGGTCTACGCGTATCCCGACGCAGATTGCGTGCTCGTGGAGCGCGAGGGGGAATACATCCTTTATAGGGCGGCAGAGTAAGTTGCTAGTCGTAGCGGCGGCACAACAGTGCAAATCCGCACGCACCCGTAGGGTGCATACCGTTTCGCATTGGTGCATTCAATTTTGTGACACTGTGCCGCGCGGGCGGGGCAAACCTTGCCCCTACGGCTTGATTGGTGGCTGCGTGCAAATTATAAAACCGCCCGCTGCCGGTTGGCAGCGGGCGGTTCTGCATTGTTTTTTACTTTGCCAGAGCCGCTGTATCCTGCGCGATCATGAGCTCCTCGTTGGTGGGGATGACCCAGACCTTGACCTTGGAGTCGGGCGTGGAGATAACGACCTCCTCGCCGCGGAGCTTGTTCTTTTCCGCGTCGAGCTTCACGCCGAGATAGTCCAGCCCGTCGCAGATGGACGCGCGCATGGACGCGGAGTTCTCGCCCACGCCGGCGGTAAAGACGATGCAGTCTACCCCGCCGAGCGCGGCGGCGTAGGCGCCGATGTACTTCTTGACCTCATAGGCGAACTTGTCGAGCGCGAGCTGCGCGGCTTCGTTGCCCTTTTCAGCGGCTGCGTCCAGATCGCGGAAGTCGGAGGAAACGCCGTCAGACAGGGCCAGCACGCCGGACTTCTTGTTGAGCATAGTCAGGCAGTCGTCGGCGGACATATTATACTTATTCATGATGAACTGCGCAACGCAGGTGTCAATATCGCCCGCGCGCGTGCCCATCGGGACGCCGGCCAGAGGGGACAGGCCCATGGAGGTATCCTGGCACTTGCCGTCCTTGACAGCGGACAGGGACGAGCCGTTGCCCAGATGGCAGACGATGACGCGGTGCGCGTTCTCCACGCCGCCCATCAGCTCGATGCAGCGCTTGGACACGAAGCGGTGGGACGTGCCATGGAAGCCATAGCGGCGCAGATGGTCTTCGGTGTAATATTTAGTGGGGATGGCATAGCGGTAGGCCTTCGGGGGCATGGTCATATGGAACGCGGTGTCGAACACAGCGACCTGGGGCTTGCCAGGCATGGCCTTCTCGCAGGCCTCGATGCCCATGAGGTTGGCGGGGTTGTGCAGCGGGCCGAGGGGGATGCAGTCGCGGATGGCCTGCTTGCAGGCCTCGTCGATGATGCAGCTCTCAACAAACTTGTCGCCGCCGTGCAGGACGCGGTGGCCGACAGCGTCGATCTCGTCAACGGACTTGATCACGCCGTCCTGCGGATCGACCAGAATGGCCATGACCGCCTCGATCGCTTCCTTATGGGTGGGCATGGGGATGTCTTTTTCCACCTTCTTGCCGCTTGCGGGAACCTTGTGCGTCAGACGGCCGTCCAGACCGATGCGCTCACACAGACCCTTGGCGGTGACGTCGCCGGTGTCCGGGTTCATGAGCTGGTACTTGAGGCTGGAACTGCCGGCATTGATAACCAGAATGTTCATACTTCCATTCACTCCTGTATTTCATTTTTCGATCATTCGTGTTACTATATTACATAGCTATTGTGTATCATACAACAAAACCCAAACAGAAACAAGAGCTTTAGAAGATTTTTTACCGGAGGGACTGCTATGCAGACAGCGGGCGTGATCTGTGAATATAATCCCTTTCATCTCGGCCATGCGCGGCAGCTGGGCCTGATCCGGCAGCAGCTGGGGCCGGAGGCGGCCATTGTCTGCCTGATGAGCGGAAATTATGTCCAGCGCGGGGAACCTGCGGTCTTTGACAAGTGCGTCCGGGCGCGGGCAGCGGTGGAAGCGGGGGCCAGCCTCGTACTGGAGCTGCCGGTCACATACGCGCTGCGCTCGGCGGAGGGCTTCGCCGCGGGCGGCGTCAGCATCCTGTCCCGTCTTGGCTGCGGCTTTCTCAGCTTCGGCTGCGAATCCGGAGACGGGGACGCGATTTTCCGCGCAGCGGAAGCCTCCCGCTCGTCAGAATTCGAGCAGACGCTGCACGCAAACATACAGACCGGCCTCAGCTACGCCGCCGCACGGCAGCGGGCGCTGGAGGCGCTTGGGCAGGATGGGCAGCTGCTGACAAGGCCGAATGACATTCTGGCCTTTGAATACTGCCGCGCGATTCTGACGCAGAACAGCCCCATGCACCCGCTGGCCGTCCTGCGTCCCGGCGATTATCACGCAGACACGCCGGACGCGGAACATCCGTCCGCTACGGCGGTGCGGCGGCTGATCCTGTCCGGCAGCGGCTGGCGTCAATATGTCCCGGCCGCCTGCACGTATGAAAACGCGGTCCCCCACGCGCTTTTGTGGGGTGAAAAGGCCATGCTCGCGCGGCTGCGCGGCATGGAGCAGGCGGACTGGGCCCGGGCCGCGCACGGCTCCGAGGGGCTGTGGTCGAAGGTCTGGAAGGCCGTGCAGGCGCAGCCGGATTACGAGCGTATCCTCGAAGCGTCAAAATCGAAGCGCTACCCGCGCACACGGCTCCAGCGGCTGCTGCTGTGCGCCTATTTGGGCCTTGACGCGCAGGCTCTCCTGTGCGAAGCGCCGTATGTGCGCGTGTTGGCTTTCGACAAGACCGGGCAGGCTGTTCTGCGGCAGGCAAAAAAGACGGGCGGCCTCCCGCTTGTAAACGCAGGCCAGACCCCGCCGGACGAAGCGTATGGCGCGCTGGAGCGCCGCTGCGCGGCGCTCTACGGTCTGTTTGCCGCGCAGCCGGAGCTTTGCCCCGAACAAATCGCGCGCGTTTACCGGAAATGAAAAAACCGCCCGTCCGGGCGGTTTTTCACGTTATATTTCCTGCCGGCCTTCCAGTGCGCGCAGAAGCGTGACCTCGTCGGCATATTCCAGCTGGCTCCCGACCGGAATGCCGTAGGCCAGACGCGTGACCTTTACGCCCATCGGGCGAAGCAGACGCGACAGGTACATGGCCGTGGCCTCGCCCTCGGTGTCCGGGTTCGTGGCCATGATGACCTCACGCACAGAGCCGTCTGCGACGCGGTTCAGCAGCTCGCGGATGCGCAGATCGTCCGGCCCGACGTGGCTCAGAGGCGAAATGACGCCGTGCAGCACATGGTACACGCCATGGTATTCCCGCGCCCGCTCCATGGCGATCACATCCTTCGGCTCTGCCACAACGCAGATGAGACTGTGGTCGCGCTCGGGGTCGGCGCAGATCGCGCACAGCTCCTGATCGGTCAGGTTCTGGCAGACCGGGCAGAGGCGAACGCTGTCCTTCGCGTCCAGAATGGCCTGCGCAAAGCTCTGCGCCTCATCCTTCGGCAGCGACAGGACATAAAACGCCAGCCGCTGCGCCGACTTCATGCCGATGCCGGGCAGACGCGCAAATTGTTCGGTCAGCCGCTCAAGCGCGGCGGGAAACGCGCGCATCAGAACAGGCCGCCCAGATTCAGGCCGCCCGTCAGCTTGGCCATATTCGCGGACTGGTCGGCCTCGGCCTTGCGCATGGCCTCGTTGACCGCCGCAACGATCATATCCTGCAGCATTTCCACATCCTCCGGATCGACCGCTTCAGGGTCGATGGTGATGGACTTGAGCTCGCGGTTGCCTCCGCATACGGCTGTGATCACACCGCCGCCCGCCGTCGCCTCGTATTCCTTTGCCTGCAGCTCCTCCTGCATCTTCATGAGGTTTTCCTGCATCTTCTGGGCCTGCTTCATCATCTGCATCTGATTCATGCCGCCCATCGGCATACCGCCGCGATATCCGCCTTTTGCCATGTTTGTTCTCCTTCTATCGTAAATAAATTATTTGATCGTAAAAATGTCGCTGTGCTGCTGTCCAAACTGAACAAGCGCGTCCATCGGGTCGTCTCCCAGCCGTGAAAGCCGGTTTTTGAGTGCAAAGCGCACCGAAACCGGCCTGCCCAGTAGCGCCGACGCTTTTTCCCGGATCAACGAGTCGATATTCGGCTCTTTTTTGACCAGATCCATCACAAAGTCTGTATCCGCCGCCATGATGAGCGCGTCCGCCTGCAAAATCGGGTGGATCGGGCCGTCCACGATGAAAAAGCTGCCGATCCTGTCCGGAAGACTTGCGCGCAGCTTTTCCGACAGCGCGGGCCAGAAGCCGGCAGGCGTTTCGGCCTGCGGCGCGGCAGACGACTGCTCCTGCGTCTGCGCCGGAGGCGCGCTCCCGCGTTCCGGATCATCCGCATCGTCCGGGAAGGGCGGGCGGTCGTCATCAAATGCATCCCCGCCGCTGGCTTTGGGCGCGCTTTTCACCAGCACGCCGGAGGCCAGCTGCTCCTCCACGCGCGAAATGCGTGCGTCCAGCGCCTGCGCGTCCAGCCGCAAGGACGGCTCGCACAGCTGCATCAGAAGCAGCTCCGCCGCTACGCGCACGTCGGTGTTCTTGCCGAACGAGACGCGGGTTTTCTGCGTTTCCGTCAGTACGCGCATCAGTTCGCCCGGAGAGAAGACCGATTGCAGCGCCAGCGCCTGCTGCTCTGTCGCAATGCCGGAGAGCATGGAAAGCCCGCTCTTCGGGGCCGTGCGCAGCACGAGCAGATCGCGGCAGAGCGCGCACATCTCGCCCAGCAGCGCACCCACATCCTTGCCCGCGGAATAAAGCGCGGAAAAGATCGTCAGCGCCTTTGCCGTATCCTGCTCTGCGATGGCCTGCATCAGCTCCGCCGTGCGCTTTTCGCCCGCAAGGCCGAGCGACGCATAGACGCTTTCCAGCGTCACGGGGCCGTTTGCCGCCGACGCGCACTGGTCGAGCAGGCTCACGCCGTCGCGCATACCGCCGTCTGCCAGCCGGGCCAGAAGATTGATCGCCTCCGGCTCAATTTCGATATGCTCCTGATAGGCGATGAAATTCAGCCGGGAGGCAATTTCATCGGGCCGCAGACGCTTGAACGCAAACCGCTGGCAGCGGGACAAAATCGTCGCGGGAACCTTCTGCAGCTCGGTCGTCGCCAGAATGAATAACAGATGCGCGGGCGGCTCTTCAATAATTTTCAGCAGCGCGTTGAATGCCGCCGTCGAGAGCATATGCACCTCGTCGATGATATACACGCGCATTTTGACCGTGCCGGGCGTATAAATTGCGTCGTCACGCAGAACGCGGACGGAATCGACGCCGTTGTTGGATGCCGCGTCGATCTCCAGCACGTCCATGCAGCTGCCCTCGTCGATGGCGCGGCACGACGGGCACAGCCCGCAGGGGTCGCCATGATTCAGGTTTTCACAGTTGACGGCCTTGGCCAGAATCTTGGCGCAGGACGTTTTGCCGGTGCCGCGCGTACCGGTAAACAGATACGCATGGCTGAGCTTGCCCGTTTCGAGCTGTGCGCGCAGTGTGTCAGTCACGCTCTTCTGACCGACTACATCCGAAAATGTCTGCGGCCGGTATTTGCGGTATAACGCCTGATACATATCCGTTCACCTCCGGAGCTTCTATTATACACAAAAACTGCGCAGAAGGAAAGCCTCTGCGCAGTTTTTTATGATTCCGGCAGATCGATCTTCCGTGCAGATATGACGCTGCCCTACAGATGGGTACACTTCAGCCCAAAGCGGTGAAAGAGTTCCGTGTTCAGGTTCGGTGCAGCGGCGGTGTCGAATTCTGGCTGATAGGAAAGGCCGACCATCTCGTATTTCGCACCCGCCGTCACGTGGTACGGCAGCAGCTCGACCTGCTCCAGATCATCCGCGTCCAGAAGGCGGCGGGCCGCGGCGCCGAAATTCTCCTCCGAATCGTTGACGCCGGGGATGACCGGAATGCGGATGCGGAACGGCCTGCCGCTTTTCTTGAGCCGTTCGAGGTTTTCCAGAATCGGCTCATTGGACACGCCTGTATAGTGCCGGTGCTGCTCCGGGTCCATCAGCTTCAGATCCATCATGACATACTCGACCCGCGCCAGCACGGCTTCAAATACGCTCCCGCTGCAATAGCCGCTCGTTTCGATCGCGCGGTGCATCCCCGCGACGCGGTCCAGCGTTTCCAGCAGGAACTCCGGCTGCCCCATCGGTTCACCGCCGGAAAAGGTCACGCCGCCGGACATTGCGGCAAGATAGTCCTTGTCGCGCAGAAGCTTTTGGGCCAGTTCCTGTGCCGTATAGCGCTTCCCGCATAGCTTCCGCAGCCCCTGTGGGCAGGCGCGGATACACTGGCCGCAGGCTGTGCAGGTTTTCCCTCCATTCGGGCAAGCCCTGATACAGGCCCCGCAGTGCAGGCAGTTGTTTGACGACACCATCAGCTGCGGCTGATAGGAAAGCCCCTCCGGGTTGTGGCACCACATACAGCGCAGCGGGCAGCCCTTCAAAAACACCGTCGTGCGGATGCCGGGGCCGTCGTAGACGGCAAGCTGCTTGATGTCGAATACGGTTCCGACTGCCGATGCGTTATCCCCGGGCATGGCGGACCTCAAAGTCGCGCAGCTCCTTGTAAAGCGCGAACTGCTTCTCATAATACGCGTGCCGCTGCGCGTCGGGCTTTGCCGTCTGGCCGTAGCGGACGAAGCGGGCGGCAAGGGCTGTCCGGTCCTTTTCGCCGGTCGCGGCGGCAAGGCCGAGGATCGCGCTGCCGAGCGCGCCGGCCTCGTCGGCCAGCGTGGGCCGAATTTCAGCGCCCAGAATATCCGCCTTGATCTGCCGCCAGACGGGCGACTTCGCGCCGCCGCCCGCAGCGAAGAGCGTCGTCGGACGAATGTCGTATTTGGCAAGCTTTTCGAGGTTATAGCGCATTTCGAAGGTCAGGCCCTCAAGAATGGCGCGGTAGAGATCGGCGGGCGAGGTGTGCATTGTGAGGCCGTAGATCGTGCCGCGCGCACCGGTCAGCACATCCGGCGTGCCGCCCATACCCTGCAAAAACGGCAGAACGATCAGCCCCGTCGGCTCCGGCGGGCAGGTCTCGTTCAGAAGGTCGTAGACCGAGCACCCGCGCTCCTTCGCGGCCTGCTTGAGATAAAACGCCAGCGAATCGCGGTACCAGCGCACAACTGCGCCGCCGGAGATATTATAGGCGTAGGTCACATAGCCCCGTCCGTCGAGATACGGGACGCAGGCGTAATTTTCGCGTTCAAAGTCCAGCGTTTCGGGGATGGATGCGAACAGCGGGCAGATGCATTCGACCGTGCCGGTCGTATCGACGGCTTCGCCGGGGTTCGCCACGCCGCAGCCAAGGGCGTTGACGATCTGGTCATGCGAGCCGATGACGACCTTGACGCTCTGCGGCAGGCCGAGCGCGGAGGCTGCCTCCTGCGTAAGCGTTCCGGCGCACGCGCCGGTCGACAGGACGGCGGGGAGCGTTTCCGGGTCGATGCCGCAGGCGCTCGTCAGCTCGTCCGACCAGCAGAGCTTCCGCACGTCAAAGAGAATGCTGCGGCAGGCAAGGGAGCAGTCCGCGACCGTCTCGCCGGACAGGCAGAAGCAGATATAGCTTGCAATGAACAGGAACTTCCACACCGGGCGCGGAGCCGTGCGGAGCGTATACAGCATTTTTGCCAGCGAATATGACGCGTCCGGCAGGACACAGGTGATGTGCATGAATTTTTCCACGCCGACCGACTCGATCAGACGGGAGAATTCCCCGCTTTCGGTATTGGCAAAATAGAGAATGATGTCGCCCAGCGGCTGGCCGCCGCGGTCGACGGGGACGAAGGACTCGCCGAAGGAGGAGACGGTGATGGCCGCGACCTGCTTCGCGTCGTCCAGCTTTTTGACGCAGTCGGAGATCACGAAAAACACGCTCTCGCGCAGTGCCAGCGCGTTCAGGTTCACCTCGCCGGGCTTCGTGGGGTATTCGCGGTAGGACATGGCGATCTGCTCGCCGGTATCGCGGAAGGCGACGCATTTGCAGCCGGTTCCGCCGATATCAATGCCAAGGCTGATCATAGATGGGCCTCACTTTCTCACGCAGAAGCGGTAAATGGTCGTCTCGTGCAGCGGCTCCCCCTGCCGGAGCACCGGGGACGGGAACGCGGGCTGGTTGATCGCGTCGGGATAGTGCTGCGTTTCGAGGCAGAAGCCGCTGTAGGACGCATAGCGCGCGCCGTTTTTGCCCGCACGGTCAGAAATGAAGTTGCCGGTGTAGAGCTGCACGCCCTCAAGCGTCGTTTCGACCTCCATCACGATGCCGGTCTGATCGCCCTCGGCCTGTCCGATTTTACGAAGGCCCTGGCCATCGAGGCAGAGGTTCGTATCGTAGCCGCGGAAGGGGGCAAGCGCCGCGTCGTGAATGTCTTGGCCAATGGGCTTTGCGGTGCGGAAATCCATGCAGGTGCCGTCCACGGGGGCGATCTCGCCGGTCGGCAGCGTTGCGGCATCGGCGGGCGTATAGGCGGAGGCGTTCAGCTGGAGCAGATGGCCCAGCACGTCGCCGCTGCCCTGTCCGTTGAGATTGAAATAGGCATGGTTGGTGAAGTTCGCGACGGTATCCGCGCTGCTGACGGCGCGGTAGTCGATGCGCAGCGCGTTGTCATCCGTCAGGGTAAACGTAATGGACACGTCAAGCCTGCCGGGGTAGCCCTCCTCGCCGTCAGCCAGAACCGTCGTGAATTCGACGCTGTTTTCGCGGCAGTTGTAATTCCAGAGCTTCTTGTCGAAGCCGCACAGACCGCCGTGGAGCTGGTTCTTGCCCTCGTTGGCCGTGAGGTGGAAGCGCTGGCCGTTCAGCGTGAAGGCCGCGCCCGCGATGCGGTTGCCGTTTCGGCCGATGCACGCGCCGAGATAGCCGTCATTTTCTTCATATTCCTTTACCGTCTCATAGCCGAGCAGCACGTCGGTCAGAACGCCGTTCCGGTCGGGAACGACAATGGACTGGATCGTCGCGCCGTAGGACAGGAGCGTCACGCGCATATGATTGCTGTTTTCCAGCGTAATGGCGACAGGCGCGCCCTTCGAGCACAGGGGGAGCTTTTGAATGGTCAGCATAAAAAACGTCCTTTCGTAAAAAGTGCGGTGAGACTGTCAAAAAATACAGATAGCAGTTAGATGATAGAGTAGCAGGGGAAGAGTGAAGGGGGCAAAGAGCCCCCTTCGCGTTCAATCAACTAAGTTTTCGAACTTTGAAAAAGTTCGAAAACTTGCCTCAGCGTGGCGAAAAGACCTTTTCGACACGCTGAGGCGCGCTGCAGCAGCAACGCGCCTCATGAAGATCTGCTGCGATTGCGTTCATTCTATCAGAACGCAGTGGCTTTGAAAAGCCGCAGCGCAATTATTTCTTTGCAACGTACTTCTGCACGTCGATGGCGACGGCGATGATGATGATCGCGCCGCGGATGATGTACTGGAGGTATGCGTTGACGCCGAGGAAATACAGGCCGTAGTTGATCGCCTGCAGGATGATCGAGCCGATCACGACGCCGGGGACGGTGCCGATGCCGCCGTTGAAGGAAACGCCGCCGATGACGCAGCCCGCGATGGCGTCAAGCTCGTAGTTGATGCCGGTTGCAGTACCGACGGACTGGATACGGGCGCCCTCGAGGAAGGAGGCGATGCCGTACATCAGACCGGCGTACAGGAACACGCCCATGATGGTCTTCGTGACGGAGACGCCGGAGACCTCAGCTGCCTCGGAGTTGCCGCCGACGGCGAACATATTCTTGCCGAAGCGGGTCTTGTTCCAGACGAGCCATGTCAGAACGCCCAGCAGCAGGAAGATGATGACCAGATACGGCAGCTTGAAGCCGAAGATATCGACGGAGCCGGTCGCGAGCGCCAGATAGCGCTGGTCAAGGGAGGACAGCGCCTGCGTGGAGCCGGAGGGCTGGTTCTCGATGTAGATGCAGCACAGGCCGTAAGAGATCAGCTGCGTGCCGAGGGTGACGATGAAGGGGTGCATATGGAGCTTTGCCATGCCGAAGCCGTTGAACGCAGAGATGACGACCGCGATGGCCACGCAGGCGAGGAACGGCACGATCAGAGGCAGCGGCTCGGTGATGCTGGGATAGTATCTCGAAGCGAACGTGACCGACTGCAGCAAGGAGGCTGCGACAGCCGCGCAGAGGCCGAGCACACGGCCGACGGACAGGTCGGTACCGGCAAGGATGATGATGCCTGCGACGCCGTAGGCCAGAATACCCTTCGTGGAGGCCTGCTTCAGAATGGAGATCAGGTTGCCGACGGAAAGGAAGTTGGGCTTGATCGCAACGATCACAACAAGGAGCAGAAGAAGGATGATGTACAGCGCGTATTTCAGCAGCGTATCCTTCAGCTTCTGCGGGTTCATTTTCTTAGAATTCGTCATTTTCTCAACCTCTTTATACATATTGCGCAGCCAGACGCATAATGGTTTCCTGCTCGTTTTCAATGCCGCCGAAGTCCTTGCCGCGTTCGAGGATACCGGCCATATGGCCGTTGCTCATGACAAGGATGCGGTCGCAGATCCCGATCAGCTCCGGCATTTCGGAAGAGACCATCATAACAGCCTTGCCCTGCTTGGCAAGCTGCAGGATCAATTCGTAAATCTCGTACTTGGCGCCGACGTCGATGCCGCGCGTCGGCTCGTCGAGGAGCAGAACATCGGGCTTCGTCAGCAGCCAACGGCCAAGAATGACCTTCTGCTGGTTGCCGCCGGAGAGGTTTTTGATGAGCGTCTTCTGCGACGGCGTTTTGATGTGCATGGAGGAAATGGACCAGTCCGTATCGGCGGTCATTTTTTTATCGGAAAGCAGCGGGCCCTTTTTATAGGAACCGAGGTTTGAAATTACGGTGTTGAACAGAATGCTGGCATAGGGGAAGATGCCGGTCGCGCGGCGCTCCTCCGTCAGCATGGCGAAGCCGTTTTTGATGGACTGACGCGGCGTTTTGTTGGAAATGGGCTTGCCGTTCAGCTTGATCTCGCCGCTCTCGCGCGCCATGATGCCGAAGATCGTGCTCAGAAGCTCCGTTCTGCGCGAGCCGACCAGACCGGCCACGCCGAGCACCTCGCCCGCGCGAAGCTCGAACGAGACGTCCTGACAGGTGGGCATATACTTGCCGGTCAGGTGCGAGACCTCCATCAGCACGTCGCCGGGGACATTGTCCTTGGCCGGGAAGCGGTTGGTCATTTCGCGGTTGACCATGCGCTTGATGATATCGTCGGTCGAGAGGTTCTCCGTTTTGTCGGTGGAAATCCACTGGCCGTCACGCATGATGGTAACCTCGTCGGAGATGCGCTTGATCTCGTCCATCTTGTGGGAGATATAAATGATGCCGACGCCCTGATCGCACAGGCGGCGCATGATGCGGAACAGGTGCTCGACCTCCTCGCTGGTCAGCGAAGACGTCGGCTCGTCGAGCACGAGGATCTTTGCGTTATAGGAGACTGCCTTCGCGATCTCAAGCATCTGGCGCTGGGAAACGGCCATGGTGCCGATGATCGTCTTCGGGTCGACCTTAATTTCCAGATCGTCCAGAACAGCCTTGGTGTCGTTGTACATTTTCTTGTGGTCGACCAGTCCGACCTTCAGCGGGAACCGGCCCAGCCACATATTTTCCATGACGCTGCGGTAGAGCACCTGATTGAGCTCCTGATGCACCATGGCTACGCCGTGATCGAGGGCGTTGCGCGGGCTGGTGAAATTGATCTCCTTGCCGTTCATCCGGATGGATCCCGCGTCCTTTTTATAGATACCGAACAGGCACTTCATGAGCGTCGATTTACCGGCGCCGTTCTCGCCCATGAGGGCGTGGATGGAGCCAGGACGCAGCTGGAGCTTGGCATGGTCCAGCGCCTTGACGCCCGGGAACTGCTTTTCGATATCAAGCATTTCGAGCAGGTAGTTTTCTTCCAAGTGTATCACCAATTCCTTTTTGCATAATCAGGTGGCCCCGGAGGGCCACCTGATTCGATTACGATTCTCTTACTAAGATCAGCAGAATGGTCTGAACAGATTATTCCGCAGTGATCTTTGCGTACGGGATACGGATGGAGAAGCCGTCGTCAGCCATGGTGTAGTCGGTGCCGTCGAGCCAATCCTTGCCCAGAGCGCCGTTGATGGCCATGAGGATGTTGGCCTTGCCCATTGCGTCGCCGTCCTGCTTGACAGTACCGTAGAGCTTGCCGGCGTTGATGTACTCAACAGCCGTATCAGTGCAGTCAACGCCGATGACGATGATCTCGTCGCCGCCGTCGCCGAGGTTGTAGCCGACCTCGTTCAGAGCAGCGATGACGCCGATGGCCATGTCGTCGTTGTTGCAGAAGACGACCTCAATGTTCTCAACGCCGAGGGAAGCGATCTGCGCGGTCATCATTTCCTGGGCCTTGGCGGTATCCCAGTTAGCGACCTGGTTCTCGGTCATCATCTCGCAGGGAACGCCCTTCTCGATCGCGGTGGACAGGGAATACTTGGTACGGGCGATGGCTTCGGGGTTGTTGATCTCGCCTTCGAACTCAAGGGTAGCGACCTTGCCGTCGCCATTTTTGTCAACGCGGGAGGGATCAGCGGCATACAGGTCAGCGAGGATCTCGCCCTGCATGATGCCGGCCTCTTCGGGCTTGGTGCCGACGAAGATGGAGTTGGAACCGGTCACGATCGTGGAGTCAACAGGCTCCTTGTTGTAGAAGGAGATGGGGACATTGTACTGCTTGGCAAGGTCAACCAGATACTGGCCAGCGGAGGTGTCGCAGAGGTTGATGATGATGTGGTCCTTGCCTGCGGCGAACATAACGTCGGCCTGGTTGTTCTGGGTAGCCTGGTCGTCGTTGCCGTCCTGCATTTCGAGGTTGATGGTCAGGCCCTTCTCAGCGCCGATCTCCTTGGCGTACTTGTCCATGGCAACACGGACAGAGGAGCCGTAGGTGTCGGAATACTTCCAGACGAGAACGCCGATGTTCAGCTCGGTCTTGCCGTCGGCAGCAGCCTCGGTAGCGGTTTCCTGGACTGCGTCGGTCTTGTTGTCAGTCTCAGCGGGAGCCGGGGTGTCGGTGGTCTTGGCGGCACAGGCAGCCATGGCCAGAACCATCATCACTGCAAGCAGCAAAGCGATGATCTTTTTCATTGTGTAATTCCTCCTAAATTAGTGTCGAAACGGAAAGTCCCGTTCGTGATTGTATTTTACCATGTGGGAAATGAAAGGACTAGTAAAAAACGTTTCCAAAGTAGAGAAAAACATCTTTGAAACCGTAAAAAAGGAAGTGCTATTTTTGTGCATATTGCCATATATCATTCTTTTTTTCAGATTGATACAATATAAAATAGAAGAAAACAGGGGAAAATTCGACTTGTCCCCGCATACGAATTTACTACTTTTCCGGAAGGAGCCGCCGATATGCTGGATCTGAAAAACGCCGGTCTGACGGAGCTGCTGCACGATTTTTACACGCTGACGGGGCTGAAGCTCTGCATCTTTGATACAGACTTTGAGGAATGCGCGTCCACCCCCATCAAGCTCTATCCCTTCTGCGCAAGAATGCGGGAAAATCCGGAATTTGAGCGCCGCTGCCACAGCTGCGACGCCGCCCATATGCAGACCTGCCGCCGCACGAGAAAGCCCGTGCAGTACCGATGTCACGCGGGGCTGACGGAATATCTCGCGCCGCTGTATTATGAAGGCGTGATCGTCGCGTTCATCTGCATCGGACAGGCCACGAACGGCCGGGACGCGGAGCTCAACACCATCGCGGCCTACGCCGCGCAGTTTGGCATCGACGAAGAGGAGTGCCGTTCGCTTTACAATATGCAGCTGCACTATTCCCCGGACGAGATCAAGGCCGCCTGCAACATTCTCGACGCCTGCATCAGCCACATTTACCACCAGCGGATGCTTGAGGTGCGCAATCTCGACACGGCGCAGCAGATCGAAAAATACATCAACGACAACATCGCCTGGGATCTGTCCATCGAGCACCTGTGCGCGCATTTTTCCGTCTCGCGCGCTGAGCTCTATCAGATCTTCCACACGAGCTTCAATTCCTCCGTCGCCGACTATATCCGCAGCAAGCGTATCTCCATGGCCGAGCAGATGATCCGCTCCACGGCAATGCAGATCTCCGAGATCGCGTCCAACGTCGGCTTTTACGACTACAACTATTTCTCCAAGGTTTTCCACCGGAAATTCGGCTGTTCCCCGCGCGAATACCGAAAAAAACTGGAGAGCGGCAGCGAAGCGGCGGACAAAAAATAATTTTTTCGGATTTTGTACAAAAATCACTATTGCCTGTACGTTTTTTCTGTTATTCTAGGATAGAAGGAACAACGTACAGGCTTTCTGTCTGTATGTACGTCTGGACTGAAAGGAGCATCCAAATGAACGAACGCGCATATTACGGACACGAATCGCAGCTGTTCGGCGTGGAGGAATACCGGCTGACCGGCGGCAAGGGCGACGGAATGCGCCTTTTGCAGGTACGAAACGGCAAAGGGCTGGACTTCACCGTCTCCGCCGACCGCTGCGCAGATATTTCCCGCCTGCATTTCCGCGGCGAAAACTGCGGCTTCTTCTCGGCAAACGGCTACGTCGCGCCCGCTTACTATGATGATAAGGAAGCGGGCTGGCTCAAGAATTTCACGGCGGGCTTTCTGACCACCTGCGGTCTGCTGGCCGTCGGCTCACCCTGCACGGACGAGGGCGTGCGCCTGCCGCTGCACGGTGCAGTCGACAACATTCCCGCCGAGCGTCTGCTCTGGGACATGGACGATGAAAGGATCTGGGTCAAGGCCGTCATGCGCCACGCGCAGATCTTCGCCGAAAAGCTCATTCTGACGCGCACGATCACCTGCTCGAAGAAAACGAATGAGATCACCATCACCGACGAAATTGAGAACATCGGCGGCGAGGCCTCCCCGGTCATGATCCTGTACCACATGAACATGGGCTACCCCATGCTGTCTGAGGCGGCAGAGCTTTATATTCCCGCCGCCGGGGTCACGCCCCGCAACGCACACGCCGCGGAGGATCTGGATACGTGGAATAAAGTCCTCACCCCGACGCCCGGCTTTGAGGAGCAGTGCTATTATCACACTTTCAATGGCAAACCCGGCCTTGCCGCCATCTTCAACCATGACCGCGGCTACGGTCTTGCCATTTCGTTCGACTCGTCCAGCCTCAGCTGCTTTACGCAGTGGAAGATGATGGGCGTCAAGGACTACGTCATGGGCCTTGAACCCGGCAACTGCTACCCCGACGGCCGCGACGTGATGCGCGAAAAGGGCCTTTTGCAGTTCCTCGCGCCCGGCGAGAAGAAGACCTATGGCGTGCGGCTGACAATGCTCGAAAACGAGGCGCAGTTCGAAGCGCTCAAGCAGAAATAAATATTTAAGGAGAGAGATCCATATGAAAGCACAGCAAGCTGTCCGGCTGGCATGGCAGCACCATACCATCGTCCCGGCGTTCAACATCCCCTATCTGCCGATGGCAAAGCCCGTCGCGCAGGCCATCATCGACGAAAAGACCGTCGCCATGCTGCAGGTCGCGCGGCTGGAATGGGAAAAGTTCGAGTCGCGGAGCCTTGAGGCTGTCGCGGAGGAGTATTTCAAGTATTATGACCCGAAATACACCCTGCTGCACCTCGACCATGTACCCGTCATCGACGAGGATCAGAAACGCGTGGACTATATGCCCATTTTGGAACGCGCAGTCAAGGCAGGCTATCAGTCCGTCATGGTCGACGGCAGCCGCTTGAAGCTTGCGGAGAACATCGCTGTGACGAAGCAGGTCGCAGACTTTGCGCACGCAAATGACATCGCCTGCGAGGCCGAGCTCGGCTCCGTCATGGGCCACGAGGGCGCGGGTGCGAACATGGATTACGAAGAGATTTTCCGCACGAAGAAGGGCTTTACCGATCTCGGAGAGGCGAAGCAGTTTGCGGAAGAGACGAAGTGCGACTGGCTGAGCGTCGCCGTCGGCTCCATCCACGGTGCGATCGCCGAGGGCGTGCGCAACCAGAAAAAGCCCGAGGCCCGTCTGGACATCGAGCACATCGCCGACCTCAGCAAGGTCACGGGCATCCCGCTCGTGCTGCACGGCGGCTCCGGCATCAACAACCAGTGCATTCTCGACGGCATTGCAAACGGCATCGCGAAGATCAATATCGGCACCGAGATCCGCCAGACCTACGAGCGCACGCTGGGTGAGACGAACAACGTGGAAAAGGCCCGCGCCGCCGTCTATACCCGCACGTGCGAGATCATCCGCTCGTTCCGCATCGAAGGAAACCAGGAAAAACTGTTCGGATAAATAACAGGAGGAATCAACCATGAAACAAAAAATGACCTTTGCCCTCTGCTTCTGCAACCGCGGCTTCATGCCCGGCGAGCTGATTTACGGCGCACGCGACGACATGGTCAAGGCTGTCACCGACGCCGGCTATGACTACATCATGATGGACAAGGAGCTGACCCGCTACGGCGGCGTTGAGACGCGCGACGAGGGCCTGCTCTACGCCAAGTGGCTCAAGGAACACGAGGGTCAGTATGACGGCGTGATCTTCTCCATGCCTATTTTCGCCGACGAAAACGGCGCGATCACCGCGCTGCAGGACGCGGGCGTGCCCATCCTCATGCAGGCCTATCCGGACGAGATCGGCAA
>ERZ857998.2590-NODE-2590-length-16551-cov-5.755516_pt1 | contig 16551 bp, 7 predicted proteins | sample MGYA00519954_ERZ857998 | MGnify/ENA primary metagenome ERZ857998 (study PRJEB31778, sample SAMEA3449424) | human gut metagenome | biome: human gut; feature: human-associated habitat; material: faeces | place: United Kingdom | collected 2010/2012 ...
CTGGACTGCCTGCAGGCCCGCTTCATGCAACAGGCCCTGCTGGGTCTGTTGCTGCTCACGCCCATGGCAGCCGTGCTGGGCGTGGAGGTCATCAATTTCCGCATGGCCTTCTTTTCCGACGCCATCGGGCACTCGGCCTTCGCCGGAGTGGCCCTGGGCCTGATTCTGGCTGTGAACCCCCGGCTGTCAATGCCGCTTTTCGGCGTGCTGGTGGGGCTGGCGGTCATGGTCGTGCGCCGCAAAAGCAATCTCTCCGCCGATACGGCCATCGGCATCGTGTTTTCAGCGGTGGTGGCCTTCGGCCTGGCCGTGGTCAGCCGGGCCAGCGGCGTGGCCCGCGACATGCAGCAATTCCTCTACGGCGACATCCTGACCATCAGCGAAGGCGAAATCGCCTTTCTGGGCCTGCTCTTCCTGGGCATGTTGCTCTTTCAGGCCGTGGGCTACAACCGCCTCCTGGCTATAGCCCTCAATCCGGTCATGGCCAGGGTGCACGGCATACGCGTGGCTCTCTGGCAATATCTTTTCGCGGGCCTGCTGGCCCTGGTGGTCATGTTTTCGGTCTGGGCCGTGGGCGTGCTACTGGTCACGGCCATGCTCATCGTACCGGCGGCCACAGCCCGCAATCTGGCCCGCACCGCAGGCGGCATGTTCTGGTGGGCGTTGCTGGCGGGCATCAGTTCCGGCTTCGCCGGGCTGACTCTGTCCGCCCAGGATTGGCTGGCCACGTCCAGTGGAGCCACCATAATTCTGGTTTCCTGCTGCTGGTTCGCGGCAAGCTGCGTCTGGGCCGCCCTGCGCGGGCACCGGCGGGCCTGAACCCGCGCGCTGCCATGTCCCCCTGGCCCACTCTTCAGATCACCACAGCCCACGGCCCGAGCCGGGCCGTGGCCCCGTATGTCATTTCAGCCAGCCGGGCCACGGACATTCCGGCTTTTCACGTCCGCTGGCTGCTGGAACGCCTGCGCGCCGGATATTGTCTCTGGCGCAATCCCTTTAACGCCGGACAAGGACAATACGTTTCCTTCGAACGTTGCAGGCTGCTGGTCTTCTGGAGCAAAAATCCCCTGCCCCTGCTGCCGCATCTGTCGGAAATCGAGGATTACGGCTTCAAGTATTACTTTCAGTTCACGCTCAACAATTATGAAGCCGAGGGCCTGGAGCCGGGCCTGCCCCCGCTGGAGCAGCGCCTGGAAACCTTCTGCCGCCTGTCGGAACGGCTCGGCAGGCAGCGGGTGATCTGGCGCTGGGACCCGCTGCTGCTGGCCGCGCAACTGCCTCCGGAAGCCCTGCTGGAACGCCTGGACGCCCTGGGCCGCAGGATCAGCCCGTATACGGACAAGCTGGTAATCAGCTTTCTGGATATGTATCTGAAGATCAGAAGCCGTCTGGCCGCCCATACCACAGTGCCGCGCGCGCCTTCGGAAGCGGAAATGCTGGCCCTGGCTCAAGGCCTGGCCCGCCGCAACGCCGCGTGGCCGCATCCCTTGGCGCTGAGCACCTGCGCCGAAGCTCTGAATCTTTCCGCCCTGGGCATCGCGTCCAATGCCTGCGTGGATCCGGCATTGGTCAGTCGCCTCTGCCCGGACGACGCGGAGATCCAGCGGTTCTGCGGCCTGGACCCGACACGCGCGTCCTTACTGCCTGCAAGCAGACCCGGCAAGGCCGCCAAAGATCCCAGCCGCCGCAAGCACTGCCAATGCCTGCCCGCCAAGGATATCGGCGCGTACAGCACCTGCGCCCACGCCTGCGTCTATTGTTATGCCAATCAATCCCAGGCTGTGGTCCGGGCCCGGCTGTTGTCGCGGCGGCCCGGCGCGGAGAGCCTGATCTGAATCCTCGGGCACAGTGCGTTACACGGCCTCGGGCGGGGGCAGGCCCTCACGCTTCAGACGGCGCATACTCGCGTAATAAGCGATGCCCAAGGGCAACGCGGCCCCCAGCCAGGCCAGGGGATTGGCCAGGCAAACCCCGTTGAAGCCCCACCAGACAGCCAGCACCACGGCGGCCAGCGCGCGCATAAGCAGCTCCATGACCCCGGCCAGCGTGGGGATCAGACTTTGCCCGAGACCCTGGAGGGTATTACGGTAAATAAAGAGCAGTGCCAGCACCCAGTACATGCAACCGCTGATCTCCAGATAAGTCTGCCCCATCTCGATGACCCGCTCCTGCCCCCCACCCACGAAAAGCGCGATAAGATGGTGCCCGCCCGTAATATTGACCACGGCAATAGCGATACTGAAACCCACGGACATGAAACAGCACTGGCGCACGCCCTGCCGGATGCGCTCCAGATTGCGCGCGCCGTAGTTCTGTCCCGTGTAGGTGGCCATGGCCAGACCAAAGGACATCATGGGCAGCACGGCCACCATGTCGATTTTCTGCGCGGCGGTGTAGGCGGCCACGGCCAGGGGGCCCAGGCTGTTCAGGGCCGCCTGCAGAATGATCGCGCCCACGGCGATGACCGACATCTGGAAGCCCATGGGCAAGCCGATGCGCATGGGTTTCCAGATATCCTTGAAGCCGAGTTTCCAGTCCTTGGCGTGCGGCCGCAGCAGGGGCTGCTTGTTGAGGATGTAGCCCACGCAGAGCAGGCCCGATACCACCTGGGCCAGCACTGTGGCCCAGGCCGCGCCCGCCACGCCCATCTTAAAATAAAGGATGAAGATGAAATCCAGAACAATATTCAGGAGGCAGGCGATGATCAGGAAAAACAGCGGGGTCTTGCTGTCGCCCAGGGCCATGATCATGTTGGAGAGCAGATTGAAAAGCACGGCCGCGCCGATGCCCCAGGAAATGACGATGATATAACTGTGGGCGTCCTCCATGATCTCTGGCGGCGTGAGCATGAGTACAAGCACCGTACGTGAAAGCAACACGCCGGAGATCGTCAGAACGGCCGCCACAACCGCGCTGAGCAGAATACCGGCGCAAAAACTGCGCCGCACGCCCACCTTGTTGCAGGCGCCGAAAAACTGGGCCGTGACAATGGAAAACCCCGAAGTCATGCCCATGACAAAGCCCAGGACCAGAAACAGCAGGCTGCCGGTGCTGCCCACGCCCGCCAGGGCCGTGACCCCGATGGTCCTCCCCACGATCAGGGTATCGGCCATATTGTAGATCTGCTGGAAAAGATTGCCGATAAAGAGCGGCAGCGCGAAGAAAAAAATCAGCTTCGCCGGGCTGCCCTGAGTCAGATTTTTAGCCATGTCTCCATCACAATAAATACGTTCGATGCATCCGGACGGCCGAAAAGACGCCTCCCGAATGCAACATTTCAAATTACCACCTGAACCATGCCGCCCGCAAGCATTGCGGCGCCATGTCCGCCCCGTGCTTGACAACAGTGCGGCTTTAGGCAAGCTCAAAATAAAAATATTTTTATCCCACCTCCAAGCCCGGAGAATCAGCATGTCCACGCCCGAGCTCATTTTCGGCACTGTGCGCAACAGGCTTGTATTTGCCCTTTTTCTGTTGTTCCTGTCTGTTGGAAACGCCTGGGCCGCGCCGAAATACAAGACTCCGATCCCCCAGAAGGTCAACGGCCTGATCAGTTACTGGCGTTTTGAAGGCCCGGTGGAGCAACCCGGCGGCCGGGAAAGGCTGGAACTGGGCTTCAGCATGGACAAGCAAAAGTGCCGGGATGCCTACGGCGAGGACGGCGAATCGGTCTGTCGGCGTAATTTCGGCAGACGGCCCGCGCCCGAAGTAACGATCACGCCGCCCATTCCGGGCCACTGGGAATGGAGCGGAGACCGCCTGCTCTTTTTCCCGGAAAAAGGCTGGCCCGTGGACACGGCCTACAAGGTGGATATCAGCCGGGCCCTGCCGCCGCGCATAGCCGTGTCCGGCGCGGTGACCTTCCGCAGCGCGCCTTTGCGCGCAAAAATTACGGGCAGCTTCAAATTTGATCCTGAAAATCTCAAAACCATGGCCGTCAGCGGCGAAATACACTTCAATTCGTCTGTGGACAAAACCGGCGTGGAGAGCCGTTTCAGCGCCACTCCCCAGGGCGAAGGCCTCTTGCTGGGTGAGCCCGTGCTGCATTTCAACGGTGATGATCGTCTGAACTACAGCCTGCCGGTCCTGCGCCTGGCGGCAAAAGACGCGGGCCTGCGCGTCTCCCTGGCGCCGGGCTTCACGGCGGTGCACGGTGGCCCCCCTTCCAAGGGCGAGGACTTTTTCGTGCGCCTGCCCACTATCGACAACCTGTTCACACTGAACGCCGCTGATCTCAGCGTTGCCACCCGACCCGACCTGCGGGCGCAGATGGTGCTTGCGCTGCATTTTTCCCTGCCGGTCAAGCCTTCGGAGGTTCTGGGCAAGCTGGACGTGCGCCTCTTGCCGCCGGGCCTGGAAAGTGAGGAACAAAGACAGCCCGACAACGAAGACGAAGAGGGCGATGGAAACGAAAAATCCCGGCGAGCCCCGGCCTGGACCATGGAACAGCTCACTCCGGAAATAGTCTCCCAGGCTCCCCGGCTCGCATTGCAAGCCGGGGATGAGGAGGACAAGCCGTCCACGGATATTTTCTTCGCTATTGCCGACAACCTGGAGGCCGACCGCAGCCTGTTGTTGTGCCTGCCCCAGGGCCTGGCCAGCGCCGCGGGGCTGCATTCCGGCGCGGAAAGCCGGAAGCTGCTGCAAACGCCCGCCTTTCCCGAAGCTCTGCGTATTATGCAGAAGGGCGGCGTGCTGGCTCTGACCGGCGACGCCGTGGTCTCCATCTACAGCCGCAATCTGGATGCCGTGGACTATGAAGTGGCCCAGATCCGGCCCGAATTTCTCAATACCTTTCTGCTGGCCAACCTGGATCAACTGGACTACGACAATTACGATTATGACCAGGCCTATACCGGCAGCCGCCCGGATCTTGACAATCTGAGCGTCATCAGCCGGGGCAGCCTGCCGCTGCAGCGGCGTGACGCCATGTCGGCCCAGTTCAGCGCGCTCAATCTGCGCCCCCTGCTCCGCGACGGTCAGAAAGGCCTGTTCTATCTCAGCCTCACGGGTCGGCGCGACGCCGACAGCGTGAGTAAAGAAAACCGCTTTGTGCTGATGACGGACCTGGGCCTGATCCATAAGACCTCCGCCCAGGGCGGAAGTGTAGTCTATGCCGTCAGCCTGGCCGACGGCAAACCGCGCGGCAATGTGAACGTCCAGGTGATCGGAGCCAATGGCCTGCCTGTGTTCAGCGCCAGAACCGATGCGCGCGGCAAGGCCGTGCTGCCCTCTCTCGCGGGCTTCACGCGCGAAAAGAAGCCCCTGGCCCTGGCGGCGGCCCAGGGGAGCGATCTGGCCTTCCTGCCCCTGGAGCAATATGCACGCAAGCTCAATTATTCGCGCTTCGACGTGGGCGGCAACCGGCTTTCCGACCAGGGGCTCAACGCCTATCTGTTCAGCCAGCGCGGCATGTACCGTCCCGGTGAAAGCCTGCATTTCGGCTATCTGGTCAAACAGGGACAATGGGGCTCCACGGAGCTTGCGGGCCTGCCGTTGCGGGCCACGCTGTACAATCCGCGCGGCAACAAGGCGGCCGGTAAAAAAATCACGCTGACGGCCGAGGGTTTCGGCGAACTATCTTTCCCCCTGGAGGAAACAGCCCCCACCGGCCCTTGGGAATTGCGCCTGAGCACCGCCGACGGCGGACAGCGCGGCGAAGTTTTGCGCGTTTCCAGGGTCATGGTGGAGGAATTCCAGCCCGAAACCCTTCGCCTGCAATTGCGGCTCACGCCCGGCGCGGGCAAGGGCTGGCTGCGGCCCCAGGACCTGAAACAAGGGCCGGAAAAGGATCAGGAAAACGGCCTGTCCGCGCGGGTGAATCTGGTCAATCTCTTCGGCGCGCCCGCTGTGGGCCACGACGTCAAACTGCAAGTGCGCTTCGCGCCCGCAGCGTTTCACTTCCGCGAATATGCCGACTACAACTTTTACAATGCGGCCCGGAGTCTGAACGGCCAATCGGCGGAAGTGCCGACCCGGCAGACCGACGACCAGGGGGACGCCGTGTTCGCCCTGGATCTGGCGGGCTACGAGAAGTCCACCTTCCGGTTGAGCGCCCTGGCCGAAGGCATGGACGCCGGCGGCGGGCGCAGCGTCATGGCCGACGCTTCCCTGCTGTTTTCGCCTCTGGAATCAGTCATGGGCTGGCGTAGCGACGCCGACCTGAACTATCTGCCCCAGCACGGCAAAGCCCGGCTGGACCTGCTGGCCGTGGACCATAAACTCGCCCTCGTGGACCTGGGAGAACTGGAACTGAGCTTTGTGGGCATCAGTTATACGCGCAGTCTGACCCGCGACGGCCAGGGACAGTACCGCTATCAGAATCTGCCCCGGCGCAAGCCGTTGGGCACGCAAAAGCTTCGCATGGACAAAAAGGCGGTTGTGGACCTGCGCCTGGACGAACCGGGCCCGCATCTGCTGGAAGCCCGCGACAAGACCGGCAATCTGGTCCTGCGAGTGCCCTACGAAGTAGCCGGTACGGCCCAGGCGCGCCTGGGCGAGGAGCACGAGGCCAGGCTTACCGCAAAACTCAGCAAGCAGGACTACGCCCCGGGCGAAACCATGGAAATAGCCCTGAACACGCCTTACAAAGGCGCGGGCCTGATTACGGTGGAGCGGGAAGACGTGCTGGCTGAAACATGGTTCACAGCCCAGGCCGGACAGAGCGTGCAGCGCCTGACCCTGCCCAGGGGGACTGAAGGCCGGGTATATTGCAATATCACCTACTTCCGGTCCATGGACGACGCGGATATCTTTACCCAACCTCAGGCCAGCGTGGTGCTGCCGTTCAGCATCAATATGCGGGGACGCGATCTGGGCCTGAGCGTGCGCACCGAAGCGGACGCCGCGCGCGCGGCAAGCCAGCTGGTCAGGCCGGGGCAGACCCTCCCCGTGCGGGTGCGCGCCGAACAACCGTCCAAAGCCATTGTCTTCGCCGTGGACGAAGGCATTTTGCAGCTCACCTCCTACGCCACGCCCGACCCCCTGCGGGCACTGCTGGGCGACCGGGCCCTGGAGGTGGACACCTATCAGTATTTCGACCTGCTGATGCCGGAATACCGCCACCTGCGCGGCATGATTTCGGCCTTTGGCGGCGGCGAAGCTCCCGCTCCGCCGAATCAAGCCGCTCTGGGACAGAACCCGTTCCGCAGGCCCGGCGAAGCGCCCATGGTCTTCTGGTCCGGCGTGCTTGACGTGGGGCCCGGGGAAAGCCTGGTCCAGATCCCGGTGCCGCCGCAATTCAACGGCAAATTGCGGATCATGGCCGTGGGCTGCGCGCCCGGAGCCGTGGGCGCGGCCCGGACCGAGGCCGTGTCCAGGGCCGAAGTCGTCATTCAACCCATGCTGCCGCTTTTCGTGACGCCGGGCGATGTCTTTGAGGCCTCCGTCAGCCTGACGGACATGCTGGAACGTCCGGAGGGCCAGGAGAACACAGCGCGCCGGGTGGCCCTTGGCGTGCGGAGCGACGGCGGCTGCACGCTGCTGGACGCCCTGCCCGAGCCCCTGGACCTCAAACCGGCGCGGCAACAGACCGTGCGCCTGCGCTTCCGTGCCGGGGACCTGCCGGGAGGGCACAAGCTGAGCTTTATTGCCACGCCCCTGCCCGGCCAGCCCGGCGAAACGGTGACGCGGCCCATGAGCCTTTCCATCCGGCCCGCTCTGCCGCGCTCCACCGACGTGCTTCTGGGCCGGGTCGGGCAGGCCCCGTACACGGCCGAGGCCAAGTCACCCCGCCGACTCTACCCGCAGTTCGCGGAACTGCGCGCCTCCATCTCCGCCCTGCCGTTGCCGCTGGCCCACGGCCTGATGCGCTGGCTGGCCGCGTATCCTTACGGCTGCACGGAGCAACGCGTCAGCGCGGCTTTTCCCGACCTGGCGCTTCTGGCCCGGCCCGAATTGACGCCGCCTGACGCCCGCTACACGCCACAGAAAATTCGTGCCTGGGTGTTGGAAACCATGCAGATGCTTCAAGCCCGGCAGCTGGATGAAGGGCATTTCGCGACTTGGCCCGGTGGCGGCAGAGGCGATCTCTTCCTTTCCGCCTATGCGGCGGACTTCCTGACCACCGCCAGGGCGGCGGGCCTCTCTCTGGCCGGAGGTCTGGACAAAGGATTCCTGGCCGCTCTGGAACAGGAGGCCATGCAGAGCCCCGACAGCCTGGAAGACGCCCGCGTCAAGGCCTATGCGACATGGGTGCTGACCCGCAACGGCGTACTGACCAGCAACATCCTGGCCACACTCTCGGCCTGGCTGGAGCGTTATGGGCCGGAGCAGTGGCGCAATGACCTGACCACCGTGTTCATGGCCGGCAGCTGGAAACTGATGAGAGAAGACAAACTGGCCGGAGAGTTGATCAGGGGATACCGTCCCGAGGCCGCGAAATCCTTCCGGGCGGATTATCCTTTCGACGGCCTGAGCTCCCGCGCCCTGTTTCTTACGGTGCTGGCAGGACAATTCCCGGAGGAACTCCGGGGGCAGAAGGCCCAGGACATGCTCGACGACATCTTCGACCTGGCGGCGCAACAGCGCTATACGACCATCTCGGCGGCGCAGACGGCCAGGGCCTTGATGGCGTACAGCCAGAGCCTGGACGCCGGGCTGGCGCAGGCCTCGGTCAGCGGGCTGGATCAGACAGGCCAAACGCTTGCTCTGCCGCCGCTTCAGGGAAAGGGCGTGCGCGCCCTGGCCCTGGACAGCGAAAGCGGCGCGCCCTCCCGCGCGCTGCTGGAGCAACTGGCCGGGCTGAGCTTCACGGCGGACGCGCCCTTTTTCTGGCAACTGGAAAACGTGGGCTTCGGGCGGGATCTGCCTACGCAGGCCGTCAGCAAAGGGCTCAGCATACGGCGCGAACTGCGCACGCCCGAAGGCGATCCCGTCACAGCCCCCCGGCAGGGCGACGAGGTGGTGGTAGCTGTCATTGCCCGCGCCTTTGACAGAGAGCGGGAGAATATCGCCCTTGTGGACATGCTGCCCGGCTGCTTTGAATTTGTGGTCAGCCAGAGCGGAGAAAGCGCGGAACTGGCCACAAATCAGGGAAGCGTCCACGAGGACCGGGACATGGAGCCCGATTATGCCGAACGCCGGGAAGACCGGATGCTGATTTTCACGGATCTGGCGACGAGCGAGCGGGTTTTCCGCTACCGGGTCAAGATCACGGGCCGGGGCGAATTCACCTGGCCGCCCGTGCAGGCCGAAGCCATGTACGACCCGGAAGCCCGGGCCCTGAGTCTGCCGGAGAAGATAGTCATTGAGGAGTAAACGGCGTTCGTGCGGGAGGCTGGTCCTTGTCGGCCTCCCGCTTTCGCTCTGCTGCGCGGCGCTGGCCTTTGTGCTGGCGCTGCATGCCGCGCCCAGGCCCGATCTTTACGGCAAGGCGGGCTTCTCGCGCATTTTTCTGGACCGCCGGGACCGCGTGCTGCGCATTACCCTGGCCCCGGACGGCACATACCGTATTTTCACGCCCCTGACGGCCATGCCCCCGGAACTCATGGAAGCCACCCTGCTCTACGAGGACCGTTCCTTTTATCGCCACCCCGGCGTCAATCCGCTGGCCCTGCTGCGTTCCGTGGCCCAGATGGCTCTCGGGGGCCGCCGCATGGGCGGCTCCACCATCAGCATGCAGGTGGTGCGCCTGACCCGGAAGTTCTCCACGGCCAGCATTCCCGGCAAACTGCGCCAGATCTGGCAGGCTCTGGTGCTGGAACGGCATTACGGCAAGGATGAAATTCTCGAAGCCTACCTCAATCTTGCGCCCTACGGCGCCAATGTGGAAGGCGTGGGCGCGGCGGCGCGCATCTGGTTCCACAAGGAGGCCGCCGAACTCAGCCTGCCCGAAATTCTGGCCCTCACACCGGTGCCCCAGCACCCGGCTGCGCGCAATCCCCTGGCAAGCCGGGGCCGCGCCCTGTCCCTGGCCCGTGCACGCCTGGACAGAATCTGGCGCGAGGTCCATCCACGGGATGCCGGCCAAGGCCTGCCCAATGTGCCTTTGCGGGTGCATGCGCTTTCAGAGCTGCCCTTTGCCGCGCCGCATGCCGTGGACAGCCTGCTGGCCGGAAGCGAACTGCCCCAAGGCCGTATCTCCACCACCCTGGATCTCGGCCTGCAACGCCTGCTGGAGCGCCAGTTGCGCCGGGCCGTGGAGGCCGGACGGCTGTGGGGCATGGACAATGCCGCCGCCCTGCTGCTGGACTGGCGCAGCTGTGAAATCCTCGCCCTGGCCGGATCAGCCGATTATTTCAACGCCGCGATCCAGGGGCAGGTGGACGGCACGGCGGCGCGACGCTCGCCCGGCTCCACCCTGAAGCCCTTTATTTACGCCCTGGCCCTGCAGGAGGGACTGATCCATCCGGAAACCCTGCTTTCCGACACGCCGCGCGCGTTCAAAGGCTATGAGCCGGAAAATGCCGACGGCGGTTTTCGCGGCCCTATCAGCGCGCGTATGGCCCTGCTGGGCAGTCGCAACATCCCCGCCATCGCTCTGGCCAGCCAGTTGCCCGCGCCGGGCCTGTACGGTTTTTTGGGCAAAGCCGGGGTGCGTTTCGAGCACGGACCGGAGCATTACGGACTGGCCCTGGTTCTGGGCGGCGCGGAGGTGAGCATGCGCGAGCTGGCCGGGCTGTATGCCCTGCTGCCCAACCGGGGCATCTGGCGCGCTCCCGTGCTCCGGCGAGACGAACACGCGACCGGTCCGCTTCCCCTGCTCAAGCCCGAAGCGGCCTTTGTGGCTCTGCAAATGTTGCGCGCGCCGTCGCCCCAGGGCTTTGACCGCACGCCGACCTACTGGAAAACCGGCACGTCCAACGGCCTGCGCGACGCCTGGACCGCCGGGGTTTTCGGGCCTTACGTCCTGGTAGTCTGGGTGGGCCGTTTTGACGGCGCGGCCAATTCCGGCTTCAATGGCCTGCACGCGGCGACCCCCATTTTCTTCAGTATCCGGCGCTCCCTTGAGGCCCTGAACCCGACCGGCGCTTTGCCGGATCCGGCCGCCGACGACGAGGGCTTGAATATCCGCCGTATCGCCGTCTGCACGGCCACGGGCGATACGGACCTCAGCCTCTGCCCGGAACCATCGCGCCAGACCGGCACCTGGTTCATCCCCGGCATCTCGCCCATCCGCGATTCGGGCATTCTGCGACGCATCCTGGTGGATGATGCGACGGGCTTTCGTCAATGCCGGGCCGTGCCGGGACGCACCAGGGAAGTCGTCTGGGAATTCTGGCCCGCCGACCTGCGTCGTCTTTTCAGTCAGGCCGGCGTACGCAAGCCCCCGGCCCCACCTCTGGCTCCGGAATGCCGCGAGACGGATACCCCCTGGCAGGTTCCCGGCCGCGCCCCGCTGATTTCTTCGCCCAAACCGGGCCTGGTCTATGCGGCGAGCCTCAAACATCCACAAAAAATTCCCCTGCTGGCCGACGCGGACGCCGACGCGGGCTGCGTCTACTGGTTCGCGGATACGCGCTATCTTGGCCGCAGCGAGCCGGACGAACCGCTGCTCTGGCAGGCCGCGCCGGGCGTCACCCGGCTCACGGCCGTTGACGACCTGGGGCGGGCGAGCAGCGTACGGGTGGTGACGGAAAGCTTGCCCTGAGTGCGTGCCCGCCATGCGCGCACGGCGTCGTTCGGCTGTTTGCTTTGACAAGAATTGGCCGAGACCATATCCTATTTCCCCCTTTTGTTTCGGAACCCGTTGGGGAAACTTCCGTGCCAAGGCAATTCACTCATTTCAAATGTTAATTGCTCTGGCGGTCGCGTGAGCGGACCCCGCAGCACTCGGGCGGTGTAGAGTTTGAGATGTGTAACATTTCAAACGCAAAATGTTGTAATGGCCGGAGCCGGTTTTTCATGGACAGGTTGCTGCTCACTCTCGGGATCATTTTCGTCAGCCTGGCGGCGGGCTATGCCTTCCGGCATGCCGTCACGACCGGGCGCGTCCGCCTTTCCGAGGGAACCCTGATCCTTGCGCGTCAACGCCTGCAGACAGCGGCGGTCTTTGTGCTGATTCCCATCTCGGCCATGCTCTCCCTCTGGGGCCTGCCCTCGCCGGACACGCGCCTGCTGGCCCTCCCCCTGCTGGGCCTTGCCGCCTGGATCTGGGGCGGCGCCCTCTCGCTGCTCTTCGCCCGCTGGCTCAGGCTGGACCGGGCCCAGACCGGCAGCCTGTACTGCTGCGGCACCTTCACCAACATCGGCGCCGTGGGCTCACTGGTCTGCGTGCTCTTTCTCGGCGAAAGCGCCATCGCCCTGGTGGCCTTGTACCGGCTCTGCGAGGAACTGTTTTATTTCAGCGTTTCCTTTCCTATCGCCCGCTGGTACAGCCGGGAAAACGGCGGCCAACGGCTTTCCTTCCGCAATCTGCGCTTTGATCCCATTTTAAAAGTGGTGCTCAGCGCCCTTCTGCTCGGCATCGCGCTCAATCTGCTGCATGTGCCCCGCCCGGAATTCTGCGGCCGCCTGGCCTCCGGCTTTATGATTCTGGCTACCGTGCTTTTTCTGTTTGCCATCGGTCTGAGCCTGCGGCTGTCGCGCCTGGCCCGGTATACCCGCCAGAGCCTTGCCGTGTGCGCCATAAAATTCATCGGCGTGCCGCTGTTGATCACCGGCATTGCCAAGGCAGTCGGTTACGGGGCCATCGACAACGGCCTGCCCCTGAAAGTGGTGGCCGTGCTCTCATCCATGCCCGTGGCCATGACCGCGCTGGTGCCCCCGTCCCTGTTCAGTCTGGACCTGGATCTGGCCAATGCCTGCTGGATTTTCAGCACCCTGGCTCTGGTGGCGGTGCTGCCCGCTCTGCTTCTGGTCCTGCCGCGGCTCTGACGCCCGGCGCGCCGCAGTCGATCCCGCGATAAAATATCTGATTTTACCGCGCATATCTTCAGAGGAGGTTTTACTGATGAAACGCTGTTTGCTCCGGAGCGCCCTGGCGCTCTGCGCCTGTCTGCTGGCCGCGCCGCTCCCGTCCCCGGCGGCCCCTTACAAAGCCGAGTACAAACTGAGCGTGGTGCCCGGCGCCACGTCCGGCTGGGGCATGACCGCCGCGTATTTCGCCGACCTTGTGCGCGAACGCTCGCAGGGGCGCATCAACATCAAGGTCTATCCTTCCAGCCAGCTGCTGGCGGGCAAGCAGACCTCGGAATTCCTGATGCTGCGCAACGGGGCCATTGACTTCGCCCTGGCTTCGACCATCAACTGGTCCCCCCAGATCAAGGAACTGAACCTCACGGCCCTGCCCTTCTTCCTGGCCGTGCAGCCGGACCGCTACAAGGCCATGGACGCCGTCATGGCGGGCAAATCCGGCAAGATGATGGTTGACGCCATTGAGAAAAAGGGCGTGAAAATCATCGGCTGGGCCGAGAACGGCTTTCGCGAAATGACCACCAGCAAGGGCCCCATCAGCAAGCCCGAGGACATGAGCGGGCTCAAGATCCGGGTGGTGGGCAGCCCCATCTTCATCGAGACCTTCCGGGCGCTGGGCGCCAATCCCGTGAACATGAACTGGAGCGAAGCCACCACCGGCTTCCAGCAGGGCGTGGTGGACGGGCAGGAAAACCCCACCAACGGCATCAATATCCCGCTGAAAATCTGGGATTATCACAAGTATCACTGCGACTGGCACTACATCATCGACCCGCTGCTCATGGGCGTGAACCCCACGGTCTGGAAGAGCTTCAGCCCCGAGGACCAGAAACTGCTTCTGGAATGCGCCGCGGAAACCGAAAAATACGGCAAGGCGCTTTCCCGCCTGGGCATGGACGACGGCTCTTCCCTGGCCTACCTGAAGAGCATCGACAAGCTGCCGGAAGTGACCGAGCCCTACGCCTTCATGGAACAACAGGGCATGATCGTCACCCGGTTGAGCCCGGAACAGATCGCCAAGTTCCATGAGGCCACCCAAAAGGTGCGCGCGGACTGGACCGCCAAGATCGGCCCGGATCTGGTCAAAGCCGCTGAAGAGGACATGGCCGCCGCCAAGTAACTAGAGCAGATTAACTTTGAAATTTTACAAATTTCAAAGTCGGCATTCTGGCGAAAAACGTGGTTTTCACCAGAATCCACGTCACTTCGCGGCGCGCCGCACCGTGTGCGGCGTTAGAGCAATTTCAAAATGAAAATGCTCTAAGCGGCGCGGTTCATGCCCGTTTACGAGAAGGCTGGTGGCTATGACGTCTTTGCGCGGCGCGCATTCCGGCACGGAGGAACTGCTCCGCCTTTTTCCCTGTCCTCTGGTAATTCTGGACATGGAACAGCGCGTGCTTTTCGCCGGTCCGGAACTGCCGCCGCCTTTCAGCGCGGACCGTTTTCCCGTGGGCGGCTTCTTCGGCGCGGCTCTGAACGGCCCGCAGCGGAAGAGTTTCCAGGCCGCCTGGGAAACGGCCCTGACCGGAAGGGCGGCTGAAACCCTGCTGGCGATGGGCGGCGGCGCGAAAGAGCGCTTCTTTTTTCTGCGCCTGGTCATGCGCCGCATGGCCGGAGAGCTCTGCTGCTGGCTGATGCTGCACGATGTCACTTCCTTCCGCGCCCATGCCTCCGAATCCCTCAGCGAGCGCCTCAGGCAGTGCCTGGATGCCGCTCCCATAGCCTACAGCCTCTGGGACGCCCACATGCGCGTCGTGGACTGCAATGAGGCGGCCGTCCGTTTATTCGGCCTGCCGGACAAACAAAATTTTCTGAAACGTTTTTTTGAGCTTTCGCCGGAGCGCCAGTATGACGGAAGTCCTTCCGAGGCGACGATTTTGCAGAAACTGCGGCAGGCTTTCATGGAGGGACATGCCAAATTCCCGTGGACCCACTGCACCATCACGGGCGATCCCATGCCCGTGGAAGTCTCGCTGGAGCGGCTGGAAATCCGGGGCGAGTGCTATGTTGCCGGTTATGTCTATGAACTGCGCGAAATCCGGCGGCTGGAAGAGGCCCTGCGCAAAGTGGACGGTGTGCAGGACGTAAAAGTAAACTTCCTTTCCCAGAAGCTGACGCTGGCCGCCGCGGACGATGCCTTTGACAGTGTGCTGAAGCAGGTGGTGAAAACCGCCCGCAAGGTAGAGCCAGACTGCGAAATCATCCTGTAAAACGGGCGCGCAGGACTGTGCGGCAGCCAGTTTGCCGCCCGCGCCTGCGGCCGCATCTTATCAGAAGGAAAGGGGATTTTTTCCATGAGCAAAAAGCAGAAGAAAGGCCTTGTGCGCATTGGCGCAGGCGCCGTTCTGCTGGTGGCCGCATACCTGCTGCCGGTGGAGGGCTGGGCCGCGCTGGTGGCATTCCTTGTGCCGTACGCTGTGGTTGGCTGGGACGTGCTGTGGAAAGCTGTGCGCAACATTCTGCACGGGCAGGTGTTTGACGAAAACTTTTTAATGGCCCTGGCCACCATAGGCGCCTTTGCCACAGGCAAATATTCCGAGGGCGTGGCCGTGATGCTGTTCTACCAGGTGGGCGAATGGTTCCAGCGCTATGCCGTAGGGCGCTCGCGCCGGTCTATCGCGGCGCTGATGGATATCCGGCCGGACCACGCCAACCTTGTGGGCCCGGACGGCACCGCCCGGCAGGTGGACCCGGATGAAGTTCAAGTGGGAGATGTCATTCTGGTGAAGCCGGGTGAGCGCGTGCCGCTGGACGGCACTGTGCTGGAGGGCAACAGCATGATGGACACGGCGGCCCTCACCGGTGAAAGCGTGCCGCGCCGCACGGCGGAAGGCGACACCGTCATCAGCGGCTGCATCAACGGCAGCGGGCTGCTGCGCGTGCGTGTGGAGAAGCCGTACGGGGAATCTACGGTGGCCAAAATACTGGACCTTGTGGAAAACGCCGGTGAGAAAAAGGCCAAAGCGGAAAACTTCATTACAAAATTTGCCCGCTGGTATACCCCCGCCGTGGTGATTGCCGCGCTGGCATTGGCCGTATTGCCCCCGATGGTGCTGGGTGGCGGCTGGGCCGATTGGGTGCGCCGCGCGCTGATTTTCCTTGTCATCAGCTGCCCGTGTGCGCTGGTCATCAGTGTGCCGCTCTCGTTCTTTGGGGGAATTGGCGGCGCCTCGAAGCGCGGCATACTGGTGAAGGGCGGCGCTTATATGGAGGTGCTGGCCAACGCCCGCACGGTGGTGTTTGACAAAACGGGCACGCTGACGAAGGGTGTGTTCAGCGTGACGGCCGTGCACCCGCACGAAATTGACAAAACCCATCTTGTGGAGTTGGCCGCGCTGGCCGAAAGCTATTCCACGCACCCCATTGCCGTCTCGCTGCGCGCGGCATACGGCAAAACGCCGGACGCCGCCCGTGTGGCCGGCTATGAAGAGCTTTCCGGCCGGGGTGTGCGCGCCAGGGTGGACGGCCGCACCGTATGTGTGGGCAACGGCAGGCTGATGGACGAAGCCGGGGCCCAATGGCATGAATGCCATTTGACAGGCACGGTGGCGCATGTGGCGGTGGACGGCAGCTATGCCGGGCACATCGTCATTTCCGACGAAGTGAAGCCGGACGCCGCAGCGGCCATTGCCGCACTGAAAGAAGCGGGCGTGAAAAAAACGGTGATGCTGACGGGCGACGCCAGGGAAGTAGGCG
>ERZ857998.2594-NODE-2594-length-16526-cov-3.106551_pt1 | contig 16526 bp, 7 predicted proteins | sample MGYA00519954_ERZ857998 | MGnify/ENA primary metagenome ERZ857998 (study PRJEB31778, sample SAMEA3449424) | human gut metagenome | biome: human gut; feature: human-associated habitat; material: faeces | place: United Kingdom | collected 2010/2012 ...
CGAATGGCCGGCATGGGAGATATTGAAAGAGACTGTGGACGCTACTCCTATCTCCATCACCGAGGATGTGAAAGTGACTCTTTGCGAAAACGGTGCATTACGTAAGACTCTCTGCGTGGAGAAACGTCACGATGATTCTTTTTTCCGCCAGTACATCCATTTGTATGAAGGTGTATTGGCCCACCGCATTGACTTTACTAACGAAGTGGACTGGCAGTCTACCAACGCTCTGTTGAAGGCTGAGTTTCCCCTCAATTTGAATAATGAGGTGGCCACTTACGACTTGGGCGTAGGCAGCGTGCAGAGAGGAAACAACATCTTGACCGCTTACGAAGTATATGCTCAATATTGGGCAGATTTAACGGACGCTAACGGTTCTTATGGCGTTTCCATCATGAACGACAGCAAATATGGCTGGGACAAGCCTGATAACAACACCCTGCGTCTCACTTTGCTGCACACTCCGAAGACAAAAAAGAACTATGCTTATCAAGATCGTCAGGACTTCGGTCACCATACCTTTACTTACAGCTTGGTAGGTCATGTGGGCGCTTTGGACGTAGTTCAAACCCGCGAGAATGCTGAGTTGCTGAACCAGCGCATCAAGGCGTTCGTTGTTGGAAAGCATCGCGGCGAATTAGGTAAGAGCTATTCATTGGCTTTTTCCGATAACCGGAATGTACTTATTAAAGCCTTAAAGAAAGCCGAAAGTTCAGATGAATATGTGGTACGCGTGTATGAAGCCGCAGGCAAGCAGGCGCAGAAAGCCTCGATTGTCTTTGCCGACAACCTTGTGGCTGCTGTAGAAGCAGATGGTACGGAAAAGACCATCGGTAAGGCTACATTCAGTGGAAATCGCTTGGAAGTGTCAGTCAATCCAAACAGCATTAAGACCTACAAGGTACGTTTTGCTTCCAATAAAAAGGTGCAGACGGTGGCCGAACCATTGCCCCTTGTTTATGATAAGAAGTGCTTCAGTTGGAACGAGTTCAAGGCTGCTGCCAACTTTGAGTCTGGTTATTCTTATGCTGCTGAATTGATACCTGCCGAGATGAATGTGCATGGAGTGCCTTTCAAATTGGAGACACGTGAAGAGCTGAATGGTATGGCTTGCAAGGGCAATGTACTGAAACTGCCCGCCGACTGTACTTATAACAGACTCTATATCCTTGCTGCTGCCGCTTCTGATAAAGATGTGAAGGGGATATTCCGCGTAGGCAAGTATGTGCAGGAAGTCATTGTTCCTTCTTATACTGGCTTCATCGGTCAGTGGGGGCACACCGGACATACGGAAGGTTATCTGAAAGATGCTGAAGTTGCCTATGTGGGTACGCACCGCCATTCCGGTGAAGGCGATCAGCCGTATGAGTTCACTTACATGTTTAAGTTCGCAATAGACCTGCCAGAAAAGGCTACTGAGGTGGTATTGCCCGATAATAAGGATATTGTTATTTTTGCCGCCACTTTGACTGATGTTGCTGCTACTTCTGTTTGTCCCGCTTCCGAACTGTTCCGTACGGCAAACAAGTGCAATCGCTATCAGACGGAAAGCTCCACAGAGAGAGTGAACATTCTGAAGCAGGACATGGTAATGGGCTATTCAAGCTATGTGAACGAGAAAGAGAAGCCGGCTTTCATGGTAGATGGCGACGAAAACACAAAGTGGTGTGCTATTGCTGAAATGCCCCACTACGTAGACTTTGATTTGGGCGGTGAAAGAAGCATTAATGGCTGGAAGTTACTGAACGCTGCCGGCGAAAACCATTCCTACGTCACTTCCTCCTGCTTTCTGCAAGGTAAGAGCGACAAGAATGGTGAATGGCGCACACTGGACTATGTTTCTGGTAATGGTAAGAATGTACTGAATCGCACGCTAAATAAGTCTGAAAGTGTTCGCTACCTGCGTCTTTTAGTGACACAGCCCATGCAATCGGCTTCTGGTAAAGATGTGCGCATTTATGAAATGGAAGTATACGAATAAACAGTTATTATATTCCCATTTTTCAGATCCTTGTGTCTGTCACCACAGACACAAGGATCTGATGATTCTCAGGTGTAAGTGCTTAATGTGAGTAAGTTAACAACTCTATTGAAGTAAATTTATTGGAAATAACAAATACCTTGAAAAATGAAAATTAAAATATTTGCTGTTGTATGTTTATTAGCTGCTAATCTCTTTACAATATCTGCTCAAAAGTGGTTTACGCCTGAGGCGGAGAAACAAGTGGATGCTCTTTTGAGCCAGGTAGTAGAAGGAAACTACAAGAATAATCGCTATCCTCTACTCCGTAAGCCCTTAATGGAACTTCCTTTAGGCAGTATCAAACCTAAAGGCTGGTTGCACGAAATGCTGGTTCGTCAGAAAAATGGCGCCAGTGGTCAGATGGATGTTCTTTACCCTTCGGTTATGGGCAAACGCAATGGTTGGTTAGGTGGTGATGGAGACCAGTGGGAACGCGGTCCATACTGGATAGACGGTCTACTTCCTTTGGCGTATATACTGGATGATGATGTCTTGAAAGCCAAAGTGCAACCTTGGATAGAATGGGCTTTGCAGAGCCAGCGTGAGGACGGATTCTTCGGTCCTGAAAAAGATTATCCGGGAGAGCCTGGACTGCAACGTGATAACTCGCAAGACTGGTGGCCGCGTATGGTCGTGCTGAAAATCCTACAGCAGTATTATTCGGCAACGAACGATAAGAGAGTCGTCGCTTTTATGACAAAATATTTCCGTTATCAACTGAATACCTTGCCGCAAAAACCTTTAGGACACTGGAGCAGTTGGGCAGAATTCCGTGCTTGTGACAATTTGCAAGCTGTATATTGGCTTTATAATCTTACGGGGGAGGATTTTTTGCTTGAATTGGGGCATTTGCTGCACCGGCAGAGTTTCAGTTTCATAGATATGGTAGATAGGGGAGACTTGCGCAGACCCTGCACTATACACTGTGTTAATTTGGCACAAGGCATCAAAGAACCGATTATTTATTATCAGCAAGATACCGACCGGAAATATATTGATGCTGTCAAGGAAGGCTTTCGAGATATTCGCCGGTTCCACGGACAGCCGCAAGGCATGTATGGAGGCGATGAGGCTTTGCATGGAAACAATCCTACACAAGGCTCGGAGTTGTGTTCGGCCGTAGAGTTGATGTACTCGCTGGAAAAAATGGTGGAGATTACAGGAGACATAGACTTTGCCGACCATTTGGAACGCATTGCTTTTAATGCTTTACCAGCCCAAATATCCGATGACTTTATGACTAAGCAATATTTCCAGCAACCGAATCAGGTGATGGTAACACGCCATCGTCGCAACTTCGACCAGGATCATGAAGGGACAGACCTTGCTTTTGGCACTCTGACCGGATACCCATGTTGTTTTTCGAATATGCACCAAGGTTGGCCAAAATTTACACAGCACCTATGGTATGCCACACCTGATAACGGCATTGCAGCCATTGTCTATTCTCCGTCGGAAGTAACAGCCAATGTGGGTGATAATGTACCGGTGGTTATCAGTGAAGATACTTACTATCCGATGGATCATCAGATAACTTTTACCATTAAAGAGGTGAGGAATAAGGTGAAACAAGTGAAATTTCCATTTCACCTGCGTGTTCCGAAGTGGTGCAAGCAAGCTGAAATACGGGTAAATGGAAAGATGGAGCAAACTGTCAAAGGTGGGAAAATAGCTATCGTAGACCGTATATGGAAGCGGAATGATAAGATTGAACTGTATCTGCCCATGGAGGTCTTTACTAGCACTTGGTATGAAAACGCAGTATCTATTGAAAGAGGTCCGTTGGTATATGCCCTGAAAATGGAAGAAAATTGGGAAAAGAAAGAGTTTAAGGATAGTTGGTATGGTTCTTATTATTATCAGGTGACTTCTTCGGATCCATGGAACTACGGATTGGTGGATTTTGACCGTAACAGAATGAACGAGGTGGCCCAAGTAAGTATCAATAGCCAAAAACAGCAATTGGACTTTCCTTGGAATCAGGAAAATGCACCGGTTGAAATAAAGATGAAGGCTCGTCTTATCCCTACTTGGACAGTATATAATGAAATGGCAGGGCCCCAGCCTTTCTCTTTCTGTGGCAGTGCCGAAGGAGGAGAGCAAGAAATCACGCTGATACCCTACGGTTGTACAACCCTGCGTATTTCAGAATTTCCAGTTGTTGGGAAATGATGTTTCCGAAGTATGGGGGAAACGGTGTGTCTGTTTTGTGACAAACTTGTTTTAGAATTCTGCCATGTCCGGAATGTGGACGGTTATGTCACGGATTTATAGTTGGCTTTTAACCTTACTGTCTATTTTTGCAATCGTTTTTAATAGGGTTTATATATTATATAAAAGAAGACTCCTGCAACGGAGTGAAAAACAAGTCGAACAATTTAATGCCGTAGAAAAAAGATGAAAAATTCCAAGAAAGCACTCCTCTGCCTATTGGCATGCGCCTTGGCAGTAACCGGATGCAAGACACAGAAAGAACCGGCTGTGGCAGACAACGCAATGCTGGTCAGATCTACACAAACACTTGATTCCTTATATGCTCACTATTCCGCACCGGGCACTTGTCTGTTGCGTGAGAATTATCCTTCGGACGTGGAAGGCTATACCGCTACTTATCTGGCTTCCGAGGAACAGAAGAACCGTCCCAATCTTTACTCTTATTTGTGGCCTTATTCCGGTACCTTCTCCGCAGTGAATGCGTTGATGGAGGCCACTAAAGATAACAAGAAAGATTTCGGGAACTATCAGAAGTTGCTTGATGAGAAAGTGCTTCCGGGACTTGCTGAATATTTCGATACTCGTCGTATGCCCAAAGCGTATGCTTCTTACATCAAGGACGCTCCGTTGTCCGACCGCTTTTACGATGACAACGTGTGGCTCGGCATTGACTTCACAGACGTCTATCTGATGACTAGCCAAGAGAACTATCTGCAGAGCGCCAAGCTTATCTGGAAGTTTATAGAAAGCGGTATGGACGATTGTTTGGGAGGAGGTATCTATTGGTGCGAACAGAAGAAGGAATCAAAGAACACTTGTTCCAACGCCCCTGGTTCCGTCTTTGCCCTGAAACTTTTCAAGGCTACGCAAGACAGCTCCTATTTTGAGAAAGGGAAGAGTTTGTACGAGTGGACTAAAGCAACATTGCAGGACACAACAGACTGCCTTTACTTCGACAACATGCGTTTGGACGGTGAGATAGGACGTGCCAAATTTGCCTATAACAGCGGTCAGATGATGCAGTCGGCTGCTTTGCTCTATCAGCTTACCGGTAATGGGCAGTATCTGAAGGATGCGCAAGCGATTGCTGCTGCTTGTCATAATTATTTCTTCATGGAATTCACCCCCGGACAGGGAGAACCGTTTCATATGCTGAAGAAGGGTGATGTGTGGTTCACCGCCGTTATGTTGCGTGGTTTTATGGAACTCTATCAGGTGGACGGTAACAAGGTTTATCTTGATTCCTTTGCCCGCAGTCTGGACTATGCTTGGACGCATGCCCGTGAAGAGAACGGCCTTTTCAATACTGATTTCACCGGCAAGAGCCGCGACAATCGTAAATGGCTGCTGACACAAGCCGCCATGGTAGAGATGTACGCGCGTTTGGCCGTGTTCGCTAATCAGTCTTTATAATTAAAACGAATCAGACCAAATGAAAAAGAGAAACATTACCTTGTGCGCTGTTGCCATGCTCTGTATGCAAGGCTATGCTAAGGCAGACACTTTTATCCTGAAAGGTGACAACACTTGTGTGGAGAACTATGCTCAGATGACTGCTGCTTACAAGAGCAATCGTCCAAAAATGAAGAAACGCCTTTTCACCTCAAAAGCGGTGGAAGCTGAGATTGTTCGCGTGAAGAAACTGCTTACCAATCCTAAGTTGGCGTGGATGTTTGAGAATTGCTTTCCTAATACGCTTGACACTACTGTACACTTTCGCATGCTGGACGGTAAACCCGATACTTTTGTTTATACCGGTGACATCCATGCTATGTGGCTGCGTGACTCCGGTGCGCAGGTGTGGCCATATGTGCAGTTAGCCAACAATGATGCGCAATTGAAAGAGATGCTCGAAGGTGTCATTCGCCGTCAGTTCCTTTGCATCAACATTGATCCGTACGCCAATGCTTTCAACGACGGACCTACGGGTGGCAACTGGATGACTGACTTGACAGATATGAAGCCCGAACTGCACGAGCGCAAATGGGAGATAGACTCTCTTTGTTACCCGCTTCGTCTGGCTTACCAGTATTGGAAAGTAACTGGTGACAGCAGTATCTTCGACGGTGAATGGATGAAGGCAATTACTGCTATCCTGAAGACTTTCAAGGAACAGCAGCGTAAGGACGACGCGAAAGGTCCGTACAGATTCCAGCGTAAGACCGAACGCGCACTCGACACCATGACCAATGACGGCTGGGGCAATCCGGTAAAACCTGTCGGACTGATTGCTTCCGCTTTCCGCCCTTCGGATGACGCTACAACTTTCCAGTTCCTCGTTCCTTCCAACTTCTTTGCCGTCACTTCCTTGCGCAAAGCTGCCGAAATTCTGAACACTGTGAACAAGAAACCGGCGCTGGCCAAAGAATGTACCGCACTGGCGGATGAAGTAGAAAAAGCATTAAAGAAATATGCTGTCTGCAACCATCCGAAATACGGTAAGATTTATGCTTTCGAGGTAGATGGCTTCGGCAATCAGCTACTGATGGACGATGCCAACGTGCCGAGTCTCATCGCTCTGCCTTATCTGGGCGACGTCAAAGTGACTGATCCGATTTATCAGAATACCCGCAAGTTTGTATGGAGCGAAGACAATCCTTACTTCTTCAAAGGCAGTGCCGGGGAAGGTATCGGAGGTCCGCATATCGGATATGACATGATATGGCCCATGAGTATCATGATGAAAGCCTTCACCAGCCAGAATGACGCAGAAATCAAAACTTGCATCAAAATGCTGATGGATACGGATGCAGGTACCGGCTTCATGCACGAATCATTCAACAAAAACGACCCGAAAAACTTTACCCGTGCATGGTTTGCATGGCAGAATACGTTGTTCGGAGAGCTGATCCTCAAACTGGTCAATGAAGGCAAAGTGGACTTATTGAACAGCATTCAGTAGTCTCTACTCCATCTTACTTATAAGATAACTGCTTCATACGGTGAAACCGATAGTTCCATGCTTTGGAACCAATCGTTTCACTGTATGAAACAAGAGTTTCCATGCCTTTGAAACTAAAGTTTCAAGCTTCCGAAACTAAAGTTTCAAGCCGCTGGAACTAAAGTTTCTCACTGATGAAACTATAGTTTCTCACCGCTGAAACTTTAGTTTCTCGCCGATGAAACTTTGGTATCAAGGCGCAGAAACCGACCTTCTTCGCCGTAAGCGTCTCCGCGATGCCACAGTGACAGCAAAACTACTGTCACTCTGCTATCACACCTTGCCGTCACCTCATAACAATCACATAATCATCTATTTGCCCCCATTTATGTGACAGATGACAGCAAATTTTTATTTTTTAATTTATATGTAGAGAGTATATACTCCCCCAATAATAATTATATAATATGAAATCAACCTTTCTATTTCTGGTTACTACAACCATGATGACTTGTACCGCCTTGGGACAACCTTCCAACGACAAAAAGAACGTATTACCCGATTGGGCATTCGGAGGCTTCGAACGACCACAGGGAGCTAATCCGGTGATATCTCCTATAGAGAACACGAAATTCTATTGTCCGATGACACAGGATTACGTTGCATGGGAATCCAATGACACTTTCAATCCGGCAGCTACCCTGCATGACGGCAAGATTGTCGTGCTGTATCGGGCAGAAGATAAATCCGGTGTCGGTATCGGTCACCGTACCTCACGTCTCGGATACGCCACTTCGAGTGACGGCATTCACTTCAAGCGGGAAAAGACCCCGGTATTTTATCCGGATAACGATACTCAAAAGAAACTAGAATGGCCGGGCGGATGCGAAGATCCGCGTATCGCCGTCACAGCAGAAGGACTGTATGTGATGACCTATACGCAATGGAACCGCCACATTCCGCGTCTGGCAATAGCCACTTCCCGCAATCTGAAAGACTGGACAAAGCACGGTCCCGCTTTTGCCAAAGCGTATGACGGCAAGTTCTTCAATTTAGGATGCAAGTCCGGCTCCATTCTGACTGAAGTTGTCAATGGGAAACAGGTGATCAAGAAAATCGACGGAAAATACTTCATGTATTGGGGAGAGGAACATGTGTTTGCCGCCACTTCCGAAGATTTAGTCAACTGGACTCCATACGTAAATACGGACGGCTCGCTGAGAAAACTGTTTTCACCCCGTGACGGACACTTCGACAGCCAGCTGACGGAATGCGGTCCTCCAGCTATTTATACTCCAAAGGGAATCGTACTTCTGTATAATGGTAAAAACAGTGCAAGCAGAGGCGACAAACGCTATACCGCCAATGTTTACGCTGCCGGACAAGCCCTCTTCGACGCCAATGACCCGACCCGTTTCATCACCCGTCTCGACGAACCGTTCTTCCGCCCGATGGATAGTTTCGAAAAGAGCGGGCAGTATGTAGACGGAACGGTGTTCATCGAAGGGATGGTTTATTATAAGGATAAATGGTATCTGTATTATGGTTGCGCAGATTCCAAGGTGGGTATGGCTATCTACAATCCGAAGAAACCTGCTGCCGCAGATCCGCTGCCCTAATATTCCGCAGACTCTTTCAGTTTGATTAAATACGAACTACAAGGAACTCACAATTCAGAATAAAAACGAATTGTTTATGCCTTGTAGTTCCTTTTATCATCGCTGCTACAGCATGTACTTTAATTGTACATCTATAGATGTAAACCAATGATATGCAACGACTTATATTATACTCTAGTTAGTCAGCCAGTACTCTGGCCTGCCAACATACATTTGCTTGAAGATTGGCACAACAGAGAACAGACATTTATCTCCAAACAGCTATATTTGTAAGCATATTGAATGAAAACAAATTTGTAAACTACTAAACTTGTTAAAAATAAACCATGATGAACAAAAAAGTAATTGCCGTAGCCCTCGCCCTTGCCTTGGCAGGAGGAAGCTATGCACAAGATGACACCACGAAGAAAAAGGTGAAAGCCTATATGGTGTCGGACGCCCACCTCGACACCCAGTGGAACTGGGACATCCAGACAACAATCAACGAATATGTCTGGAATACCATTAGTCAGAACTTATTTCTGCTAAAGAAATATCCCGAATACGTTTTCAACTTTGAAGGCGGAGTGAAGTATGCGTGGATGAAGGAATACTATCCCGAACAGTATGAAGAGATGAAGAAATTCATCGAGGAAGGCCGCTGGCATATCGCGGGAAGTAGCTGGGAAGCAAGTGATGTGTTGGTTCCTTCCGTCGAAGCCTCCATCCGTAACATCATGCTCGGACAGACGTACTACCGGCAAGAGTTCGGAAAAGAAGGAACGGATATCTTCCTGCCGGACTGCTTCGGATTCGGATGGACGCTTCCCACCATTGCCGCACACTGCGGACTGATCGGCTTCTCTTCACAGAAACTGGACTGGCGTAATCATCCCTTCTACGGAAAGAGCAAGCATCCGTTTACCATCGGACTCTGGAAGGGTATCGACGGCAAACAAGTAATGCTAGCCCACGGATATGACTACGGACGCAAATGGAACAACGAAGATCTCTCGAAGAATAAAGATCTGGAAAAATTAGCCCAACGTACTCCGCTCAATACGGTCTACCGCTATTATGGAACAGGGGACATCGGTGGTTCTCCTACTCTGGGTTCGGTACGTTCTGTAGAACAGGGAATCAAAGGTGATGGTCCGGTAGAGGTGATCAGTGCTACCAGCGATCAGTTGTTCAAAGATTATCTGCCGTTCAACAATCACCCGGAACTGCCGGTATTTGACGGAGAGTTATTGATGGATGTTCACGGAACAGGTTGCTACACTTCACAGGCAGCCATGAAGCTGTACAACCGGCAAAACGAACAGTTGGGCGATGCAGCAGAAAGAGCGGCGGTCGCTGCCGAATGGTTGGGTACTGCCAGCTATCCGCAACACACGCTGACGGAGGCATGGAAACGTTTCATCTTCCATCAATTCCATGATGACCTGACGGGAACGAGTATCCCCCGTGCCTATGAGTTCTCATGGAACGATGAACTGATCTCTCTGAAACAATTCTCACAAGTACTGACTTCTTCCGTCAACGCCATTGCCGGACAGATGGATACACGCGTGAAAGGAACGCCTGTCGTTCTTTATAATGCAAACGCTTTCCCGGTATCGGACTTGACAGAGATCATCCTCGAACAGCCTAAAACCCCGAAAGGCTTCACTGTATACAATGCACAAGGCAAGAAAGTCGCTTCGCAAATGATCGGTTACGAGAACGGACGTGCTCACATCCTGGTTGCAGCGTCACTGCCCGCAAACAGTTATGCAGTGTACGATGTCCGCACCGGAGGATCTGAAAAAACGATCTCTCCTTCAGCCGCCTCAGCCATCGAAAACTCCGTCTACAAAATCACACTGGATAAAAACGGAGATATCATCTCACTGACCGACAAGCGCAACAACAAAGAACTCGTAAAAGATGGAAAAGCGATTCGCCTGGCACTCTTCACCGAAAACAAGTCGTACGCATGGCCTGCATGGGAAATCCTGAAAGAGACCATCGACCGTGAACCTGTCTCCATCACAGACGGCGCAAAGATCACTTTAGTGGAAAACGGCGCACTCCGTAAAGCACTCTGCATTGAGAAGAAGTATGGCAAATCGCTCTTCAAGCAATACATCCGCCTCTACGAAGGCAGCCGTGCCGACCGCATAGATTTCTATAACGAAATAGACTGGCAGTCAACAAACACGCTGCTGAAAGCAGAGTTTCCTCTGAATATAGAAAATGAAAAGGCTACTTACGATCTGGGAATCGGCAGCGTGGAAAGAGGCAATAATGTACAGACCGCTTACGAAGTATATGCGCAGCAATGGGCAGACCTGACCGATAAGAACAACAGCTACGGTGTATCGATCCTAAATGACAGTAAATATGGCTGGGATAAACCGGATAACAACACGATCCGTCTGACTCTTCTCCATACACCGGAAACAAAAGGAAATTACGCTTATCAGGATCACCAGGACTTCGGCTTCCATACATTTACTTATAGCCTCACAGGACATAACGGAGCACTTGACAAACCCGCCACCGCCATCAAAGCTGAAATTCTGAATCAGCCGATCAAAGCCTTCAGCAGTCCGAAACATGCCGGAACACTAGGTAAAGAATTTGCTTTTGTACGTTCAAGCAACGATCAAGTCGTTATCAAAGCGCTGAAAAAAGCGGAAGTATCCGATGAATATGTAGTACGTGTATATGAAACAGGAGGCGCAGCTCCGCAACAGGCAGCCATCACCTTCGCCGGTGAAATAGAGAAGGCAGTACTTGCAGACGGTACGGAAAAAGAGATCGGCAGTGCTGACTTCAACAAGAACCATCTGAATGTATCCATCGCTCCCTACAGCATACAGACATTTAAAGTGAAGCTGAAGAAAAAAGCTGATCTTCAAGCTCCGGCATGCGCTTATCTTCCTTTGGACTATGATCGCAGATGTTTCAGTTGGAATGCTTTCCGCAAAGAAGGGAACTTCGAATCGGGCAACAGCTATGCAGCAGAACTTCTCCCCGACTCCATCCTGAAAGCTGACGGCATTCCTTTCCGCCTGGGAGAGAAAGAAATTGCCAATGGTTTGACTTGCAAAGGCAATGTACTTCAGTTGCCAACCGGACATTCTTACAACCGTATCTATTTCCTGGCAGCCTCTGCCGGTGAAGATGCAGTTGCTACCTTCAGCACCGGTAACAACTCACAGGAAATCACCGTACCTTCCTATACCGGTTTTATCGGTCAGTGGGAGCATCTGGGACATACGGAAGGCTTCCTGAAAGATGCAGAAATCGCTTATGTCGGCACTCACCGTCATGCTTCTGACAAAGATGAGGCTTATGAGTTTACGTATATGTTCAAGTTTGGCATGGATATTCCTAAAGGAGCGACTACGGTTACTTTACCGGATCATGCAGATATCGTATTATTTGCCGCAACGCTGGTTAATGAGAAGTATCCGGCAGTAACTCCGGCCTCGGAATTGTTCCGCACAGCCTTGAAAGCAGACAATGGAGAAGAAGCAACGACTAAAACAAACCTGTTGAAACAAGCCAAACTAATCAAATGTTCCGGTGAAACCAACGAAAAAGAAGTTGCAAGATATGCCGTAGACGGTGATGTGAAGACGAAATGGTGTGATACAAGCACGGCTCCCAACTACATTGACTTCGACTTCGGAAAGGAACAGACGATCCGTGGATGGAAGTTGGTAAATGCCGGAAATGAAGGCAGCGTCTTTATCACTCATACCTGCTTCTTACAAGGCAGAAACAGTCCGGACGAAGAATGGAAAACGATTGATGAACTGAGTGATAACAAGAAAAACACGGTAGTTCGCCAGTTTAAGCCGACTTCGGTACGTTACGTCAGACTGCTGGTTACACAATCTACACAAAACAACAGTCTGAAGGCTGCAAGAATCTACGAGCTGGAGGTTTATTGATAAACCGAAAGTAAAACAGAAGTAATATCTCACAAAAAGAAGGCGTTTCAAAAGTCAAAAGTAACTAAACTCCCCTCCTACGGGTACTCCTCCTTCCTGAAGGAGGAGAATTTAGTTACTTTTGACTTTTGAAACGCCTTCTTTTTTCATCTCCATATCTGTCATTGACAATAAGAAAACGCCTTCAAATATATGCTTCCGCAAACACTTGAAGGCGTTCATCATCCTAACCAATACCTATCCTAAAAACTATCTTTTACCTATTTATTCAAAACGATCGGCCTATTGGCAGAAGCTTTACCAAAATTCTTGGCAGGCTTTTTGCCCATCTCAAATTTTAAAGTACTGCCGTTAATTATATCATCGTACGTAATATAACTTTTATGATAAGGTTTGCCGTTCAGATAAACCTTCTGAATATAGATATTATCTTTACTATTATTCGGTGCTTCAACAGTAAACACTTTACCACCACGCACTTTCACTTCTATCTTTTTAAAACGAGGACTGCCGAATGCAAACACACCGTCAGACGGATTCACCTGATAGAATCCCATAGCAGAAAGGAGATACCATGCAGACATTTGTCCACAGTCTTCATTACCGATGATACCGTCCGGCTGATCTGTGTAGAAGTCGCTCATGATGAAACGAACCTTTTCCGCTGTTTTCCACTGTTCGCCGGCATAGGTATAGAGATAGGCTATGTGATGGCTCGGCTCATTGCCATGCGCATATTGTCCGATCAGACCGGTGATATCACTGGAAGCACCTTCACCCATACTGTCATTATTCGTAAAGAAGCTGTCGAGCTTCGATGTAAACGGCTTGTCACCGCCAAACAGGCTGATCAATCCATACGGATCTTGCGGAGCGAAGAATGTATATTGCCATCCGTTGCCCTCACAGAAATCGCCGACTCCGTGAATAGAACGTGCCGGATCGTACGGAGTACGCCATGAACCGTCTTCCAGTTTCGGACGGATGAAATGGATAGAAGAATCGAAATAGTTCTTATAGTAATGGGCACGCTTCGAGAATGTCTCATAATCAGCCGTCTTCCCCATCTTTTGTGCCATAGCGGCGATTCCCCAGTCATCTACTGCATATTCCATAGCGATGGAAGTAGCTTCGTGGATTTTATCAGCAGGGATATATCCTTTGGCCATCACGTAAGGAACTCCGTTCTGCCTTTCATAAGTTGCTGTCGCTTTCATAGCCGCCAAGGCTTCTTCCGCATCAAATCCGGTAAATCCTTTCAGATAAGCATCTGCAATCACCGGAACAGAGCTATATCCCGGCATACAATTTGTTTCACCGCTCATCAAAGGCCAGATAGGAAGTTTATCCTGTTGCCGATAAATGGAAAGCATTGAATTAATTACATTGTCCACCATTTCGGGCTGAATGATAGTCATCAGAGGATTCAAGGCGCGATAAGTATCCCAAAGGGAGAGAGTGGTATAATTCGCTTTCTTCGGGTCTGTGTAAATCATATCATTCATCCCCCGATACTCACCATTGACATCACAATACAATGTAGGAGCGATCATGGTATGATAGTGTGCGGTATAAAACACACGTTTGGCAGCCTCATCGTCTGATTCTACGGTCATCTTATCCAACTGTTTGTTCCAGCGGTCACTGCTCATCTTCACCACCTTGTCGAAGTCCCAGTGAGAAAGTTCCGCTTGCAGGTTCATCGCTGCATTGTCACAACTTACGGAAGAAATAGCCACTTTAATCTTTACTTCTTTCACATTGCCGAAAGTAAGCACACTTTTCACCGATTCTACTTTCAGTTGATCCCAAAGTTTGGGGGTATTATCGTCATAAGCCGTAAATTTCTCGATCTTCTGATCGCTCTTCAGCACAAAGTATACTTTTCGCGACGGGCTCCACCCTCTGACATACCGATAACCTTCCACTGTATAGTCATCTACTTTGCGAATATAGCTGTCGTATGCATTGGAACCGTTTCCTTCACGCAGGTCAATCAGTATAGAGGCCGGTTTTCCTTCGGGATAGGTATAACGATGAAAACCTACCCGGTCAGTAGCTGTCAGTTCGGCCTTGATATTGTATCTGTCCAGAATTAAAGAATAATATTCCGGACGGGCTATCTCATTGTCATGTGAGTATTTCGACGCATAACCGTCACGTATATCATCCTGGTTACCTCTGGGAGTACGGATTTCATTGAGAGGCATAATCAGAATATCCCCCAGATCGGTACATCCCGTACCGCTTAAATGAGTATGAGAAAAACCAATCAGAATACTGTCGGAATAATGATATCCCGAACACCAGTCCCAGCCTTTATGAATATTGTTGGGTCCGAGTTGCACCATGCCGTACGGAACACTCGTTCCGACAAATACATGCCCGTGAAAACCGGAGCCGATATAAGGATCGACATACTGTAACAATCCCTCACTCTTTGAATAGTCCTGTTTTGCCACTCCGCTCGTTGCCAGACCTAAAAAGCAGGAAGCAGCCATTAAAAGTTTAAATGCGTTCATCTGTATTTTTCTTGTTAATTCGAAATTGTTTCATGGTAGGATTTACTTCATGAATTATAGTTTTCATGATGCAAATATAAACTCTATTTCGATACTATCAGGCTGTCGCCAGAGTTTACCGAATGGATGGCAGGGATATTTACTCTTTTGGCAAAAGAAAAAGGACTTGCACTGACTAAAGCAGTTCAAATCCTTTCCATAAATTTCCTTCGGGAAGAGGAGCTTCGAGCTCTATCAGCTCTTTTGAGACGGGATGGATGAATCGTACCTTCCGCGCATGCAGGCAAATACTGCCATCGGGATTGGAACGCGGAGCGCCATATTTAAGGTCTCCTTTAATGGGACATCCCATTTTTGCCAACTGGCAACGAATCTGGTGATGGCGTCCCGTGCAAAGTTTCACTTCTAACAAATAGTAACGTTGTCCGCATCCCAATAATTTATATTCCAGGATGGCCTCTTTCGCTCCACTTTTGGGTTTATTGTAAGCATAGGATTTATTCTTTTCTGCATCCCGCACCATGTAGTGGGTTAATTTGGCATGATCTTCTTCGGGAAGATTACCCACGATCGCCCAGTATATTTTGGTGATTTCCTGATCATGTTCCTGGAACATTTTGTTCAGTCTTACCAGTGCCTTACTGGTTTTGGCGAACAATACAACTCCACTTACGGGGCGATCCACCCGGTGAGGAATCCCGAGGTAAACATCTCCCGGTTTGTTATATTTCTCTTTGATGTATGCCTTAACACGCTCGCTGAGAGGTTCGTCACCTGTCTGGTCTGCCTGCACAATATCGGAAACCTTTTTGTTGATAGCGATAATGTGGTTATCCTCGTATAATATTTCCAGATTCTTCATGTATTTTTGATTTATGATTTACGATTTATGATTCATGATTTTTAATCTAAAATCTAAAATTTTAATATTGTTCTCTCTCGTTCGGGAAATTACCGCTTTTCACATCGTTGATGTAATTGCCCACGGCTCCCGTCATCTCCGCGTACAAGTTGTGGTAACGACGTAAGAAACGGGGAGAAAATTCCTGGTTGATACCCAGCATATCGTGGATCACGAGAACCTGCCCGTCAACGCCGCCCCCGGCATAGTCAATTCTTTGGCAACTTGCGTAGCCAGTTTTGCCGGGATCTTTTCCAGCACGATAGCGAAACATCCGGCCTCTTCCAAAAGATGGGCATCTTCGATCAGCTTTTTAGCCTCTGCGTCCTCTTGGGCACGCACCACATAAGTACCAAATTTATGGATGCTTTGCGGGGTTAGTCCGAGGTGTCCCATGACCGGGATTCCAGCTGACAGGATGCGTGTTATGGATTCAACTA
>ERZ857998.2595-NODE-2595-length-16519-cov-3.315476_pt1 | contig 16519 bp, 21 predicted proteins | sample MGYA00519954_ERZ857998 | MGnify/ENA primary metagenome ERZ857998 (study PRJEB31778, sample SAMEA3449424) | human gut metagenome | biome: human gut; feature: human-associated habitat; material: faeces | place: United Kingdom | collected 2010/2012 ...
GGAGCAGTCTGGTAGCTCGTCGGGCTCATAACCCGAAGGTCGTTGGTTCAAATCCTTCTCCCGCAACCAAAATGGTCTGGTAGTTCAGCTGGTTAGAATGCCGCCCTGTCACGGCGGAGGTCGCGGGTTCGAGTCCCGTCCAGACCGCCAAATGATGGTTCCGTAGCTCAGTCGGTAGAGCAGAGGACTGAAAATCCTCGTGTCGGTGGTTCGATTCCGCCCGGAACCACCATTTTTTTATCTTTAAAGGAGAAAAGTTATGTTTAAATATAAAGATTTAAGAATGGTCGTTATTTCAATTATTTTGGTTATTTTATGTGCGTTTAGTGGAATTTATTTTCGTTATGATCGAATGAAATTAGTGGTTGTTTTATTACTAGCGTTAGGGGTACTTCCTACTTTATTAATACGTTTTAACGCTTCTGTTTTTGAAGATGGTTTATTAGTATATTTCTTTAAGGGGATCGGTTTTATGCCTCAAATGATTGAATTTAAGGATTTAACAGCATATTCACTTAATTCAAAACATCGAATTGAATTACAATTTAATAATCATACAAAAAATATTTATTTAGTAAACGCTACATCATTTTATGAAGAATTAGATAAAAAATTTAATCAATATAAAAATGGACAAGAGATTTAATCTCCTGTCCATTTTTTTGTTTATTAATAGATTCCTTGAGAAATCATAGCTTCTACTACTTTTTCAAAACCAGCAATATTAGCACCTTTGATTAAGTCAAATCCTAATCCATATTTTTCAGCAGCAACAACAGAGTTGTTGAAAATTGATTTCATGATATTATGCAATTTTTCATCAACTTCTTCACTTGTCCAGTTATATCTCATAGAGTTTTGAGACATTTCTAATGCTGAAACAGCAACACCACCAGCGTTAGCAGCTTTTGCAGGTCCTAAAGTACCACCATTTGCTGTAAAGTAAGCAATTGCTTCAGGTGTACTTGGCATGTTAGCACCTTCGATGATGTATTTACATCCATTAGCGATCAATTGTTTAGCTTCTTCTTCACCAATTTCATTTTGAGTAGCGCAAGGGAAAGCCATATCTACTTTTAATCCCCATGGTTTTTCACCAGGATGGAATTCACATCCGAATTTTTCAGCATAGTCTTTTAATTTAACATCATTTGATGAACGAATTTTTAATAAGAAATCAATTTTTTCATCAGTATTGATTCCATCAGGATCATAAACGAATCCATCTCTACCAGAAATAGAAACAACTTTTGCTCCATATTCTTTAGCTTTGATACATACACCCCAAGCAACGTTACCATATCCAGAAACAGCAATTGTTTTTCCTTCATAAGTATCGTTGAAATGAGCTAATACTTCTTTACCATAGTATACAGCACCAAATCCAGTAGCTTCTGGTCTAATTAATGAACCACCATAAGTCATACCTTTACCAGTTAAAACACCGTTTTCATAAGCATCTTTAATACGTTTGTATTGTCCAAATAAATATCCGATTTCTCTACCACCAACGCCGATATCTCCAGCAGGTACGTCAACGCTAGGTCCAATGTGACGATATAATTCAGTCATGAATGATTGACAGAATCTCATAACTTCAGCATCTGATTTACCTTGTGGGTCGAAATCAGAGCCACCTTTACCACCACCGATAGGAAGTGTTGTTAATGAGTTTTTGAAAATTTGTTCGAATCCTAAGAATTTAATAATTCCAAGGTTAACAGAAGGGTGGAATCTTAAACCACCTTTATAAGGTCCAATAGCACTAGAGAATTGAATACGATATCCTCTGTTTACTTGAACTTTACCTTGATCATCCATCCAAGGTACTTTAAACATTAAAGTTCTTTCTGGTTCAGTTAATCTTTCTAAAATAGCCATATCTTCATACTCAGGATGAGCTTTGATTACTGGTTCTAAGCTTTCTAATACTTCTTCAACAGCTTGGATAAATTCAGGTTGATCAGTATTTTTAGCTTTTAAGTTTGTTAATACTCTTTCAATATATTCCATTGTTATATCCTCCTAGGGCTATCATACATCTTTAATAATAATAAATGAATAAATTAAGAAAAAATTATCATATAAATAAGTTATCGTGATAATAAAAATACTACACAACGTGTTTTATCACGATAAAAATTGTATACAATCAATTATCAAAAAAATAAAAAATTACAACTTATGATTTGTATACAATAAAGTGTTTAAAGTATAAAATATTTCATAAAAATGCATAATCATCTTTTCTTTGTATACAATCTATGCTAGAATAAAGCACAACAAGAGGTGATTACTATGAAAATACTAAATAACACACAATTACATCACCATCATTGGAAAAAGTAGGGTTATATCATTTATGATACAGCCCATTTTGTCTATCACAATTAAGCTGTATCTAATGATGTTGAAACGAGTCATTAGATGACTCGTTTTTTTAGTAATAAGGGGGATTTTTATGGAAGAGTTTAAATATTTGATACCTGAAGAAAGCATAGATGCAATTATTACAAATGTAGAAAAATTAAGGGAAATTGAAAATCATTTACGACATGTTTTTTCAAATCATGGGTACAATGAAGTGTTGATGCCATCATTTGAATATGTTGATTTATATACAAAATTGGATTGTGGTTTTACGGTTGATAAGATGTTTCAATATATCAATCACGAAGGTAAAAACGTTGCCATGCGTTTAGATTTTACAATACCACTAGCTAGATTATATGCCAATAGTGCCAATACAGGTGAAGCACGCTATAGTTATTTTGGAAAAGTTTATCGTAAAGAAACAATGCATAAAGGAAGAAGTAGTGAGTTTTTTCAAGGTGGTGTAGAATTAATGAATAAGCCAGGACTTCAAGGAGATAAGGAAGTTATGACAATGATTCAAGAATCTTTACCAGGAATTTCATTAAAAAATATTCTTTTAGAATTGGGCTCTGCTAAATTCTATAATCGTTTATTAGAATTGGTGGGAAATCAAAGAAATGAATTAGAAGATATTTTAAGATTAAGAGATATTAGTGAAATGAAACGTTTTGTTTCTAAAAATGATTTTGAAGAAAGCTTGAATCAATTGCTGTTATCTTTACCAACATGTTTTGGAAATATTGATTTACTTCATCAAATGATGGATAAATGTCAAGATTCTGTTTTGTTAGGGGCATTACAAGAATTAAAAGATCTTTATGAATCATTAGATAGTAAAGAAGGAATTATTTTTGATTTAGGAATGGTTCCAACCATGAAATATTATACAGGCTTTATGATTAAAGGGTATAGTGATCAAAGTGCAAATCCAATTTTATCAGGAGGACGTTATGATGATTTGCTTCCTAGATTTAATGTTGATAAAACAGCTGTTGGGTTCTGCTTTCATATGAATCATATTTTAAAAGCCATTGAAAAAGAGGGAGAGTAACATGATTAAAATAGCTATTACTAAAGGAAGAATCGAAAAACAAGTATGTAAACTGCTTGCAGAAGCAGGTTTTGATATGGATCCTATTTTTAATAAAAATCGAGAATTATTAATTGAAACAAAAGATGGAATTTCAATGATTTTTGGTAAACCCAATGATGTTGTTACATTTTTGGAACATGGGATTGTTGATATTGGTTTTGTAGGAAAGGATACGTTGGATGATGTAGATTTTGAAGATTACTATGAACTTCTTGATCTGGAAATAGGAAAATGTTATTTCGCAGTAGCTGCTTATCCAGAATATCGAAATAAAGTATTTAATCGTCGTAAAAAGATTGCCAGCAAATATACAAATGTTGCAAAGAAATATTTTGCTTCTAAACAAGAAGATGTGGAAATTATTAAATTAGAAGGTTCTGTTGAACTAGGACCAGTGACAGGAATTTCTGATGCAATCGTTGATATTGTTGAAACAGGTTCAACTCTTAAAGCAAATGGTCTAGAAGTAATTGAAAAAGTAAGTGATATTTCAACAAGAATGATTGTTAATAAGGTAGCTTTTAAATTTAAGAAGGATGAAATTATGAATATTGTAAATCAATTAGAAAAAGTAATAGGGGGAAATTAAGATGCTTAAAGTAATTGAATATGATGGGAATTTAAAAGAAATTGCACAAAAATTAAATAATCGAAAAGAAGAAATTTCGATAGAAGTTAATAATGCTGTGAATGATATTATTAATGATATTAGAAAAAATGGAAATCAAGCCTTGATCAACTATTGTCGAAAATTTGATGGTTATCAAATTAAAGATGAAAATGATTTCGTTGTTTCAAATCAAGAAAAAGAAGAAGCTTTGAAACAAGTGGATCAAGATTACATAAGAATCCTTGAAAGAACAAAACAACAAATTACAGAATTCCATAAAAATCAAATTGATAAATCATGGTCATTATATAAAGATAACGGAGTGATCATGGGACAAATGGTAAGACCAATTGAAAGAGTTGCTTTATATGTTCCAGGTGGAACAGCTGCCTATCCTTCAACAGTTTTAATGAATGCCATTCCTGCAAAACTTGCTGGAGTTAAAGATTTAGTTATTATTACACCGGTTAAAGCAGATGGCAAAGTTAATCCTGTTATTGTTGCAGCTGCAAAAGTATCAGGTGTTGATACTATTTATAAATTTGGTGGAGCACAAGGAGTTGCTGCTATCGCTAATGGAACAGAAACAATTGAAAAAGTAGATAAAATCGTAGGACCAGGAAATATCTTTGTTGCGACAGCTAAAAAATTAAGCTATGGGGTTGTCGATATTGATATGGTGGCAGGTCCAAGCGAAGTTTTAGTTATTGCTGATGAAAATGCGAATCCTAAATATATTGCTGCTGATTTAATGTCACAAGCAGAACATGATAAACTTGCTAGTGCAATGCTTGTAACAACAAGTAAAGAACTTGCTGAAAAAGTCAATGTTGAACTCAAAAGACAAATGGCTTATTTATCACGTAAAGAAATTATTGAAGAATCTCTTCAAAATTATGGAGGAGCAATTCTTGTAAAAGACTTAAAAGAAGCTTTTGAAGTATCTAATTATTTAGCGCCAGAACATTTAGAAGTTTTAGTTGAAAACCCAGTCAATACACTTCCTTATATTAAAAATGCAGGTTCTATTTTCCTTGGAGAATACTCACCAGAACCTCTAGGTGATTATATGTCAGGAACAAACCATGTTTTACCAACAGGAGGAACAGCTAAATTCTATTCAGCGTTAGGTGTTTATGATTTCGTTAAATATTCATCTTATAGTTATTATCCAAAAGATGTTTTAGAAACATTTAAAGATGATGTTCAAACTTTCGCAAAAAGTGAAGGTTTAGATGCTCATGCAAATAGTATTGCTGTACGTTTTGAGGAGGAATAATCATGAGAGAAGCCAAACTAAAAAGAAATACAAATGAAACACAAATTAGTTTAGAAATTAATTTAGATGGTACAGGGAAAGCAGAGATTCAAACAGGGATTGGTTTTTTTGATCATATGTTGACCTTGTTTGCTTTCCATAGTGAAATGGATATCAAAATGATTTGTCATGGTGATTTAGAAGTAGATAGTCATCATAGCGTTGAAGATATGGGAATTGCTTTAGGTAAAACTATTTTAGAAGCTTTAGGTGATAAAAAGGGTATTACACGTTATGGGCATTTTACAATTCCTATGGATGAAGCACTAGTAACATGCAATTTAGACATTTCAGGAAGAAGTTTCCTTGTTTTTAATGTAGATATTCCTAAAGTTAATTTAGGAAATTATGAAAGTGAAATGACAGAAGAATTTTTTAGAGCGGTTGCTTACAATATGAATGCAACATTGCATTTAAATGAGGCTTATGGAAATAATGTTCATCATGTAATCGAAGCATGTTTTAAAGCTTTTGGAAGAGCTTTAAAAGAGGCGGTACGCATTGATGAAAAAAATAAAGATAAGATCGTTTCTTCAAAAGGAGTTTTATAAATGATTGTTATTATTGATTACAATGTAGGAAATTTAAAAAGTGTTGTCGGTGCTTTTAAAAGAATTGGACTTGAAGCTGTTGTTTCTAGAGATGAAAAAGTTATTAAAGAAGCTAAGGGAATTGTTTTACCTGGAGTAGGAACTTTTCCTACTGCGATGAAGAATTTAGAAAAGTATCATTTAGTTGATATTTTAACAGAGCGAAAAGAGGCAGGAATTCCTATTCTTGGGATTTGTTTAGGAATGCAAATTTTATTTGAAAAAGGGTGTGAAGTAAAAGAAACAAAAGGACTAGGATTTATTCCAGGTTCAGTATGTTATATGGATATTGATGAAAAGATTCCTCATATGGGATGGAATGATTTAATAATGCAACAAAAACATCCTCTCATGCAATATGTTCATCAAGGAGATTATGTCTATTTTGTTCATTCTTATATGGCATATCCTACTGATGATGAGTTGATTGCTTATTGTGAGTATGGACAAGAAAAGATTACAGCTGTTGTTGCCAAAGACAATGTCATGGGATGTCAGTTTCATCCTGAAAAAAGTGGAGAAGATGGATTAAAAATATTGGAATATTTTGGAAAGGAGTTCTAAATGATTGTATTACCTGCAATAGATATATTAGATGGAAAACCTGTTCGTTTGTACCAAGGTGATTATGGCCAATCCAAATGTGTGGCGGATGATGTACTTGTTTGTGCTAAAAATTTTGAAGCGGCAAATGTTCGCTATTTACATGTTGTGGATTTAAACGGGGCAAAAGAAGGAAGTCGAGTTAATGAAGATTTGATTTGTGAAATTGTGAAGACATGTGATATACCCATAAGGCTGGTTTTTTGTTCCCTTTTTGCGGGGACATTCTTAGTATATCTAGCAAAACCTAGAATTTCAAGAGTTATTCTAGGAACTTCAGCAATTCAAGATATAGGTTTATTAAAAGATGCGGTTTCAAAATATGGTTCTAAGATTGCGGTTGGACTTGATTGTAAAGACGGATATGTATGTACGTCAGGCTGGTTGGAAACGAGCAAAGAATATTATTTGGATTTTGCGAAAAGAATGGAAGAGATTGGGGTAAAGACATTGATTTGTACAGACATTTCAAAGGATGGAACTTTACAAGGACCTAACTTTGAGATGTTAAAAGCACTTAAAAATCATATATCATGTAACTTAATCGCATCTGGCGGTGTTCGTGATTTATCACATATCCAAATATGTAAAGAATTAGGGTTGTATGGTGTAATTACGGGTAAGGCCATTTATGAAAAGACGTTAGATTTGAAAGAGGCGTTAAGCATATGTTGACAAAAAGAATTATACCTTGTCTAGATGTAAAAGATGGGAATGTTGTGAAGGGAATCCATTTTTTGGGTTTAAAAGAAGTGGGAGATCCTGTATCTCTGGCAAAGAAATATTATTTAGATGGTGCTGACGAATTGGTTTTTTTGGATATTAGTGCCACAGTAGAAAAAAGAAAAACTATGGTTGATATTGTAAAGAAGGTTGCAAAAGAAATCTATATTCCTTTTACGGTTGGAGGAGGCATTTCAACGATTGAAGATGTTCGTGCCATGTTGATGGCAGGAGCCGATAAAGTAAGCTTAAATAGTGCTGCAATTCGTAATCCGGACTTAATTAAAGAGGCAAGTAAACGTTTTGGAAACCAATGTATTGTGCTTGCGGTGGATGCTAAGCGAAGAAAAGATGGTTCGGGTTGGAACGTATACATTGAAGGTGGCAGAAAAGATACGGGTATAGATTGTATTGAATGGATTTTAAAAGGTGTATCTTTAGGAGCTGGAGAAATCTTGTTAACGAGCATGGATGCGGATGGCGCTAAGGATGGTTTTGATTTAGCCTTGTATGAAGCTGTATCTAAAGTGGTTCAAGTGCCAGTGATTGCGTCTGGTGGATGTGGAAAGATGGATGACTTTGTGGATGCGTTAAAAGTCAGCGATGCGGCTTTAGCAGCTAGTATTTTTCATTATGAAGAATCGAATGTTCAAAATGTGAAAAAGTATTTAAAAGAAAAAGGAGTGGCAGTTCGTATATGATGCGATTGGATTTTGAGAAACAAAATGGCTTAATTCCTTGTATTGTGCAGGATGTAGATACAAAAAAAGTATTGATGTTGGCATATATGAATGAAGAATCTTACAAAAAAACAATAGAGACAAAATTGGCAACGTATTATTCTCGTTCAAGACAAAGCTTGTGGGTCAAAGGTGAAACAAGTGGACATTATCAACATGTACAGGCAATTCGCATCGATTGCGATCAAGATACAATTTTATTAGAGGTCAAACAAGTTGGTGCGGCTTGTCATACGGGACATTATTCTTGTTTTTATAGAGATGAAAATGGAGATTGTGTAGATGAGTGAGTTCGTTGATTTATATGATAGAAATCGAAAGCTTTTAAATCGTGTTGTAGATCGTAATACATATTTATTTCAACCTGGAGAATTCATGATGTATGTTTTGGCTATCTTAGAAAATGAAGAAGGAAAATTTTTGGTTACACAAAGGGCGTTGGATAAAAAATGGGCTGCTGGAGGCTGGGAAATGCCTGGTGGTGGGGCTAAGAGTAAAGAGTCAAGTTTAGATGCAATCAAGCGTGAAGTAAAAGAAGAAACAGGGCTTGATGTTATAAATGGTCATGTTGTATATTCATACTTTAATGAAGATAAAAAAAGACATGATAATTATTTTGTAGATATTTATCATTTTAAGTTTGATTTCCAATTAAGTGATGTAACCTTAAACACTCGTGAAAGTATTGATTGTAGGTGTGTGAGTCTAGATGAATTGGTTGCGATGAATAACGAAGATGAATTTTTACATTTTGAAAGAATTATGAAGGCTTTACAACAGAAAAAATAGGACTAAAATATATATGTAAGTTCTATGACTGAAACACTACCGACTACTTCCTTTATAGGTCATAGACTGACAAATGGGTAAGCTTGCTTACCCTTTTTATATATGCTATTATTTAAGTGGCAGTGTGATGAGCTGCCAAAGGGACATGCAGAGCGTGGTAAACTCTGCGAAGGAAAAGTGGATTAGAGGGTATAGATAAAATGTGGTGGTTTTATCTATACAGAATTTTGTTTGTTCAGAAGAGCATAATAATATAGTGGATACAAACAAAATTCATTGTAATATTTATATGAGGATATAAATATTGCGAAAAGCGGTTTAAGGAAGTGATGAAAGCCTTAAACCTCTTTTTTTTGGAGGGTATATGAAGATTTCAAATTATTTTGCGAAAGAAAAAATGGATGATGCTTCGTTTATTCAAACATACATCGAAAAATTAAGCGATTTAACAGACGAAGATATTTGTTGGGCTAATTTAGAAGAAGATCATGAGAAGGTGCAGTCATTATTGATGGAAATGGTGCTTTCTTTTTATGCGACAGATTTAGTAGATATGAAAGATTATGAGGCGTATCTGGTAGATAAAGAATATCAATCTATGTCATTTAAAGAGCTTCAAGCATCATTGATTCAATTATTTCATAATGATAGAGTGCATCCGGACAGTCTGATACATAATGGGATTGGAAAAAAAGAATTGTTAGAAATATTAGTCGAAATGAAAAAGCGTATGAGTCATTAATGCATCCAAGTTTGAGGACTTGGATGTTTTCTTTATACGTTGTATAATTATAAAGATGGAAAAGGAGCGTTTTGTATGAATTCAAAAAGTCCAATAGGTGTTTTTGATTCGGGATTAGGTGGAATTAGTGTTTTACATACGATGCATAGTTTACTTCCTAATGAAAATCTGATCTATTTGGGAGATAGTAAATATAATCCTTATGGGACAAAGACAAAAGAAGAAATCACAAAGCGTTGCGTTGCGATATGTGATGAATTGATATGTCATGATGTTAAGGCAATCGTCATTGCGTGCAATACGGCAACGAGTGCTTGTGTTAAGCTTCTAAGAGAAAAGTATGATGTGGATATTATTGGTATGGAACCGGCATTAAAGGTGGCATGCGATCGAGGTGAACATCAACGTATTGCGGTATGGGCAACCCAACTTACTTTGTCAGAAAAGAAGTTTGCGAATTTGATGAATCGATTTAAAGGTGAGCATCATATTATAAAGGTGCCTTGTCCAGAACTTGTAAGAATGGTTGAAGACAATAAACTTGATGATGCATATCTTGTAGAGTCTTGTTTGAAAGAGTATTTAGCAGCTAGTGACTATAAAAATCTAGATAGCATTGTATTAGGGTGTACGCATTTTCCTTTTTACACGAAATATTTGGAAAAGCTTTGTCCAAATGTTCATATTATTGAAGGAAGCGTGGGTACGACTTTACATACAAAAGATTTGTTGGAACAAAAAGGTTTGTTGAATACAAGTTGTGAAGAAGGACAAATTACATGGATGAATACAATGGATTCAAAAATTGAATTGTCAAAATGCTTATTTAAAAAATTGGAGGTAGAGTTATGAGTGAAGTAGTTTGGAATAAATATTCAAAAGAAGAATTTAATGATGTAATGAAATTTAGTGATGGATATATTGATTTCTTATCTGATTCTAAAACGGAAAGAGCTTGTGTAAAAAATGCGATCGCATTAGCGAAATCTTATGGATATCGTGATATCAAAGAGGTTATCGAAAATAAAGAGATTTTAAAAGCACAGGACAAAGTGTATGTAAATATGATGAACAAGTCGATTGCATTAATGCACATTGGTTCAAATCCATTGGAAAAAGGTATGAACATTTTAGGTGCTCATATTGACAGTCCTCGTTTGGATCTTAAACAAAATCCATTGTATGAAGATGGAAACATTGCTTATTTGGATACACACTATTATGGTGGTGTTAAAAAGTATCAATGGGTGACTTTGCCTTTGGCAATTCATGGTGTTGTTTGTTTGAAAGATGGAACAACTGTAGATGTAGCGATTGGAGATAAAGAAAGTGATCCAGTATTTGTGATTAGTGATTTATTGATTCATTTAAGTGCAGATCAATTACAGAAAAAGGCAAATGAAGTGATTGCTGGTGAAGATTTAAATGTAACTGTTGGATCTATTCCGTTAGAAAATGAAGAGAAAGATGCAGTAAAGGCCAATGTTGCTAAAATTTTAAAATCAACTTATGGCTTTGAAGAAGAAGACTTCGTTTCTGCTGAGTTAGAGGTTGTTCCTGCAGGACGTGCTAGAAGCTGTGGATTCGATTTAAGTATGGTATTAGGTTATGGACATGATGATCGTATTTGTGCGTATACAAGTTTGATGGCTCAATTAGAAGCAGAAAATGTAAAACGTACAGCTGTTTGTTTGTTAGTTGATAAAGAAGAAGTCGGATCTCAAGGTGCTACAGGTATGCACTCTATGTTCTTTGAAAACTTTGTTGCAGAAGTTATGGATTGTATGGGTGATTATTCTGCATTAAGCGTGAAACGTGCAATGATGAATTCAATTATGTTGTCAAGTGATGTAAGTGCTGCACATGATCCAATTTACGCTTCGGCATCAAGTCCAAGAAATCAAGCCGAATTTGGTAAAGGTATCGTATTCAATAAATATACAGGAGCTCGTGGAAAGAGTGGATGTAACGATGCGAATGCAGAATATATCGCATTGATTCGTCGTATTATGGATGATCACAATGTAGCTTGGCAAACAAGTGAACTTGGAAAAGTAGACCAAGGCGGTGGAGGAACAATCGCTTATATTTTGGCTAATTATGGAATGCAGGTAATTGACTGTGGTGTAGCTTTACATAATATGCATGCACCTTTTGAATTGGCAAGTAAAGCTGATATCTATGAAGCAAAAAAAGGATATGCAGCATTCTTAACATACGAAGGATAATTTATGGAACCAGTAACTTTGATTGCGACGGATTTAGATGGTACATTTTTGAATTCAAAAAAGCAAGTATCAGATTTAAATCGTGAAGCAGTATCAAAATTGAAAAATCATGGAATTTTATTTGGCATCGCATCTGGACGTCCAGTAGAGACGGTTCGTGCTATGTTGAAAAAATGGAGAATTGAAGATAGTGTTAGTTTTATCATGGGAATGAATGGTGGCGTTGTATATGATTTAAGACAACGTACTAAAGAAGAGTATCATGTTCTTGATGGTGAAGTCGTTTTAGATGTGATTCATTTTTTTGAAGATTTAGACGTTGATTTTTGGATCTTGGAAGGTGCCACACGTTATACAAATCGTACAAGTATTGAAACGCAGGAACATGCACGAATTTTTGGTGAAACAGAAATCGAAATTGATCTTGAACCATATCTAGAAAATAATACATGCAACAAACTGATTATACATTGTGATAAAGATTATATGCCGATTGTCTTAGAACGTGCTAAACAATATAAGAATGAGGCTTGTGTCGGTTTCTTAACAGCAGATAACTTATTCGAATATGTAGATCCTAGAATCAATAAAGGATATGGGATTGAAAAGGTAGCTAAGCATTTTGGGGTCAAACTTGAAAACTGTGTGGCTTTTGGGGATGAACAAAATGATAGGGAAATGCTTGAAAAAGTCGGTATGGGTGTATGTATGAAAAATGGCTCACAGGATGTTAAAGAATGCAGTGCATTTGTAAGTCCTTATACAAATGATGAAAGTGCAGTGGGTCGTTTTATTGAGGAGAATGTTTTTAAGGAGGAAATGGATGTCATACTTTGATGATGTATATTGTGGATTATGTAAAGATATTTTGGAAAATGGAGTTCAAGTACATAATCGCACTGGTATTGACACGATTAAAGTTCCAAGTGCACATTTTCATTTAGATCTATCTAAAGAATTTCCTATTTTGACGACAAAACAGTTATTTATTCGTCAAGCTGTTACAGAAATGCTTTGGATCTATCAGGCTCAAAGTAATGATGTTAGATGGCTTCAAGAAAGAAATGTTCACATTTGGGATAAATGGGAAATTAATGAAGATGGCGACTGGATTGATGAGAATACGGGAAAAGTATTAAAACATTTTGATCCTAGTTTTGCGCATACCATTGGTACGGCTTATGGATTTATTGTAAAAAAATATGATTTGATGAATAAATTGTTGAATTCATTAAAAAACGATAAGGAAGATCGTAGACGTGTTATCTCATTATGGCAGGATAGCGAATTAGATACAGCTGTACTTCCTAGTTGTGTATGGAGTTCAGAATGGGATGTGACGGATGGAAAGTTGAATATTTGGGTACATCAAAGAAGTTGTGATGTTCCATTAGGGTTGCCATTTAATGTAACGCAATATGCAGTTTTATTGATGATGGTTGCCAAGGTTACTGGACTTGAGCCAGGTACGATTGATTGGTCAATCAAAGATGCACATATTTACGTGAATCAAATTGATGGAATTAAAGAACAATTAAATCGTTATGAAACAAAAGGCTCTTTACCAGCACCTAAGTTGTGGTTGAATCCGGATATTCAAGATTTCTATGCATTTGATCCAAAGAATGACGTGAAGTTGATTGGCTATGAGCATATGGGAAAAATTAGTTTCCCTTTAGCACAATAGGAGAATTATGAAATTAACATTGATTGCGGCGATTGGTAAAAATCGTGAATTAGGAAAAAACAATGATATGATTTGGCATTTGCCTCAGGACTTGAAGTTTTTTCGTAAGCAGACTTCGGGACATACAATTGTGATGGGAAGAAAAACATTTGAAAGTCTTCCAGGTATGTTACCTAAACGTCATCATGTCGTGATTTCGCGTTCGTGTTCAGATTTGGGTGAATGTGTCGAAATGTGTTCGAGTGTTGAAGAATTTTTGAAGCGATATAAAGATGTAGATGAGGAAATCTATTGTATTGGTGGAGGCATGATTTATAGTGAGATGTTAGCTTATGCAGATAAGCTAGTGTTAACTGAGATTGATGAGCAAGCGGATGCTGAGGTTTATTTTCCTGAATTTGACAAGTCTTTGTATACAAAAACAATATTATCTGATATCGAAGAGAATGGAATTCACTATCAACATGTTGCATATACTTTAAAATAACCATTTGCAGAGAATTTTTGTGATTCTCTGCTTTTTTGTTTGGCAGATTTATTGTCAAATAAAACTAGGTTAGATACTATACAATCTTTTTGAAAGGAGAATCAAAATGAGTGATACTTATTATGTTAAAACATTAGGAGGGTTGGAAATCACAAACGATAATGTAACCGTTAATATTGTCGAATTATTTGGAAAGCAGCTAGTGAATTTATTACAGGTCTTATTGTTTCACAGTGAAAAACCAGTTCAAAAAGATGAACTGATTGATATTCCTCGGCCAGAAAGTAAAAATCCATCTAGTGCATTAAAGTTCTAGATTTTTAGATTGCGTGCTGAATTGAATGAAATTGAATTCTTTAAAGACAAATAGGTTTTTATAACGACATGAAAAGGGTATATTTTAAATCAGAATTTAGATTGTAATATTGATTTTGTTCAATTGGAAAAGGCGTATAACCAAATCAACGATGGTTCGGAACTTTTAGACGAAAAAGAGTTCAAGACGGCTAGAAAGATTTTCAGATCCAAGGTCGTTTCTATGCTTCACCAAGCCAATTGCACTGGATTTTACAGAAACAAGAGATCTTTAGACAAATGTATGTGAAAACGATGATGCGCATATCTTGTTACTTATATACGCGAAAACGCTATGATGAGATGATGCTTATGAATTATCAGGCGGTTTTATTTAAATCATTTAATGAAGGTTTACATTACTATTATATGAAAGGCTTAGTGGCTACACGTAATTATCGTGAAGCGTTGAAGTATTATGATGAATTGAATGATATTTTCTTATCTGAACTAGGTACGGGTTTATCGAAACGTTTTAAACAATTGTACGATATCATTATTGCTGATCATGCCAAAGAAGAAAGTAAAGATATGGAAACAATCATGCGTGAGCTTTCAAGCCATGATCAACAAAACCAAGGCTTCTTCTGTTCGTATGAAATTTTCAAGTATTTCTATGAATTGTTGTTAAAAATGTCTATTCGTAATGAACAAAATTATTATTTGATTATGTTACAGTTTTCAGATGGTACTTTGGATTATGAAAAGATTGGTTTAGATTTTGATCGTGTGAAGCGATTGGTAGGTTCTTGTTTAAGAAGCAATGACTTGTTTACTCGTACAAGTGAAACGCAACCGCTGCTTCTAGTGGATTGTCAAACCGAAGAGAATGCGCACTTGATTATTCAGCGTATTTCAAATAAGTTCTATAGTGTTTGATGTCAGCTTGTTTAATAGATCGTATGATTAAGACAAGAAGTTGTCATATTATTACGATTGAGGATCTAATTGAATTCTTGCATTCGCAAAAAGTCAATTGGATCCCAACGAGAGGTATATCATGATACAACAAGTGATTTAAATGCATTAAAATCGGCATTGCGTGAGGCACATGAAGTTATTTTATTGGGCGAAATACGCAATGAAGAAACAGTTTCTACAGCGCTTTCCGCGGCTGAAACCGGACATTTAATTCTATCTGCGTTACATACTGTAGGAGCTGTAAATACAATTGATTGTATTATTGATATGTTTCAAGATCATCAAGATCAAGTGCGTTCGCAATTATCAATGATTTTAGAGGCTACATTAGTGAGCAATTAATCCAAGGAAAAGATGGAGAATTGATTCCTGTGTTTTAAATTATGCTGGTCAATCCTGCGATTCGTTCTCAGATTCGTGAGAATAAGATTCATCAGATTTAGAATACAATGATTTCGAATCGACAGAACGGTATGGTTATGATGGATGATACGATCTATGACTTGTATCAACAAGGTAAAATAACAAAAGATATTGCGATTCAGTATAGTCTGCATCCGGATCGTATGAAAACGAGAGTGCAATAAAGAATGAAAAGTTACATTTCGCTCTTTTTTTCTTTCAATAATATTACATAAGGTATATAATTTGACTATTGTTGTAAACGGGGAGGATTTGTATGGTGCGCCAGTTCGGTGCAGTTGATTTAGTTAGGTGAAACTCCTAACCTGGTAACTTTTGGAGCAAAGAGGCTAGTATCTAGTCCTTGGGCATTGTATCGTGAGGTACAGTGTTAAGCGTAGGAAGGAAAGACTTAGAGCTCTAAAGCGAAAGCCTGAAGCAATCTAGCGTCGTTAGACTCAACATAGTGGTGGGTGATGCTCTCATATAAGCCGCAACCAATATAGGTTGAATCGTTATGCCAGATTCAATCGGACACCACCGGCGTTTTAAAGCAGGGCGAGAAGTCAAGGTATCAACTGCATACCTGGGAGGTCTTGCAGTTTCCGATAAACACGGTACCGTTGTTACAAGTGCTAACACCACAAGAGCAACGGGAAGAACTGCAAGAAGTCCGATGAGGTCATATTGTAGCTATGAAGTGTATGAAAGTACATGGAGCGAAGGACCGAAACACAGTTACGTTTCTTGAAGGGAAACATGTTGAAAACACTGGAGCTAACTATATAAAATTCAAGTATTTAATCTGAAAATAAAATTTATAAAAACAAGAAGTTAGAAGTACAAAAGGGTGCAA
>ERZ857998.2606-NODE-2606-length-16442-cov-6.116129_pt1 | contig 16442 bp, 14 predicted proteins | sample MGYA00519954_ERZ857998 | MGnify/ENA primary metagenome ERZ857998 (study PRJEB31778, sample SAMEA3449424) | human gut metagenome | biome: human gut; feature: human-associated habitat; material: faeces | place: United Kingdom | collected 2010/2012 ...
CGTTGCGAATTTGTTTAGAACTTGTTTCACTAGATACAAGTGAGTGGAATCCACTAACAGCACCACAAGCAACTGTAACGAATAATGTTGGGAAGATATAGCTTCCTGTTGCAGATTTAAATCCTGTGAATGCAGGTGATGTGATTGTAGGATTTGATACAAATACACCAACAACTCCAGCAACGATCATTCCGATGAATAAGAATGTAGTTAAATAATCGCGTGGTTGTTTTAACACCCAGATTGGTGTGACACTCGCAAAGAAGATATAAACGAATACTAGATATACCCAAGTTTGTTTAGTGAAGTAAACTGGGAATGCGATTCCTAATGCTAACATAGCGACGATTAGTGCAATGCCTAAAACAGCTTGTTTCCATCCAGAAAGCCCCGTTTTCTTTAAGAAGAAACCAAATGCGATCGCAACAAACACATATAGAATTGTGATTGAACTAGCAGCTCCACTAGGTAAAGATTGTGCACCTGTAGCATTGTATCCGTTTAATGATCCTGCAACCATGTCAGCAAAAGCAGCAATAACTAATAAAGTAAATAACCAGCAGAACAAGAAGAATAATTTACGTCCTGTTTTACCAATGTATGTTTCAATGATTTGTCCCATTGATTTACCATGAGATTTAACAGATGCGTATAGAGCACCAAAGTCTTGTACGGCTCCAAAGAAGATTCCTCCGACCATTACCCATAAAAATGCAGGTAACCATCCAAATACCATCGCAAGTACTGGACCAGTTACTGGACCGGCTCCGGCAATTGAAGAGAATTGGTGTCCAAATACTTCCCATTTATTACTTGGAACATAATCAACTCCATCTTCTTTTTCATAAGCAGGTGTCTTAGCTTTTGGATCAATTCCCCATGTTTTAACTAAATAACGTCCATAAACTAAGTAAGCTGTAAGTAATAATGCAGCAGCGATAGCTAATAATAATAGACCATTCATAAATAATTTTCCTCCCTTAAAACTTTCTATTCAAATATTCAAATAATAAAAAAAGACTTCGTCTATCTAAGACGAAATCTAACACTATTCCGCGGTACCACTTAGTTTGCAACTACATTATTGCCACTTAGAACTTCTTAACGCGAAGGACGAATCATCTTACTTATAATTTCAAATGATTAGCTCACAAGTGATAGCTCTAAGGACCGTTGTTATCATTTCACCAAATTTGATACTCTCTTAAACCGGGCTTGCTTAAAGTCGTGTCTTGCTCATTGCTTTGAATATTTGTGTTTGTATAATATACCATCTTGAAAAGTATATCAATAAAAAATGTAACAAAATGAAAATTAACATTTTCACAATTTACATTAATTACAATTGCCATTTGTTTGTTAACATGTGAACGTTTGTGCTATAATATAAAAATGTTGTTGGAGGGGAATAGATGATTTATATAACTGGAGACATTCATAGAGAACAAGATATTCATAAAATCAATCCTAGAGAATTTACAGTTGGCAATTCTTTAACAGAAAATGATTATGTTATTATATGCGGAGATTTTGGTTGCGTTTGGGATGGAAGTACAGGGGATAACTTCTGGTTAAAATGGTTAGATTCACTTCCTTGGAACACTTTATTTATTGATGGGAATCATGAAAATTTTGATGTTCTTAATACGTATCCTGTAGAAGAGTATAAAGGTGGTAAAGTACATCGTATTCGCTCGAAAGTATTTCATTTAATGCGCGGTGAGGTTTTCAATATTGATGGTTATAAATTCTTTACTATGGGTGGAGGATTTTCCCACGATGTTAATTATCGTACAGAACATAAAAATTGGTGGAAAGATGAAATTTGTACGATTGAAGAAGCGAAACATGCTTTTGCAACATTAGAAAAAAATAATTGGGAAGTTGATTATATTTTATCGCACGATACATATTCATCGCATCCATTGGCTCATAAATATGAAACGGATATGGCTTTATATGGAGATGATTATTATGATTTACACGATTGTTTAGAAACAGTTGAGAAGAAAACAGATTATAAAATGTGGTTTAGTGGACATTATCATGATGATGTGATTCATTATTCGGATTCCGATAAGCCATGTTTGACTTTATTTGATAAAGTTTTATTACTAGATAATATAGATGAAGAAATTAAAAGCCTGGCTAAAATTTAGTCAGGCAATTTATTTAAAGAATGTCTTGAAGATTTTCTTCAATTGTATTTTTTAATGTATCGAATGAATGATCAAATCTTTGTTGATCATTTTCATTTAAGTGTAAACGAATCACTTGTTCTACACCATTTGAACCAACAACGCTTGGTGTTCCAATAAAGTAGCCTTCTTTACCATATTCACCATTTTGATATGCACTAACTGGTAAGATAGCACGTTCATTATTTAAGATACAAGATACGATACGTTTTAATGCCAAACCAATTCCATAGTAAGTGGCGCGTTTTAATTCGATGATTTTATAAGCTTTATCACGAACGTCAATATAGATTTCTTGTAGTTCACTTAAAGAAATGTTATTTTCATCTAAGTATTCAAGTAAGTTTTTACATCCAATATATGAATGGATCCAAGGAACGAAACTAGAATCTCCATGTTCACCCATAATATATGCATGGATATTACTGTCTGCAAATCCTAATCTTTCGCTTAATGCGTGACGTAGACGAGCTGTATCTAATACAGTACCTGATCCAATAACGTGGTTTTTAGGTAATCCACTTTCTTTCCATGCAACATATGTCATGATGTCTACTGGGTTGTTGGCAACAACTAAGATACCGTTGAAATTATTTTCTTTTAAGGCTTTACATACACCTTTTGTGATGTTTGCGTTGATTTTAACTAAATCCAAACGAGTTTGACCTGGCTTTTGAGCAGCACCAGCTGTTAAGACAACAATGTTAGTATCAGCTGCATCTGCATATGTTCCAGCAGAGATTTTCATTTTCGTATCTGCATATACTAGCCCATCATTAAGGTCCATTTGTTCACCTTTTGCCTTGTCTTCATTGACATCGACTAAAACAAGTTCATCGATTCCTTTTTCTGAAAGCATTGAATAGGCAAAACTCATGCCGACAAACCCTGTACCAACAAGCATGATTTTTCTTTTTTTGATTTTTTCAGACATAAACTTCATTCTCCTTCTTATATGTACACAACTATTATAGGTTAGTTTCAACTAAAAAGCCAGTGTATAACTGGCTTAATTAGTTTGGGTTTGGGCTTGTAGAGTAATTTCTACTGTAATCTTCTTAGAATCTCTTTCAACGACCATTTTAATGGTATCTCCAATTTTATGCTTTTTTAGAACATTTTTTACATCACTTGTTGATTGGATTTGTTCACTATCAAAACTAAGAATACGATCATTTTGTTTTAGTCCTGCTTTATCAGCTGCTCCATTTTTAACAATTTGTACGATGTAGCAGCCATCTTCGTATTTTGAATATTGACCTTGATTGTTTGAAGTATAGTCATATAAACTAACATTTAATGCAGGTCTTGAAGTGACACTTCCATTTTGCATAAGCTCTGTGATAATGTCTTGAGCAGGTGTGATTGGAATCGCAAAGCCTAATCCTTCAATTCCAGTTGAACTTTCCTTTGCGTTAACAATTCCAATTAGATTACCGTCAGCATTGAACAATCCTCCACCAGAATTTCCTGGATTGATGGCAGCATCTGTTTGTAGAAGTGCCATAGTTTCATCGTCAATTGTGATTTGTCTATCTGTTGCAGAAATAATTCCCGTTGTAACTGTACCACCAAGTTCTCCTAATGGATTTCCGATGGCAATGGCAGGATCTCCAACTTGTAAAATATCACTATCACCAAGTGTTGCAGCCTGCAAGTTGTTCGCATCCACTTTAATAACGGCTAAATCTGTCTGTGAATCTGTTCCAACAACTTTTGCTTCATATTCAGTTGTATCATTATATAATGATACTGTTATTTTTGTTGCCTCAGAAACTGCATAGTAAGAAGTTGAATCACTTGAACTAACAACATGATTATTTGTTAAGATATAGCCATCCTCACTAAGTATAATACCAGAACCTTCAGCAGTTGCAGCTTGCGAACCGCTAAATATAGAGTTTACAGTGTATTGTACTTTAATTCCAACTATTGATGGTAATACTTTAGATGCTACATTTGTTGCTGTATCAGAATAACCTGATAAAGAAACTAAATTTTGAGTTCCAACAGCTTGAGTGCTAGTAGTTGAAGAATTTGATTTTGAGTCTATTAAATTATTTTTGATTGTTGGTACTCCAAAGCAAACACCCACAACTAAAGCAGCACCTATAACTCCTGAGCAAAAAGGAATTAAAACACTTTTTCCAAAACCAGTTTTTCCTTTTTCTTTAAAACCTTTATTATTTTGTGGAAAATTAAATTTTTTATTTTCGATATTCTTTTCATTATTCTCTGACATAAAATTACCTCCATTTTTATTATCTTATACTAAACTAATTAAAAGATACAATACTTTTGTGAAAAAACTGTGAAAAATGTGTATTTCTTTATTGTAATAATGCAAAAAAGAAGATATAATAAGAAAAATTGGAGGGAATTATGAGAAAAAAAGGATTCTTAAATCTTAAATTAATATTAATTGTTTTAGTAATAGTAATATTAGTAATAGGAGCAGTATTTTATATAAAAAACAACTTACACGAACAAGAATTACAAAGTTTAAGTACTACAATGTTACAAATTCAAGCTAAAGCAAAAGTTATAAATGAAAGAAATAAAGTAAATAATACAAGTGATTATATAGGAAAAGAAATTCCGGAAGATGATTTAAAAAAATTAAATATAGAAGATAATGGAAAGATAAGAATTTTATCTAAAGAGGATTTAGAAGAATTAGAGGTTACAGAAATAAAACAGGAAAAAGATTTTGTTATAAATTATGAAACTGAAGAAGTTTATTATTTAGATGGATATAAAACTGATGATAACAATATTGTTTATTCTTTAACAGATATTAGCAATTTAGTAGTAAAATAACGGAGGAAAAATGAAAGAGAAGGAAGAAGAAAGATTAAAAGAACTAAAGAAAATAGAACTTGAGTATCATAAAAATGGTATAAAATATATTGCTGGAATAGATGAAGCAGGAAGAGGTCCACTAGCTGGACCTGTTGTTATTGGATGTGTAATAATGCCTGAGGATTCTATGATAGAAGGAATAAATGATTCTAAAAAGGTTTCTGAAAAGAAAAGAGAAAAATTATATGATGAAATAATAGAAAATGCGATAAGCTGGTCTGTTGCAATAATAGATAAGCAAGATATTGATGAACTTAATATTCTTAATGCTACTAAGAAAGGTGTTACAGAGGCAATACAAGGGTTAAAAACAAAACCAGAATTAATTTTAGTTGATGCATTAAATGGGATAGATACTTGTAATATAAAATATGATTCTATAATAAAAGGTGATGCAAAATGCTATAGTATTTCTGCAGCATCAATACTTGCAAAGGTTACAAGGGATAGAATAATGAGAGAATGGGACGAAGTATATCCACAGTACGGATTTGCAAAACATAAGGGATATGGGACAAAAGCTCATATAGAGGCTCTTAAGGAATATGGTCCATGCCCAATACATAGAAAAACATTTATAAAACATTTTGTTGATTAAAAAGATAAATATTGGAGATAGAAATGAATATTATAGATATTATTGCTAAAAAAAGAGATGGTAAAGAATTAAATACCGATGAAATAAATTTTTTTATAAAAGACTACACCAATAATAATATAGAGGACTATCAAGCAGCAGCATTAGTTATGGCAATATATATAAATGGTATGAGCTATAGAGAAACCAAAGACTTAACCATGGCCATGGCTAGTTCTGGTGATATGTTAGATTTATCAGAATTAGGAGAGAATGTTGTAGACAAACACAGTACTGGAGGAGTTGGAGATAAGGTTACTATAATTTTAGCACCGCTAATTGCATCATTAGGTATTCCTGTTGCTAAAATGTCTGGCAGAGGTTTAGGATATACTGGTGGAACTGCAGATAAGATTGAGGCTATTCCAGGTTATAATACAGGAATTTCTGAAAAAGAATTTATAGATAATGTAAAAAATATAGGTATAAGTTTAATTACACAAACACTTAATTTAGCACCTGCTGATAAAAAAATATATGCATTAAGAGATACTATTGCCTGTACAGAAAGTATTCCACTAATAGCTTCTAGTATAATGAGTAAAAAAATTGCAAGTGGAGCGAATAAAATTGTTTTAGATGTTACTTGTGGTTTTGGTGCTTTTATGAAAAAAATAGAAGATGCAAGAGAACTTTCAAGAACTATGATAGAGATAGGAAATTTAGCTAATAGAGAAACTGTATGTGTAATTACTAATATGAATGAACCACTTGGATTTACAGTTGGAAATAGTTTAGAGATAATAGAAGCTATAGAATTTTTACAAGGTAAGATGCCAGAAGACTTAAAACAAGTTGTATTAGAACTTGGTGCGTATATGGTTAAACTAGCAGGAAAAGGTGCAAATATAGAAGAAAATAAAAAAATGTTATTAGAAAATATACAAAATGGTAAAGCATATAGTAAGTTTATCGAGCTTGTGCAAAATCAAGGTGGAGATATAGAATATGTTAAAGATGTAACTAAATTTGAAAAAGCTAAAATAATACAAGAAGTGATTTCGACTACTGAAGGATATGTGCAAGAAATTAATGCTGAAGAAATAGGTAAATTATCATGCGAGCTAGGTGCAGGAAGAAAAACTAAAAAGGACAAAATTGATTTACAAGTAGGAATTATTTTAAATAAGAAAATAGGAGATTTTGTAAATAGAGGTGAAAAGTTAGCTACAATATATGCAAATGATATAGAGAAAGCTAAAAATGCAGAAAATGAACTTCTAAAAATATACAAAATTGGTCAAGAAAAAATAGAAGAAAATACAATTATCGATATAATAGAATAAATAAGAAAAAGTTGATAGAAAACAAAAATTTCTATCAACTTTTTCCATTACACATCTTTTCATATTCTTTGCATTTTATTTTATAGTCCATTTGCATACATAAACATTTATAGTACATATATCCTTGTTCATATTGATTCATGGGATTAAAGAAATTTTCAGGATCAGGAAAATCGTATGATTGATATCCATTTAAATTTGAAAAATCAATATTTTTATCCATAAAATCAACCTCCTAGTTATACATATTCAAAAATACTAACAATATTACTTAAATCTAAAGATAAAAAACTAAAAAAATGAAATGCTAAAAAAGTATAAAAAGCAGCAATAAGTCCTTGTAAAAATTTGCCTAAAATATATGATTTAATTGAAACATCTGATTTAGCAGTGAAACTATATACTTGCAATAAAACAGATATTCCACCAAACCCTAATATAAATGTACAAATTATGATGCTAAAAGAAATATTTTTTATAGGAATACTACTTATTTGTTGTAGCCCATTAGTTATTTCTAAAAAACCATTTAAAATACCTTGAGCAAAGTCAGGGGTGATATGTAATAAATTAAATAATGGATTTAATATGGCACTACTTAAAGCTATAATATGTGTCCTATTAAAAATAGAGATAATTACAGAAAAAAGAACAATAAATCCACCAATATTTAGTATTGTAAAGATAGAATTCTTTATTGCTGTAGATAAGATATCTCCAATATTAGAACGATTAACAATAGTATTTGTAATATGAGTTGTAGAAGAGGAAGTTCCAATATTTACATCTTTATATTTCCAAAATCTAAAAATAATACCTACTGTTAATGAAGCTAAAATATGAGTAACTAATAATATAATTCCTGTTGTGGTATCTTTAAAAAGTCCAATACCAATTGTTCCTAGAATAAATAGAGGACCAGAGTTATTAGTAAATGCTAATAGACGTTCTGCTTCTGGTTTAGTTAAAATATTTTTATTTCTTAAATCGCATACAATTTTTGCACCAACAGGGTATCCACTAACAATTCCCATAATTAATGGATAACTACCTTCTCCAGGAACGTTAAATAGTGGTCTCATAAATTTATTAAAAAATTTACCTAGAATGGCTATTACATTTGTATGGCTTAAAAGTTCTGTAGCGATAAAGAATGGAAAAAGAGCAGGAATAATATTATTTGCCCATAAATATAATCCGTTTTTGGCAGAGGCCAGGTTAGATGAAGAGAATAATACAAGTAATATTGTAAAAAGTACAAAAATAATACTAAAAAAGTTTTTTCTAAATGAAAAAGTAAGTATCTTCATAGGTTCTCCTTAAATTGAATATTTATTAATATATATATTTCAATTTTTTGGAAAATATTATATAATATATACTGTTAAAGGAGAGAAATATGAATCCAGTATTAGCAGAACTTACTAAATCGGACAAATTTAATGAATATTTAGAAAGAATAAAAAAATCAAATGCCCCAATATCAATATTGGGGTTAGCTGGCGTGGGAACACTACAAATTGTAGCTTCTACAGAAGAAAATATAAAAAGACCGGTATGTCTTATAACATATAATGAATTGCAAGCCAAAAAACTTGCAGAAGAGATAAGAAGTTATATTAATGAAGTGTTCTTTTTTCCGAAAAGAGAAATACTAACATATGATTATGTTGCAGAAAGCAAAGAACTTCCATATGAAAGAATAGAAGTTTTAAATAATATTAAAAATGGAAAAATTAAAGTTTTAGTGTGTTCTATTGAAGCTTTATTACAACCAATAATTTCAGAAGATATTTTGTTTAAAAATAAAATATCTGTAAAAGTTGGAGAAACTTACGATTTAGAAGAATTAAAAAGAAAAATCTCTATGTTAGGTTATACTAAAACAGAAATGATAGATGGAAAAGGTGAATTTAGCAGTAGAGGTGGAATTTTAGATTTATCATTTGATGATAAATATGGAATAAGGATAGAATTTTGGGGTGATGAAGTAGATTCTATTAGAAAATTTGATATACAAACTCAAAGATCTATAGAGATGATTCAAGAAGTAGAAATAAATCCATTACATGAATATTTATTAGAGAACAGCTTAGAAGAAGTTTGCAATAAAATATTAAACAATATAACTGAGTATACAGAGAATCAAAAAAATAATGTTAAAGAAGATATAGAATTAATCAAGACAGGCGAGTATATTTCAAAAGTTGATAAATACTTTAAATTCTTTTATAGCAAAAAAGCTACTTTATTAGATTATATTACAGAAAAATACATTTTATTTTTAGAAGAACCAAAGAAAATCTTAGCTAGAGGGAAAAATATATTAAAAGATATAGAAGGCATAGAAAATGCTTTGGTAGAAAGAGAAAGAATAATACCAAATGCGTTAGAAAATTATATAAGTATAGAAGAGTTCTCTAATAATATTAATGAGTTGAAAAAGATATATTTAATTTCTGATGATTTGGGAGATAGTTCAGAAGCTGAAAAATATTATTTTAGATTTAGAACATTAAATTATAATAGATCAGACTTTAATAAATTTATCGATGATATTCTAAAAGCAAAAGCTGAAGGTAAAAAACTATATTTATATGTTAATTCTAAAGAAAAGGCTAAAAAATTACAGGCTGTTTTAGATGAAAATGAAATTATTTCTGAATACAAAGAAGATTTAAAATATTCTGAAATAAGTAATGGAATTGCTGTAAAAATTATTGTAGGAACACTAGAACAAGGTTATGAAAGTTATGAGGCTAATATTCTAGTAATAGTAGCAAATGATTTAATTAGTATAGAAAAAAGAAAAAGAAGAAAAGCAAGTAAGCTTTTTAATGAAGCCGAAAAAATTATTTTCTCAGAGTTAAAACAAGGAGATTATGTAGTACATAAAATTCATGGTATAGGTCAATTCGTTGGAGTAAATACTATTGTTACAGATAAAACAACAAAAGATTATATAAAAATAAAATATAAAAATGATGATATGCTCTATGTACCAACAGACCAATTAGATAATGTAAAAAAATATATTGGAGGAGGAGATGCTCTTCCAAAGATTAACAGACTTGGAAGTAAAGAATGGGAAAATACTAAAGAAAGAGTAAAGAAGAATTTAAGAGAAGTTGCACAAGAATTAATCGAATTATATGCAAAAAGACAAAAATCTAAAGGCTATGCTTTTTCTAAAGATACTCCTTGGCAACAAGAATTTGAAAATAGCTTTATGTACCAAGAAACAGATGATCAATTAAGATGTATCGAAGAAATAAAAAAAGATATGGAAATGCAAAAGCCAATGGATAGGCTATTATGCGGTGATGTTGGTTATGGTAAAACAGAAGTTGCAATTAGAGCTGCATTTAAAGCTGTCATGGACCAAAAGCAGGTTGCATATTTAGTACCTACTACAGTTCTTGCAGATCAACAATATAAAAGTTTTAAAGAAAGAATGCAAGATTTTCCAGTTAATATAGAAGTTTTAAATAGATTTAGAACTAAAAAAGAGCAACAAGAAATCATTAGAAAACTAAAATTAGGTGAAATAGATATTGTTATAGGCACACATAGAATATTAAGTAAAGATATTGAGTTTAAAGATTTAGGCCTATTGATAATAGATGAAGAGCACAGATTTGGTGTTAAAGATAAAGAAAAAATAAAAGAATATAAAAATAGTATCGATGTATTAACAATGACTGCTACACCGATTCCAAGAACATTACATATGTCGATAGTTGGTGTAAGAGATATGTCTATAATATATGAACCACCTCAAAATAGAAAGCCTGTGCAGACATATGTATTAGAATATGATGAAGAAGTAGTAAAAGAAGCCATTACAAAAGAGTTAGAAAGAGATGGGCAAGTATTTTATTTATACAATAATGTAGAAGGGATAGAAAGAAAGGCAAATGAAATATTAAAATTAGTACCAGAAGCAAAAGTAAGTTATGCACATGGCAAAATGTCTGGTAATGAGTTAGAGAATATAATGTTTGATTTTATTAATGGTGAAACAAATGTATTAGTTTGTACAACAATTTTAGAATCTGGAATTGATATTCCAAATGCAAATACGATAATTGTAGAAAATGCAGATAGATTAGGCTTAGCTCAGTTGTATCAAATAAGAGGAAGAGTTGGAAGAAGTGATGCACAAGCATATGCATATATTACTTATAAGAGGGATAAGCTATTATCAGAAGTTGCAGATAAAAGATTAAAAGCGATGAAGGAATTTACAGAGTTTGGTTCTGGATTTAAGATTGCGATGAGAGACTTAGAAATAAGAGGAGCAGGAAGTATGCTTGGGGAAATACAACATGGTCATATGGAACAAGTTGGTTATGATACATATTGCAATTTATTAGATCAAGTTATAAAGGAAATGAAAGATATTCCTCAAGAAGAAGAGGAAAAAGATGTACAAATAGACTTAAATGTATCAAGCTATATTCCAGACAGTTATATAACAGATTCAAGCCAAAAGATAAAAATTTATCAAGATATTGCTTTGTGTAGGACAGAAGAGGATATTCAAAATATAATAGATGAAATGATTGATATTTATGGCGAGATTCCAGCAGAGGTAGAAAATTTATTAAATATTGCAAGGATAAAGTCTTTAGCTAAGAAACTACATATTTTTAGAATTCAACAAAAAGCTAATGGAGTGGTATTTTCTTTTGAAGGCGAGAGTTTTAAATTTGATATTGTGGATAAACTACTTAAAGAGTATAGAAATAAAATTAAATTTTCCCCAGGAAAAGACCCATATATTACATACAAAATAGAGGAAATATCAGATGATAAGATTTTATTTAGTATTAAAGAATTCTTAAAATTCTTATGCGAAAACTAGGAGGTAAGAATGCAAATTATTACTAGTAAAGATAATGAAAATATAAAAAGTATAAAAAAACTAAAGGAAAGAAAATATAGAGATTTAAATAATGAATATATAATAGAAGGTATAAAAATATTAAAGGAAGCTATTCAAGAAAAAGCTGTCATTAAAAAAATTGTAATATGCGAGGAATGTCTTGCTAATAACATAATAGATGAAAAACTTTTGTATGAGATAGCTAAATATGATTGTTTGTATGTAAGCAAAAAGATTTTTGAAGGTCTTACAGATGTTTCTAAACCACAAGGAATATTAGCAGTAGTAGAAAAAAACAACAAAAAGGATATTAATTATAATGAAGATATAATTGTGGCATTAGATGGTCTGCAAGATCCAGGAAATTTAGGAACTATATTACGAACTTTAGATAGTGCAAATTTGTCCCAAGTTGTAGTATCTAAAGATACGGTTGATGCATATAATCCGAAAGTTGTAAGATCTACAATGGGAGCAATTTTTAGAGTTAATATAGTAGAAGCAGAAAATCTTAAAGAAACTTTAAAAGAAATGAAAAGACATAAATATAAAGTTATGTGTACAGACCTAACAGCAAGTAAAAATATTTATGAAATAGATTATAATAAAAAAATACTAGTAATTGGAAACGAAGCAAATGGAATATCTAAAGAATTATTAGATATGGCTGACGAAAAAATTATTATTCCAATGCTAGGAAAAACAGAAAGTTTAAACGCATCAGTTGCGACAAGCATTATAGTTTATGAATATGTAAGAAGAAAAATCGGGATTCGGATAGGGATTCGGGGACGTTCCTTAAATCCCTATTTGTAAATAAAAACACAGTATATTTTAGTGTATACTGTGTTTTTGTCGGCGCTTTAGTTTGAATAAACCGCTGATATTTATGGTTAGTAAAAATATCTAATTATTTTCTTCATCTTCGCAATTTAAAGCTTTCATAATTTTAGGATATATATCTGTAGCATTATTTTTCCAATTATCTACAATTCGTTTTGCGTGTTCACTAGATCCAGCAAGGGTTCTTATTTCGAACACTGTTTCACCATTTTCTGTAATTTTACAAAAGATTTTAAAAGATTTATCATTTTTAGGAATATATTCTGCTGAAACGGAAACTTCATTTTCTATTATATTTAATTCGTTTTTGAAATTTTTATCTACTTTTAATTTTAAAATACCAGGAATCATGTCACCTGTTAATCTTAAAGCCTCTATACCTTTTGGTGTTATTTTATAAAGAGTATTGTCATCTATTTTTTTGGAAGATATATATTCTGCAGCCATCAAATCTAATAAAAACTGTTGGAAGTAAAAATAATTAATATCTGTTATCGTTAATACTAATTTTAAAAATTCATCATTTGTAATAGGCTTATTTATTTTATAAAGAATATATAAAATTAGTGCTTTTAATTCTGCCATTGTGTCTTTATCAGAAGATAATTTCATTTATTGTTCAACTCCTTGTGTAATAATACAGAAATTATAACACTAAACTACAAAAAATACTATACTATTTACAGAAGAAATGATATAATTACATCAATTGAATGAATTATTTAATAGTTGCTTTTAATAATATTGTTAGACAGCGGAGGTAGTAATGAAAAATTATTATGAAATATTAGAAGTTAATGAGAATGCATCTAAGGAAGTAATAGATAAAGCATATAAAGTCTTAGCCAAAAAATATCATCCAGATTTACAAGAAGAAAAAAATAAAAAAGTTGCAGAAGAGAAAATAAAGAGTTTAAATGAAGCATATGAAATTTTATCTAATCCTAAAAAGAAGCAAGCTTATGATGCAAAAATAGCAAGACTTAAACAAGAAGAGGAAAATAGGAAGCAAGTAGAACATCAAAACTATGTTAATAATATTAGTAATGTATATGCAAGACAATATACAAATATACAAAGAGAAGCAGAAAAACATAATGCTATAAATAAACAATTTAAAAAAGAATATAATAAAGAATTACGAAAACTAAGATTGCAAGGTTTTATTAGAAAAGTAATTGCAATATTAAGTGTAATTGTGGTTCTTGCATTAATATGTTTTATTATATATAAAATTCCTGCAACTAATAGATGGCTACAAAATTTATATGAAAACAATATTATAATAAAGGCAATTGTTGACGCGATAAGTTAAAAATTGTAATAAAAATTAAAATTTGACAGATACTTAGTATTAAGTGTATAATATTAGACTGGAAAGATAAGAAAGAGAAAGGAAGTTTTAAATATGGTTGATAAAAGAAAAATTGTATTAGTAGGAACAGGTTTTGTTGGAATGAGTATGGCTTATTCTTTATTAAATCAAGGAGGAATTAATGAATTAGTATTAATAGATGTTTTAAAGGATAAAGCTGAAGGGGAAGCAATGGATTTAGCACATGGTATGCCTTGTGCTCCAAATGATATGATTATTAAAGCTGGAGATTATGATGAATGTAAAGATGCTAACATAGTAGTAATAACAGCTGGACTAAGTCAAAAACCAGGACAAACAAGATTAGATTTAGCTTCTGCAAATGCCAAAATAATGAAAGAAATTACAGAAAGTGTAGTTGCTAGTGGATTTAAAGGAATATTTTTAATTGCAAGTAATCCAGTAGATTTAATGACATATGTAGTAAGAGAAGTATCTGGATTTGATAGTTCAAAAGTTATTGGTTCAGGAACAGTTTTAGATACAGCTAGATTAAGATACTTAATAGGAAAATATTTAAAAGTTTCTAGTAAAAATGTACATGCATATATAATGGGAGAACATGGTGATTCATCATTTGTTCCATGGAACCATGCTAATGTAGGATGCAAAAAAATGGCAGAAATCATGAAAGATAATAAACATCCTATGTCAGATTTAGATAAAATATATACAGAAGTACAACAAGCAGCTTATGAAATTATAAATAGAAAGAAAGCAACATATTATGGAATTGGTTTAGGTCTAACAAAAATAATAAAAGCTATATTAAATGACCAAAATGAAATAATGACAGTATCAACATATTTAAAAGGTGAATATGGTCATGAAGGACTATATATTGGTGTTCCAACAATTATAAATAGAAAAGGTGCAAGAGAAGTATTAGAATTACCTTTAGAAGGTGACGAAAAAGCAAAATTCGATAAGAGTTGTGAAACATTAATGTCTATGAAAGGTGAAATAGATAAAGTTATAAAAGGATAATCTAAAAAATAGGTATAAGATAAAAAATCTTATACCTATTTTTAATTAAATTAAAAAATTACAAAAATATTACAAATATCTATTGACTTGCGGGCGTATGCGTTGTATAATTATTGGGCATGAGATTAGCGATGAAGTAGAATGTGGCTACAAGCTTACAATACGTAGGTTTGGAGGGAACTTCTATGGAGTATGTCTTGGCTTAGACCGGGCGGTAAGTTAAGTTAGACGTGTGAACGAAGCAAACTACGGGTAACTTATGTGGCAAAGTTGTATAAGGGAAACTGTATAAGCAATAAGCACGAGCTATAAAATACATAATGCACTTATCCCAAGATAATCATGCCAACTTGGGTTTTTATATTGGAGTTTTACGAAACACCAGGGTGCGTTTAAACTTGCCTAGGTACATTTAAATATTTTAAGGAGGGAAATTATACTATGGCAACAACAAATCAAATGGTAGGAAGCGAAAAAATAAGAATAAGGTTAAAAGCTTATGATCATGTTATTTTAGATCAGTCTGCTGAAAAGATAGTAGATACTGCTAAAAAAACAGGAGCAAAAGTTTCAGGACCAATTCCACTTCCAACACAAAAAGAAGTTGTAACAATCTTACGTTCTCCACACAAATATAAAGATTCAAGAGAACAATTTGAAATGAGAACACATAAGAGAGTTATCGATATTCTTTATCCAACACAAAAAACTGTTGATAACTTAATGAAGTTAGAATTACCAGCAGGTGTTGATATAGAAATAAAATTATAAAAAATAATAAAAAAAATAACGAAGCCAAGCTAGTTACCAAATAAATGTAATTAGCCAATAGTTAAGTTAGTCGTGCGAAGCGTAGCGAGCTACGAATAACTTATACGGTGAAACGTATAGGAGGAAAGAAAAATGAGTAAAGGATTAATAGGAAAAAAAGTTGGAATGACACAAATATTCGATGAAAAAGGTATGATCATTCCAGTAACAGTTATAGAAGCTGGACCTTGTGTAGTAGCACAAGTTAAAACAGTAGAAACAGATGGATACAATGCTATCCAATTAGGATTTGGAGAAGTAAAATCTCACAAAGTAAATAAACCACAAGCTGGACATTTTGCAAAAGCAAATGTTGAAGCAAAAAAACATTTAAGAGAATTCAGATTAGACGATGTTCAAAATGTAAAAGTTGGAGATGAAGTAAAAGCTGATACATTTGAACAAGGTGAAAAAGTTGATGTTCAAGGAATATCAAAAGGAAAAGGATTCCAAGGTGTTATCAAAAGACATGGACAACACAGAGGACCAATGGGACATGGTTCTATGTATCATAGAAGACCAGGTTCAATGGGATCAACATCTACACCAGGTAGAG
>ERZ857998.2608-NODE-2608-length-16432-cov-3.343958_pt1 | contig 16432 bp, 8 predicted proteins | sample MGYA00519954_ERZ857998 | MGnify/ENA primary metagenome ERZ857998 (study PRJEB31778, sample SAMEA3449424) | human gut metagenome | biome: human gut; feature: human-associated habitat; material: faeces | place: United Kingdom | collected 2010/2012 ...
TGATCTTGAATTTAGGTGTTATTGATGATAATGATTTTACTTATTTCAATGGTATACAGATAGGACATACAGAAGGATGGATGGCACCTAGAAGCTATAAGATTCCGAAAGAACTTGTGAAGAAGGGAAAAGCGGTGATTGCTGTACGTGTAATGGATACTGGTGGTACTGGTGGTATCAATGGAAGTCCTGAAAGTATTTCACTTCATCTTTCCGATACAGAAGCTATCCAGTTGGCTGGTAATTGGAAATATCAGGTTTCTTTAGATATGAGAGAGGTTGCACCAATGCCTGTTGATATGTCATGGAATCCGAATTCTCCTACTTTCTTATTTAATGCTATGCTTAATCCACTGATTCCCTATGCTATCAAAGGAGCCATTTGGTATCAGGGAGAATCAAATGCGGGAGAGGCTTTTCAGTATCGTGATTTAATGCCGTTGATGATTACTGATTGGAGAAATCGCTGGGGATATGATTTTCCTTTCTATATGGTGCAGTTAGCTAGTTTTACAGCGAAACAAACAGCTCCTGTTGAATCTACTTGGGCGGAATTGAGAGAAGCTCAAACTCGGACTTTACATTTGCAAAATACAGGTATGGCTGTGGCAATTGATATAGGTGAAGAGTTTGATATTCATCCGAAGAACAAGCAAGAAGTGGGTAGACGCTTGGCATTAGCGGCCCGGGCGCAGACTTATGGCGAGAAGATTCCTTATTCCGGTCCGATATATAAATCTTATAAGATTGAAGGAAATAAAATTCGTATCTTCTTTGATCATATTGATGGTGGTCTGAAGACGGCGAATGGCGAAATGCCGAAAGGATTTACCATTGCTGGTGTAGACCATAAATTTCATTGGGCAGATGCTGTGATCGAAGGAAATACAGTTGTTGTTTCCTCATCTGAAGTTACCCTCCCGGTTGCAGTACGTTATGCATGGGCTGATTATCCGATATGCAATATGTATAACGGTGCGGATCTGCCAATGTCTCCTTTCCGTACTGATGATTGGAAAGGTATTACTTATGTCAATAAATAGTAAGTCTTTATTTAATTAATATATTCAATAATAAACCATGAAGAAACTAGTTTATTTAATTATCTTCTTTTTGTATTCGACTGTGATGAATGCTCAGCTAAAAGATCTGGTACAGTATGTGAATACGCTACAAGGTACCGATTCTAATTTTGGTTTGAGCTACGGTAATACTTATCCTACTACAGGTATGCCTTATGGTATGCATATGTGGTCTGCGCAAACAGGTAAAAATGGGGATGGATTTAAGTATATGTATGCTGTTGATAAGATTCGTGCTTTTAGCCAATCACATCAATGTAGTCCTTGGGTGAGTGATTATGCTGTATATTCTTTCATGCCGATGGTAGGGGAGCTGGTTGTAAATCAAGATGCTCGTGCTACCAAGTTTAGTCACGATAATGAGATAGCTAAACCTCATTATTATAAAGTAACATTCGATAATGGCATTACTACTGAAATGGCTCCGACTACCCGTGGTGTACATTTACGTTTTTCCTATCCTACTACGGGAGATGCTTATTTGGTACTTGACGGATATACGGATATGAGTGAAATCAAAATTGATCCGGCTAAGAGACAAATCTCCGGTTGGGTAAATAATCAACGTTTTGTGAACGATTCAAAATCATTCCGTAACTATTTTGTTGTTCAATTTGATAAACCTTTCGAAGATTACGGCGTATGGGAAAACCAAAAGGATGAAGTGTTTCCACAGAAATTAGATGGAGCAGGTAAAGGATATGGTGCATTTATTAAATTTAAAAAAGGCTCGAAGGTTCAGGCTAAAGCAGCTTCCTCATACATAAGTGCAGAGCAGGCTCTGATAACTTTAAATAAAGAACTCGGTAAAGATAAGAATCTGGAAGTAACGAAAGCACGCGGTCAGAAGACTTGGAATGAAGTATTGAATAGAATTGTAGTTGAAGGATGTACGGACGAACAGATGAAGACTTTCTACTCTTGTCTTTTCCGTGCTAATTTATTCTCTCGCAAATTTTATGAACGCAAAGAAAATGGTGAACCATATTATTATAGCCCATATAATGGTAAAATTTATGATGGTTACATGTATACTGATAATGGATTTTGGGATACATTCCGTTCTCAATTCCCTTTGACAAATATTTTGCATCCAACAATGCAGGGACGTTATATGAATGCTCTTTTGGCAGCCCAGGAACAATGCGGCTGGTTGCCTTCATGGTCTTCCCCGGGTGAAACAGGAGGAATGTTAGGAAATCATTCTATTTCATTGCTGGCAGATGCATGGGCAAAAGGAATTCGTGATTTTGATCCTGAAAAAGCACTGAAGGCTTATGCGCATGAAGCAATGAATAAAGGTCCTTGGGGTGGTGCTAACGGACGTGGATTCTGGAAAGAATATTTCCAGTTAGGATATGTTCCTTATCCTGAATCAATGGGTTCTAGTGCACAAACTATGGAATATGCATATGATGATTTCTGCGGATATCAACTTGCTAAAATGGTTGGAAATAAACATTACCAAGAAGTATTTGCCCGTCAGATGTACAACTATAAAAATGTCTTTGATAAGTCTATCGGATTTATGCGTGGAAAGGGTGTTGATGGTAAATGGCAGGAACCATTCGATCCACTGGAATGGGGGGGGGCTTTCTGTGAAGGAAATGCATGGCATTATACATGGTCAGTGTTCCATGATGTACAAGGCTTGATTGACTTGTTTGGAAGTGATGAAAAGTTTACTACTAAAATAGATTCTGTATTTACTATTCCTAACATAATTAAACCGGGCACTTATGGTGGAGTTATTCATGAAATGAAAGAAATGGAGTTGGCTAATATGGGACAATATGCACACGGAAATCAACCGATTCAACACATGCCTTATTTGTATTGCTATGCAGGTCAGCCGTGGAAAACTCAATATTGGGTACGTCAGATTGTTGAGAGATTATATAATTCAACAGAAAAAGGTTATCCGGGTGATGAAGACCAAGGCGGTATGTCTTCATGGTATATTCTGAGCTCATTGGGTATATATGCTGTTTGCCCGGGTACAGATGAATATGTGATTGGCAGCCCATTATTTAAGAAGGCTACCATAACTATGGAAAATGGCAATAAGTTTGTGATTGAAGCACCAGAAAATAGTAAAGAAAATTTATATATACAATCAGCTACTTTGAATGGCAGACTTTTAGATAAAAACTATATCCATTATGATGATATAGCAGAAGGAGGAGTCTTGAAATTTGAAATGGGAAGCCAGCCTAATAAAGAAAGATGTACTTCGAAGTATGCTGCGCCTTTCTCTTTGTCTAAAGAATAAAGAATCAAAGAATAAAGTTCAATAATACGATCGATTTTATCCGAATAGCGAAACAGGGTACTATTAGTGGTATTCCTGTTTCTTATTCGAAATAGACTCTACTAAAAGAACATCCGGAATGAAACATAAATTCTTATTTATTTTATTATTCTCTCTTGTTTTAGAAGGAATGGTTACAACACAAGCTGTGGCTGGTGACTATGTCCATCAAGTCAATACGTTGATTGGAACAAAAGGTACCGGACTGACTTCCGGATATCTTTATCCGGGAGCAACTTATCCTTATGGGATGGTACAATTTACTCCATCTTATTTTTCCAAAAGGTCGGGATTCGTTATCAATCAGTTGAGTGGTGGTGGTTGTGAACATATGGGAAATTTTCCCACTTTCCCTGTGAAGGGAAAACTGAAAATGTCACCTGATAACATCCTCAACTATCGTATAAATGTATCTGAAGAAAAAGGACATGCCGGTTATTATGAGGCTATGGTGCAAGAGGATATCAAGGCAAAACTGACAGTGACCGAGCGAACGGGGATGGCTAGTTATGAATATCCGGCAGATCAACAGTATGGTACAATAATCATTGGTGGAGGTATTTCTGCAACTCCTATTGAACAAGCTGCAATTGTTATTACTGCCCCGAATAAGTGTGAAGGTTATGCAGAAGGAGGAAATTTCTGTGGGCTCCGTACTCCGTATAAAGTCTATTTTGTAGCAGAGTTTGATACTGATGCTTTTGAAACCGGTACATGGAAGAGAGAAGAATTGATGCCAAATACAACTTTTGCAGAAGGTGAGTATTCTGGTGTATACTTTACTTTTGATGTAAACAAAAAGAAGAATATTCAATATAAGATTGGAGTTTCTTATGTTTCAGTAGAAAATGCACGTGAAAATTTGAAAGCCGAAAATGCAGAATGGGATTTCCAAAAGATACAGAATCAGGCGGAGGCAAAATGGAATCATTATTTGGGTATGATTGAAGTGGAGGGCACCAATCCCGATCGTACGACCCAATTCTATACACATTTATATCGTTCTTTCATTCACCCGAATGTTTGTAGCGATGTGAATGGGGAATATATGGGAGCGGATTTCAGAGTGCATAAGTCACGTTCTAAACACTATACTTCTTTTAGTAATTGGGATACGTATCGTACACAAATTCAATTATTATCCATGCTTGATCCGGAGGTAGCTTCCGATATTGTTGTTTCCCATCAATTGTTTGCAGAACAGTCCGGTGGCTCTTTTCCTCGTTGGGTGATGGCTAATATTGAAACAGGGGTAATGCAGGGAGATCCGACTCCTATTCTGATTGCTAATGCCTATGCTTTCGGAGCTCGTAATTATGATCCGAAACCTATCTTTAAGATTATGAGAAAAGGAGCGGAGGAACCGGGTTCTAAGTCGCAAGATGTGGAGACTCGCCCGGGATTGAAGCAATATTTGGATAAGGGTTATTATAATGCATCTATTCAATTGGAGTATACCTCAGCAGATTTTGCTATCGGACAGTTTGCATTGCATGCAGTGGGAGATGAATTTGCCAGTTGGCGTTATTTTCATTTTGCCCGTTCATGGAAGAATTTGTATAATTCGGACACAGGTTGGCTACAATCACGTAATCCGGACGGATCGTGGAAATCTCTTGGTGAAGACTTTCGTGAATCTACTTATAAGAATTATTTTTGGATGGTGCCTTATGATATTGCCGGTCTGGTAGAAATAATAGGTGGTAAGGAAAAAGCCGAGAAACGGTTGGATGAATTCTTTACGCGCCTGGATGCCGGATATAACGATGCATGGTTTGCTTCCGGTAATGAGCCGAGTTTTCACATACCTTGGATATATAATTGGATTGGTCGTCCATACAAAACACAGGAAATCATTAATCGTGTGTTGAATGAGCAATATTCAAGTAAGATAGACGGTCTCCCGGGAAATGACGATTTGGGCACAATGGGTGCTTGGTATGTGTTTGCTTGTATCGGGCTTTATCCGGAAATCCCGGGTGTGGGGGGATTTACGGTAAATACTCCAATCTTTTCATCTGTCAAGGTACATTTGAAAAAAGGTGATATTGTGATAAAGGGAGGTTCAGAAAAGGACATCTATATCAAATCCATGAAACTAAACGGAAAATCATATGAAAGTACATGGATAGACTGGGACCAGCTCAACAGCGGAGCTACTATCGAATACAGTACTTCGGGTAAACCGGACATGAAGTGGGGAGCAAAGGTCGTTCCACCATCTTTTCCTTAATTAATGAATTATTATAAAGAACAATCATGAAAAGAAAATTTCAACATATAGCTTATTTACTGATGGTTGCAGCAGTGATTACTTCCTGTGGAGAGAAGAAGCAAACATCCGAATTCCCCGATTGGGCATGGGCGGATTTTCAACGTCCGGAAGGTATTAACCCAATTGTCTCTCCTGATACCACTACTGTTTTTTATTGCCCAATGAGGCAGGATTCGGTAGCATGGGAATCTAGTGATACTTTTAATCCGGCTGCTACAATTTATGATGGTAAAGTGGTTGTGCTTTACCGGGCAGAAGATAATTCGGCGGTAGGAATTGGTTCACGCACTTCTCGCTTAGGGTATGCTTATTCTGATGATGGTTTGCATTTTAACCGGATGACTGTTCCTGTATTTTATCCGGCAGATGATAACCAGAAAGAATTGGAATGGCCAGGGGGATGTGAAGATCCGCGAGTTGCTGTGACAGATGATGGCCTTTATGTAATGCTTTATACACAATGGAATCGTAAGCAGGCCCGTCTTGCCGTAGCTACTTCTCGTGATCTTCAGATATGGGAAAAATATGGTCCGGCTTTTGCAAAAGCATATGGCGGACGTTTTTTTGATGAATTTTCCAAATCTGCTTCTATTGTCACAAAATTGGTAGATGGCAAACAAGTGATTGCTAAAATTGATGGAAAATATTGGATGTATTGGGGAGAAAAGTTTGTGAACGTAGCTACTTCCACGGATTTGATTAATTGGGAACCGATGCTTGATAAAAAAGGAGACTTTCTGAAAGTAATTACTCCTCGTGAAGGTAAATTTGATAGTGACCTGACAGAGTGTGGTCCACCTGCAATCATGACTGATAAAGGTATTTTATTACTTTATAATGGTAAGAATAAGTCAGGTGCAGAGGGTGATACATTGTATACTGCTAATTCTTATTGTGCCGGGCAAGCATTATTCGATGCTAAAGATCCGACTAAATTGATTGACCGATTGGATAAACCATTCTATATTCCGGAATCAGATTTTGAGAAGAGCGGACAATATCCCGCGGGAACAGTATTTATAGAAGGTTTAGTATTCCATAATCAAAAATGGTACTTATATTATGGTTGTGCAGATTCACGTGTAGCAGTTGCTGTGTATGATCCTTTTAAGAAATAAAATGCAATGAAAAAGATAGGACTCTTTTTGTTTGGTATTTGTTTTGCATTGCAAATGGTGGCACAAGAACAAAACTACTTCACAAATCCTGTTATTCGGGGAGATGTACCCGATCCTTCCGTCATTCGGATTGAAGATACATATTATGCTACGGGTACCTCTTCGGAATGGGCGCCTTTTTATCCAATGTTTACCTCGAAGGATCTGGTAAACTGGAAACAGGTAGGGCATGTTTTTACCAAGCAACCGTCCTGGACTTCTAATTCATTTTGGGCACCAGAATTGTTTTATCATAATAATAAAGTTTACTGTTATTATACTGCCCGCCAAAAAAGTACCGGGATATCATATATCGGAGTAGCTACGTCTGATTCTCCTTTACATGAATTTACCGATCATGGTCCGATTGTAGAGTATGGAAAGGAAGCTATCGATGCATTTATTTATGATGATAACGGGCAGTTGTATATCAGTTGGAAAGCTTATGGTTTGGATACGCGTCCGATAGAATTGTTAGGATGTAAACTGTCCGCTGATGGTTTGCATTTGGATGGTGAACCTTTTACTCTTTTAGTAGATGAAAAGGGAATCGGTATGGAAGGACAGTACCATTTTAAAGAAGGCGACTACTATTATATAGTATACGCTGCCCATGGATGTTGTGGTCCTTCTAGTGACTATGATGTGTATGTAGCACGTGCAAGGAATTATGGTGGACCTTATGAAAAATATTTTGGAAACCCCATTCTTCATGGCGGAGAAGGAGATTATAAATCATGTGGTCATGGTACTGTGGTGAGAACATCTGATGGTCGTATGTTTTATATGTGTCACGCTTATTTGAAGGGAGATGGTTTCTTTATCGGGCGTCAACCGATTTTGCAAGAAATGGAAATGACGGATGATCATTGGGTGCGTTTCAAGACTGGGAATTTGGCTATAGCTGAACAGCCTATACCTTTTGTCGGTACAAAGCAAGAGCCTCTTTCGGATTTTGAAGATAATTTTAAGGGGAATCAATTGAAAGTTGATTGGACGTGGAATTATCCTTATTCAGATATACACGCTGTGCTAAAGAAAGGAAAGTTATTTTTATCCGGTACTCCAAAGAATAACAATAAATATGGTACAGCATTATGTTTACGTCCTCAATCTCCACAGTATAGCTGTGAGACGAAAGTAATGAACACAGGCAAAGGACTGAAAGGATTGACCTTGTATGGCGATGATAAAAACCTGATTGCTTGGGGAATTGAAGGAGATAAACTTATTTTGAAAGTGGTGAAAGACGATATTGAGTCAGTACTTTATGATTCAGCTTTTGCAAGTAAAGAGATATATTTGAAATTGGAAGTTGAACAGGGGTGTATATTCCACTTTTATAAAAGTCTGGATGGAAAAACATGGCAATCTGTGCAGAATACCCCTTTCAAGGGTAAATCCTTGATTCGTTGGGATAGAGTGCAGCGTCCGGGATTACTACATTATGGAGATAAGGATGTACCGGCAGAGTTTTCTTATTTTAAAATGAAGAATTTAAAATAAAAAGAAAGTAGATGGTGATAAAATTTTTAGTTTATACTATTAAATTATCCCTCATAGTAGATTAACAGTATTTGTAAAATATAGATTGATAACATGAAAAAGTTTTTAGTATTAGTTGCAGCAGTTTGCATGGCATATACTACTGCGTTTGCTCAGACCGTGAAACCTTTTAAGGAAGGTGATAGAGCTGTGTTTTTAGGAAATAGTATTACGGATGGTGGTCGTTACCATTCATTTATCTGGTTGTATTACATGACCCGCTTCCCGAATATGCCTATTCGTGTATTCAATGGAGGTATTGGTGGTGATACAGCGTATGATATGAATAAACGTTTGGATGGTGACATTTTTAGCAAAAATCCTACTGTATTGATGGTGACTTTCGGTATGAATGATTCCGGTTATTATGAATATAATGGTGATAATGCGAAAGAATTTGGTGAGCAGAAGTATCAGGAAAGCATCAAGAACTTCCAGCAGATGGAAAAACGTTTCAAGGAATTGCCACATACTCGTATCGTAATGACGGGAACTTCTCCTTATGATGAAACTGCGCAAATAAAGGATAATACGGTCTTTAAGAAAAAAAATGAGACTATTAAGAGAATTATAGAATATCAAAGAGAATCTGCTGCAAGAAATGGTTGGGAATTTACAGATTGGAATGCGCCTATGGTAGCTATAAATCAGGAACTTCAACAAAAAGATCCTAGTTTTACTCTTTGTGGTAACGATCGTATCCATCCGGACAATGACGGTCATATGGTGATGGCTTATCTTTTCTTGAAAGCACAAGGTTTTGCTGGTAAAGATGTGGCCAACATGGAAATCAATGCAAATAAGAAGCAAGCAGTGAAGGCAGAAGGTTGTACCATCTCAAATATTAAGAAAATAGGTAAAGATATTAGTTTTGATTATCTGGCAGAGGCGTTACCATATCCTTTGGATACTATTGCACGAGGCTGGGGTTCTAAGAAGAGTCAGGCAGAAGTTATAAAAGAAGTTCCTTTTATGGAAGAGATGAATACTGAATTGCTGAAAGTTACCGGTTTGAAGGGGCAATATAAACTGTTGATTGACGATCAGGAAATAGGAACCTGGGATGCTGCAGATTTGGCAAAGGGTATAAATTTAGCTGCAGAATCTAAAACTCCACAATACCAGCAGGCATTAACTATCATGCACCTCAATGAGTATCGTTGGGAACTTGAAAGAACATTTAGAGAATATGCGTGGTGCCAGTTTGGTTTCTTTCAACAAAAAGGCTTATTGTTTGCTAATGACAGAAAGGCTATTGAAGTGATGGATGAAAATGTAGAGAAGAACATGTGGTTGAAAGGACGTCGGGATCTTTATTCAAAGATGATGTTTAAAGAAATTCGCGACGCACGTGAACAAGAGATGGATGTTCTGATTTCCAAGATCTACGAAATCAACAAGCCAGTAGTAAGAAAGATTGTTCTGAGAAAAATATAATATTTCTTTAGATAAGAAAGGTTTGAATTGGTGTATGGTGGTGCCGGCTAATAGTCGGCACCTTTTTTATGTATGATATTTGATTTAATTTCTTTTCCAGAAATCGGAACTGAACAGCACCAATACCGTAAACAACTCCAGACGTCCGAGAAGCATCAAAAAGGAGAGCAACCATTTGGCTGCATCAGGCAATTCACTCCACGAGAAGGCAGGGCCACACGTGCCGAGTCCCGGTCCCATGTTTCCTATACTTGATATGACCGTTCCGATAGATTCGAGAAATCCCACTCCGAAGCCCATCATGACAAGAATGCTGATAATGGAGATGATTGCATACAAAAATGTAAATGCCAGTACGGTAGACTGGATAGAGGGGGAGATCACCTGTTTATTCACCCGTACGGGCAATACTGCATTGGGATGCAGAATATGTTTAAATTCATTTTTGGCAACTTTGAAAAGGATAACCATGCGGATACATTTGATACCACCTGTCGTACTGCCTGCGCAAGCACCCATTATCATTACGATAAGAAGACAGCCCCAGAGAATGGAAGGCCAGAGCATATAGTCGGCAGTGGCAAAACCGGTTGAAGTCTGTAGGGAGATTACTTGGAACAGAGATTTCCGGAATGCTTCTTCTGCTCCCATCGAACTGGTCTGATAAAGCCAGACTGCTATGAAAACCGTGAAAAAGGCAACAGACATAAAATAAAACTTCAGCTCGGCATCATGGATAAACTTCTTTATTTTCCCATTGAACATCAGCAATAATAGCGTGAAGTTGACTCCCGAGAGGAACATGAAAACAGATATTACATAGTCTATGTAAGGCGAGTGGTAATATTCGATACTTGTCTGCTTGGTGGAGAACCCACCTGTACTGGTCGTGGTGAAAGCGTGGCAGATACTGTCGAAAAGTCCCATGCCCCCGAATACCAGTAATATAATCAATGTCCCCGTCATACCGGCATAGATGCCCCAGATCCATTTGGCGGTAACACCAATACGGGGATGTACTTTGTCATGAGTCGGCCCGCTGGCTTCGGCGGCAAATACCTGAATACCTCCCATACCGAAAATCGGAAGAACGGCAATCGTAAAGAATACAATTCCCAGACCGCCGATCCACTGAGTCATTGCCCGCCAGAAAAGGATTCCGTGAGGCATCGATTCTATATTATTCATGATGGTGGCACCGGTACTGCTGAAGCCGGACATTGTCTCGAAGAAGGCATCGGTGACACTTGGAATATACCCGCCTATATAATAGGGCAACATTCCAAAAAAGGAGAAAGCAATCCAGGCTACACTGACAATCACATATCCATCGCGGCGGTTGAGTGACTTTTCGGCCCCTCTTCCAATAGCAAGCATAATCACACCTACAAAGGCCGTGATAGCTGATGAAAGCAGAAAACTGTTTAAATCATCTTCCTTGTAAAATAGTGAAACACCACCGCAACACATTAACATAGCCGTTTCTATCAGTAACAGAAACCCCATGATGCGATATATCATCCTCGAATTAATCATTTTTTAAGTAATAGGTATTAAGTAATAGGTATTAAGTAATAGGTATTAAGTAATAAGTAATAGGTATTAAGTATTAAGTATTATGCGCCAAGTATCAGATATAATGTCAAGTACAAGCAGCTACGGTTATTACCTATTACCTAATACTTATTACTTATTACCTAATACCTATTACTTAATTAAAGAACTTCTCAATCTTCTTGATCATCATACTCAGGCAGAATACAACGACATGGTCTCCAGGACGAATCAGCGTATCTCCGGTTACGAGCACTCCTTCGCCATTGCGAATCATACCTCCGATGGTTGTTCCTTTGGGCAATCCCAGATCCTTGATTAAATTTTTAGTAATCTTTGCTCCGGCGGGTACGGTAAATTCAGCCACATCGGCGTTGGCAAACGTCAGGCATTTGACATTGGATACATCGGCATCCAGCATCATCTGATAAATGTGGCTGGCGGCAATCATTTTCTTATTGATGACTGTGCCGATATCAAGACTTTCCGCCATGCCGATATAGTCGATATTCTCTACTTCCGCCACCGTCTTTTCCACTCCCATACGTTTGGCGGCGAGACAGGCGAGGATGTTCGTTTCCGAATTGTCCGTCAAGGCGACAAATGCTTCGGTATTCTTTAAACCTTCTTCGATGAGCAGGTCCATATCACGACCATCGCCGTTGATGATCATGGTTTTGTCGTCCAATAATTCAGTCAGCCGGTTGCAACGGTTGATGTCGTTATCTACAATTTTTACCTGCATATAATCCGGCACGTACTGAGCGGTACGGACGGCGATACGGCTTCCGCCCATGATCATGACGTTGCGTACATCGGCATAATCCTCCTTGCCGGCTATTTTCCGGATATAAGGAATATATTTGCGTGTAGTGGTGAAATAAACAATATCGTGCAGTTTGATAACATCGTCTCCGCGCGGAATGATGGTTTCCGTTCCGCGTTTGATGGCTACCACGTGGTAAGGGATGTCCGGTGCACCCAGTTGATGGAGGGGAATATTCAGTATTTCCGCTTTTTCGCGCATCTTGGTACCGATCAGTATCAAGGCGCCTCCGCAGAATTCCCACCATTGACGTACCCAGCTCATACGCATGGAAGATACGATTTCTTTGGCAGCAAGCATTTCCGGATAGATCAATGAGTCTACACCCAGTTTCCGGAAGAATTCCTTGTTTTTGGGCAGAAGATATTCGTAGTTGTCGATGCGGGCGACAGTCTTTTTGGCACCCAGATTGGTGGCTAGCATACAGGCAGTCATATTCCGGCTTTCGTCGGGGGTGACTGCGATGAACAAGTCCGCTTCTTTCACGCCTACCTCTTTCAGTCCCGAGATGGAAGAAGGAGAAGCCGTGACAGTCAACAAATCGAAGTTGGCGCTGAGGGCACTTAGTTTTTCTTCGTCATCGTCCATCAGGATAATGTCCTGTTTTTCCCGGGACAATAATTTAGCCAGGTGGGTGCCTACGTTTCCGGCACCTGCGATAATTATCTTCATCTTCAGTTAGTTAATTCTTTTATTTTGCTCATGTCGGGCAGAAGTTCACATTGCTTCAGCAATTCTTTTGTCAGGCTGTCTTCATCCATTCCGCAGAGCTGATATAACTCGGCTACCGTGCCGTGTTGCACGAATTTATCCGGAATTCCGATGCGTTTGACTGTCGGGGTATATTCATGGTCGGCCATGAATTCAAGTACGGCACTTCCCATTCCTCCCTGAATCGTTCCGTCTTCTATGGTGACGATGTGGCGGAATGTGCGGCCCACTTCGTGCAGCAGTTCTTCGTCCAGCGGTTTGAGGAATCTCAGATCATAGTGGGCGATGCTTCTTCCCGATTCGGACTCGGCACGGGCGATGGCACTCCTTGCTTTATTTCCGATAGGTCCTATGCTGATGACAGCTATATCTTTTCCGTCCTTCAATTTCCGTCCTTTGCCTACAGGAATTTCTTCAAGCGGGCATTTCCAGTCCACCAATACGCCACGGCCACGCGGATAGCGGAGTACGAACGGACCTTTATCCGGCAGTTGTGCCGTGTACATCAGTCGTCGCAGCTCATGCTCATTCATAGGGGAGGCGATGGTCAGATTAGGTATCGGACGCAGATAAGCCATGTCGAACGCACCGTGATGTGTCGGACCGTCTTCGCCTACCAGTCCGGCACGGTCGAGACAGAGAACTACGGGAAGATTCTGAATAGCCACATCATGGATAATATTGTCATAAGCCCGTTGCATGAACGATGAATAGATGTTGCAGAAAGGCTGCAAGCCATCCTTTGCCATTCCTCCGGAGAAGGTGACGGCGTGGCCTTCGGCAATACCTACGTCGAAAGCCCGCTTGGGCATTTTGGACATGAGGATGTTCATCGAACAGCCGGAAGGCATGGCGGGAGTTACACCTACGATCCTTGGATTGGCTTCCGCCAGTTCCACCAGTGTATTTCCGAAAACGTCTTGGAACAGGGGAGGCATTCCTTCCGTATTGGCTACGAAACGCTCTCCGGTGACGGGATCGAACTTGCCGGGAGCGTGCCATTCGGTGGCGTGTTTCTCGGCAGGGGCGAAGCCTTTTCCTTTGATCGTGTGGAGATGTAGTATTTTGGGACCTTTGAGGTCTTTAATGTCACGCAATACCCTCGAAAGGTTCTTTATGTCATGGCCATCGATAGGACCGAAGTAGCGGATGTTCATTCCTTCGAATATATTCTGTTGCTGGGCGGCCATTGACTTCAGACTGTTGCCGAAGCGGATCAGTGCCTTGCGACGTTCATCGTTCAGGATGCCGAGCTTGAACAACAGGCGGGAAGCCTTGAAACGCAGTTGGTTGTAGCGGTTCGAGGTTGTCAGGTTGAACAGGTATTGTTTCATACCGCCGACACTGCGGTCGATAGCCATGTCGTTATCATTCAGGATAATAAGCAGGTTGTTCGGGGTGGTAGAAGAATTGTTCAATCCTTCAAAAGCCAGTCCTCCGCTCATCGAACCGTCTCCGATGATGGCTATCACATGACGTTGGTCGTCTCCCTTCTTGGCGGCGGCGACAGCCATGCCGAGGGCTGCGGAGATCGAATTGGAAGCGTGTCCGCAGGTAAATGTATCGTATTCGCTCTCTTCGGGAGAAGGGAAGGGGCGAATACCTCCCAGTTTCCGGTTGGTGGAGAATGCTTCACGCCGTCCTGTGAGGATTTTGTGGCCGTACGCCTGATGTCCCACGTCCCATACAATACGGTCATAAGGTGTATTGTAGACGTAGTGCAGGGCTACGGTCAGTTCCACTGTTCCGAGGCTGGCAGCGAAGTGCCCCGGATTGCAGGAGAGTTCTTTAATAATGTCTTGCCTTAATTCATCGCATACTTCCGGCAGTTGGTCTACTTCCAGACGGCGCAGATCATCGGGGCTGTTGATTGAGTTTAGCAAGTTATATATCGGTTCATTCTTCATGATTCGAGAAAATTTGGTGCAAAAATACGAAAAAGAAAGCGGAAGCCCTTTCTTTTTACCTAAATTCTTATTGTTAAAGCGAAGTACGAGGGTAGAATGGCATTCGGTCGTTGGTATATTGAAGTATGTGCCGTCGGGTTCCCGGAAGAACTGTAACTTTCTTTTTATTATGTGAAATGTGGATTAATATTACTAATCAAATGACATCTCTATTAGGGAAATAAAAGTTGCATGAAAAAAGAGAACATGAACTTGCAGAAACGTTCGTATCGTTATTAATAAATTTGATGATCGTTTATTATAGACGTGTCTTCCGTTTATTAGAAACTCTAAAATGAGATTTTGTAGGAAAAAGATTGAATTAATGCAACAAAAAAGGCTGCAAACTTCATAGAGCTTGCAGCCTTTGGGCTATATCAATCGTCTTATTCCTTAGTAAAATGAGAAGGAATAAGCTGTATTTGTTGTAATATGATACTGTATTTTATCCATGTTTTCTATTCTTTTATATCCGTTATTCATTGATTTTCTGTTTTCGGTCTACAAATATACAACATAAAAAGCCATTTGTCAAGTCTTGAATAGATTTGCGATTAAAATAAAGCGGAATATCGTATCTTTGTCGTACTTTTGCAAGAGAGAAACAATCGAAAGAAGGAGAATATATGGATTTTCAAACAAAGGTAGAACTACCGGCGGGCTTGCCGCCTGTCAGTCATGCGGAACGGATTCTTTTGATGGGGTCTTGTTTTGCAGAGAACATGGGCAGGTTGCTGGCAGAAAATAAATTTCGCGTTGACATGAATCCTTTCGGGATTCTCTATAATCCGCTGTCGGTCTCTACGGCTTTGGTGGAGATATTGAAGGGGAAGGTGTATCAGGAGAAAGACTTATTCCTATATAAGGAGTGCTGGCATAGTCCGATGCATCATGGCTTGTTCTCTGCGTCATCGCCGGAGGAAGTACTTGAAAAGATAAACACTCGCTTGTCGCAGGCCCATCGTTCGGTCCACGAACTTGACTGGCTGATGCTGACTTTCGGCACTGCCTATGTATATGAACAGAAAGAAACAAGGCAGGTAGTCTCCAATTGTCATAAACTGCCGGAGAGCTGCTTCAACCGCCGGATTCTTTCGGTAGATGAGATTGTGAACGAATATACTTCGTTGATAACCAGTATGGTGGCGCGCAATTCCCACTTGAAGGTCTTGTTCACGATCAGCCCTATCCGGCATATACGTGACGGGATGCATGCCAACCAGTTGAGTAAATCGACCTTATTGCTTGCCATCGACCGCCTGCAACAGCTCTTTCCGGATCATGTGTTTTACTTTCCTTCTTATGAGATCGTTTTGGATGAACTGCGTGATTATCGCTATTATGCCGATGACATGCTTCATCCGTCTCCGTTGGCTGTCCGTTATTTGTGGGAACGCTTTTCGGAGGCCTTCTTTTCTGCCGAAACGAAGCAGGTGATCACTGCCATCGAAGATATTACTAAAGACTTGTCACACAAGCCTTTTCATCCGGAGTCGGAAGCGTATCAACGCTTTTTAGGACAAATAGTGTTAAAAATCGAACGACTTAACGGAAAATACCCGTACTTAGATTTTCAAAAAGAAACAGA
>ERZ857998.2612-NODE-2612-length-16410-cov-5.461327_pt1 | contig 16410 bp, 18 predicted proteins | sample MGYA00519954_ERZ857998 | MGnify/ENA primary metagenome ERZ857998 (study PRJEB31778, sample SAMEA3449424) | human gut metagenome | biome: human gut; feature: human-associated habitat; material: faeces | place: United Kingdom | collected 2010/2012 ...
GAATAGGACGAAAACAACAACAATCTAAAAAGGATGGAATAAGGCCCGCTTCAAGAATCCCCGCCCAGGGGGCCTGGGATCAGGCGAGGGCTTTTGTTTTTTCGGCCAGCCAGGCGCGCTCGGGCGCGGTGAGGCGGGGGGCCAGGGTATCGTATACGGTTTGATGGAAGGCGTTCAGCCAGGCCTTTTCGCTCTCGTCCAGCAGTTCGGCGCGCACGGGGGCGAGATCGATGGGGCAATAGGTCACCGCCTCAAAGCCGAGGAACTGGCCGTACTGGTTCTTTTCGCGCTCCACGCAGACCAGCTCGTTCTCGATGCGGATGCCCACCTCGCCCTCTTCGTAAATGCCGGGCTCGTCGGTGACCAGCATGCCGGGCTTGAACACAACATTGTTGGTGATGCGCAGATTGTGGGGCCCCTCGTGCACGCCGCCGAAAAAGCCCACCCCGTGGCCGGTGCCGCACCGGTAGTCGATGCCATGGGCCCACACTGGGGCGCGGGCGATGATATCCAGGTTGCCGCCCGTGCAGCCCGCCAGGAACTGGAGCTTTGCCATATCGATGTGGCTTTTTAAGACGTAGGTGTAATAGGTGCGCTCGTTTTCAGTGAGCTCGCCCAGGGCGTAGGTGCGGGTGATGTCGGTGGTGCCGTCCATGTAAGTGGCACCGCTGTCCACCAGCAAAAAGCCCTTGGGCTGGAGGGCGGAGCAGCTGCCCGGGGTGGCGTGGTAGTGCATCATGGCGGCGTTGGCACCATAGGCGGCAATGGTGTCGAAGCTGGCGCCCTGGTTCAGCTCCTGGGCGGCCCGCAGCTTCAAAAGGATCTGCTCCACGTCCACCTCGGTCACGGTGCGACCGGCGGCCAGCTCGGCCTCCAGCCAGATGGCAAAGCGGACCATGGCCACGCCGTCCTTGGCGTGGGCGGCCTTGAGATTTTCGATCTCGGTGGGGTTCTTGACGGCTTTGAGCGCCTGGACGGGGTCGCAGCCCTCCGCCAGGGTGAAGCAGGGGTTGGACTGCAGGGCGGTGTAGATGGCCCAGTTGGTGCCCGCGGTGTCGACCAGGACGGTGTGGTCGTGGTGGTAACCGGTCAGGGTGCCCAGCAGCTTTTCATAATCCATCACGCGGACCCCCTGGGCGCCCAGGGCGGCCGCGGCCTCGGCGGGCAGGCGGCCGGCGTCCATGAAGAGCATGGCGTCGTCCGGCGTGACAAAGCAGAAGGCCAGGGCGAAGGGGGTACAGTCGATGTCTGAAGCGCGGAGGTTGAGCAGCCAGGCCACGCTGTCGAGCCGGGTGACCACCATGGCGCCGGCCTTTTGTTCGGCCAGCGCGGCGCGCAGGGCGCTGTCGATGCGCCGGTCCAGCTCATTTTTCAGAACAAAATAGACATGGCGCGTCTCATAGACATCCGGCGCATAGGAGAGATAGGCCGTCAGAAAAATGACGGCGCAGCCGGGAACGAGCGCATTGAGCCTTTTTGCCAGCTCGATGCCGTCCATGCCCGCCATGCGGATATCCAGCACGGCCACGCGCGGGGCATAGCCCTGCTGCGTCACGGCGGCCAGCAGGGCAAGCGGGGTCTCGAAGCAGCGGGTGACCGCCTGCGCCTCACAGCGCCGGATGGCGGCCTGCGTCTGCCGCGCATGCAGGAGCTCGTCGTCACAGATCGCAATGGGGATCATGCCGCCGCCCCCTTCAGAAGAAGGCTGGCCGTGCATTCGCCGCCGGACGGCGTGAGCGCGTAGCTGCCCTCATAGGTCTCCGCCAGCGCGCGGAGGATGTGCGAGCCGATGCCGCGCTCCAGCTCCGGGATGCGGCGGCTGTGCCGTGCGGGCGCGGCCGGGGCCGGGTTGCGGACCTCGATGCACAGGAAGCCGCGGTCCATGCGGGCCGAGAGAGAAAGACGCTTCTCTCCGGCGTCGCGGCAGGCCTCGGCGGCGTTGTCGAGGAGGTTTCCGAAGGCGACGACCATGTCGGCGTTGCGGATGCCCGTCTCCGCGGGAATGCAGACCTGCAGCTGCAGGGTATAGCCCTGCGCGCGCAGCTCCTCCGTGCGGGAGAAGAGAAAGGCGTCGACAACGGGGTTCTCGCACGCGCCGAGATCGGAGCGGAAGCGGCAGGCCTCCGTGACCTCGGCGGAATAGGCGGCTGCCTCGTCATACTGCCCCTCCTGCAGCAGGAGCTGCATGGTATAAAGATGGCTGGAAATGTCGTGGCGGATGCGGCGGAGATTCTCATACTGCGCCGTGAGGGCGGCATAGTGCTCGTTCTGCCGGTCGATCTGGCGGGCGAGCAGGTCGTTGCGCGCCTTCAGCTCGCTTCGCTGGGCCATGCCGCGGATGGCGGTGAAGAGCAGGGCGTCGGCCGCCGTGCAGATGGCCAGCGCCAGCAGCAGCATCAGCACGCGGCGCAGGATGAAGTCCGTGCGCAGGAAGATCACCCACCCGTAGATCAGCAGATACTGGCTGGCGGGAAAGGCGAGGTACAGCGCCCATTCGCGGCCGGACAGGCGGTTCTGGTAGCGGTTCATCAGCAGCGTGAACAGGAACATCAGAAGGCCGTCCGTCGAGAGGAAGATGGCGTAGACCGCCAGCTGCACGGGGATGGGCTGGAACGTCAGGCCCTGCCGGAGCTGCTCCGGCGTCAGCAGCCACGAGACGGACAGCAGGTCCGAACCGGCCATGGCGACCAGTCCGGCGAAAGCGCACAGGAGAGATTTATACCACTTGTCGCGGAACAGGACGATAGGCGTGAGCGGGAAGGTGACGAGGCCGAAGAGCATCCGCTCGGCGTCGGCGTAGGGCATGAACTTCGTCGGGATGATGTACAGCAGGTAGCCGACCGTGAGGCCGAGCAGCGTAAAAGGCCACGAAAAGCGGCGCGTGAGCACGCGGCAGTACATCACTGCAAGGATGAGGAAAAAAACGGTATTGGCGGCAAGCGACAGGGGCGTCAGGCGCATCATGGGGCATCCCTCCGGAACAGATGTGCGGATCATGCCGGAAAAAGTGCGGATCATGCACCAAAAATCCCGGAATTTTCCACTTTTTTCTATCATACAGCAAAATCCGGCCGGATGCAAGAGAAATCGGAAACGGGAGGGGAGAGCGCCTGCAATTTGCGCTGGCCGGGATGACCTCTGCAGGCTGCTGTTTTTTTGCGGATTGCGCAGATATCTGCGGTATGGTATAATCGGGTCAAAACAGCACAAATTCTGCCGCCGGCTGCCCGCTTTCGGACGGGGCGGGCGGACTGGGGGACATATCATGCAGAAACCGTTATCGCCGAAGACACTGGAAAAGAGATACGCCGAGCTCGGCCTTTCGGATGAGAAGCTGCAGCTGCTGCACACGTTCTTCCGCTGCGCGTCTAATTTTTACGGCGTTCTGCCGGTGTCTCATGCATGGCAAGTTTTCAAGCACTACGAGGGCCTGCGGGTCCACAAAAAGGATTTTGTTGCGTTTTCCGGTGTTGCGCAGCGGGATGCATCGCTTCCGTACGCCATCTACGAGCTGAGGGAGCTCTACAGCGACGAGCCATGGGGCGACCCGCTGGATCGCGCGATCGTAAACAAGGATATGGTCATGCACGGATATTACCGTTTCCTCTACGTTTACAATACGCTCGAAAATCAGAGGTGCCAGTCATTTCTCGTGCCGGATCAGGAGATATTCTTGTCCTTTGCGGAGGATCGGTTCTATCTCACGCCGCAGGGAAAGGCCATGGTGGACTTTATCGGCGGCCTGCGGGCCGGCGGAACGCAGCGCAGATGGAACGGCGAGGTCATTGGCCCGATGCTGGACCTGAATGGAGAGCCCGCTCTGGGAAAAAGGCTGTCGGGACTCCTGTACCGTACCCAGAGCGAAGAGTTCGAGATCGATATCTCCAAACGCGAGTCGGAAAAGCGGAGGCTGGAGCGCGAGTCCGCCGCCCTTGCTGCGGACAAGGTGCTGCGGAGAATGCGCGTTGATATCATGACGGGATTCGTGGAGCCGGACGAGGGATTCGACCTCCAGGTTCGGATCCTCGATGAGGACTACGACGTACAGCTGTCCAAAAAACAGACGGACAAGTTCCGCAGACTGTTTATGGATCTGTATTTCCAAAGCAGCCTCTGGCAGCTCGCCGGCTGGACGGCCGTGAGTCTGTTCTATAGCGGCGCTGCTTACGGACCGGAACGCCGTCCGACCAGCGAGAAGGTGCGGAAGGCGACGCCTCCGGACGCGGACGAACTGGTGGAACTTCGGGGCAGGCTCGGCCCGGACTGGCCCAAGCTGCCGAAAAGCTGATATGGAAAAGTATGCCCCGGCGCTGAAAACAGCGTCGGGGACGTCTTTTAAGCGGCCGATTTGTCTGACGTGTCATTGCGGGGGGCTGGTGCACCTCGCGCTTCCCTGATGTGTCATTGCGAGGCCCCAAAGGGGCCGTGGCAATCTCGGGAAGGCACTCGCAGTTTGCAGGCTGCCGATTAAAACGTACCAGCCAATTGCGTCTGTAGCGGCGCTCAGTGAGCGCCTACGGCAGTTGCGCGTATTGCAGTGGTGATTCGGCGGCGCAAGGCTATCAGAATTGTCATTCCGAGGAGCGAAGCGACGTGGGAATCTCGCAGTATCTGGCTGGATCATAGGAAAGCCTCGGCGAATTCGCAGGCTATTGCGTGAGATTGCCACGTCGGCCTTCGGCCTCCTCGCAATGACAAATCTGGAGGCTTCACGCCATAGAATCCATGCGGCACATGCTGCCAGCCTGCAAGGCGCTCAATGAGCGCCGCTGCAGACGCAATCGGTGCGTACTGTTTTAACGTCAGCCTGTACCGGCCGGCAGTACCGCGCCGGGCCCGGCTGTCCGTTCCCCTACAATGGCATGTGCGGTCAGTGGCGCTTAATCCCATTTTTCCGCCAGCAGGAAATCGCGGAGATTCCGGTGCTTGATGCCGTCGCGGCTGCGGTCAAATTCGTCCAGCGAGACGACATATTTAGGGAAATTGTCCCGGATCGCGGCATATGCGCCGAACTCGCGCTCGATCGTTTCGTCTGTGGCCAGCAGATACGTCACCTGCACATAGAGCTTCTCGGCGCGTTTTTCGCAGACAAAATCGATCTCCTTTTCGCCTGTTTTGCCTACTGTTACGGTATAGCCGCGGCGCAGCAGCTCCAGAAACACGATATTTTCGAGGATCAGGTTGATGTCCCGCAGGTTGCCGCCGAACACCGCCTCGCGGATGCCGTGGTCTGCAATGTAATACTTCTCATTTGTGGAAAGGACCTGCTTGCCCTGCAGGTCCTGCCGCTTGACCTGATAGAACAGATAGGCGTCGCAGCAGTATTTGAGATAGTTCAGGATCGTCTCCGGCGCGACATTCCTCTGCTCGTTCTTCAGAAAACGGGAGAGAGAGGACGCGGAGAACGTCGTGCCGACATTCGCCATGACGTAGGCAAGAATGCGCTCAAGCAGGTCGACATCGCGGACCATATTGCGCTTGACGACGTCCTTGAGCTGTACGGAGTTGAACACGTCCATCAGGTACTGGCGCGACGGCTCTTCGGCGTATCGCAGGTTGGCAAGATAGGGCATGCCGCCTGCAAGCAGGTATTTCTGAAAGGCCTGCTGCCCAGAGGCCTCCGGCGCGATCGTCCGGTACAGCTCCAGAAATTCCGCAAACGAAAACGGATAGATGACAAACTCAACATAGCGGCCGCCAAGATAGGTCGCAAGCTCGCCGGAGAGGAGCTTTGCGTTGGAGCCTGTGATATAGATGTCGCAGTCCAGCACCACGCGCAGGGAATTGACGCACTTCTCCCACTCCTGCACCTCCTGAATCTCATCGAAGAAGAGATAGGCCTTTCCGGGGATCGCTGCCGCGCGACGTAGAATTTCTGCGTGCAGGGCCTCTGCGCGGCACAGCGGCGCATTGCGCAGGTCTTCAAAATTCAGCGTGATGAATTGTTCCGCACCGACGCCGGAATCCAGCAGCTCCTGCTTCACCAGCTCGAGCATGACGGACTTCCCGCAGCGGCGGATGCCGGTCATCACCTTGATCAGTTCGCCGCCGATAAACGGACGAATGCGGCGCATATAGGATTCTCGCTTGATCAATTGGCAGGCCTCCCTTCGTGGCTTGTCTTATTTTATCAGAGTGTAAGTGAAAAAACAACCGAAATTTAGATTTTTATCAGTTATAACTTTCGAAATTTTGATAGAATTGTAAGAGCGGAGACAGCCATGCCCGGCGCTGCACTTGCGATTCGCACAGGCTGCCGATAAAAACGTAGAAACCGATTGCGTCTGTAGCGGCGCTCACTGCGCAGCCGTTGGCGGCTTTGCCGCCTTACGGATGCGGCGTCCCCTTTACGGGGAGTGAGCGCCATTGGCAGTTGCAAATTTTGAAGCAGTTCCGCCGACCATACAGGTTCCCAGATTTGTCATTGCGAGGAGCGAAGCGACGTGGCAATCTCGTGCAGGCAGTTACGATTTCGCCGCGGCTTTCCTGTCATCCAGCCGGGTACTGCGAGATTCCCACGTCGCTTCGCTCCTCGGAATGACACGTCAGGCGGGTGCAGCGGTGCACCAGAGCACTTGCGCGGTTGAATGCTCCCCTACTGGGCGCTCAGGGAGCGCCGCTACATTGGCGTGTGCGGTCGGCGATCGTGCCACGAAACCTGCAGCCTGCAAGGCGGTCACTGACCGCCGCTACAGACGCAATTGGCGCGTGCCATTTTAACGATAGCCTTTCCAAATCGGCAGTGCCTTCCCGAGATTGCCACGTCGCTTTGCTCCTCGCAGTGACAAACCTTTGGCGTTCCTCGTTTTGCTGACAGCCTGTTTCTTGCGCCGGTGCGCCGCCGGGCCCGGCTGTCCGCTCCCCTACAGTCGAAAGCGAAAAAGTCCTGTGACGTTTCCAGTCACAGGACTTCTTTGATCAGCCGCAGCTTCTTCGCGCGCGGCAGGCGCTTGATGGCCGCCTCGCGGCGCAGGGCGTCCCCGCGGGTCCCACAGGCCTCGCTGTAGACCAGCTCCAGCGGGCCGCGGCCGCGCGTATACTTTGCACCGTGCCCGCTGCGGTGCGCGGCGAGGCGGCGCTCCGGGTCATCGGTCATGCCGGTGTAGAGCGTGCCGTCACCGCAGCGCAGGATGTAGACCCACCACCCGCTCACAGCGGGATATCGATGCTGACGCGGTCGGTGCGGATGGACTTGCACAGGGCGGAGACCTTCTTGTGGCGCGGGTCGTCGCGATAGCGCGCCACGTCCTCCAGCGTGTCAAAGTCCACCTCGAGCGCGGCGTCCCACGCGGCGTTCGGGGCTGCGCTGCGCGCCACATGCATACCGCGGATCCAGTCGATCTGCTCCGGCAGTGCAGAGAGCGCCTGCAGGAACGGCTCCGGATCGGCATCCGGGCGGAATTTCCAGAATACGATATGTCGGATCATGTCTGTTTCTCCCTTCAGGAAGCCCAAAATTCATCCAAGGTCAGCTGCTGCTCCGTGAGGTAGCGCGCGGCCTCGATGCCGACGTAGCGATAGTGCCACGACTCATAGTCGATGCCGGTCACGTCCTCCTTCCCCGCGGGATAGCGAAGGATGAAGCCGAAGCGCCAGCAGTTTTCATGCAGCCAGATCGTCTCCGGCGTCTGCTCCTGCGTGTCGTCGAGGCGCTGGTTGTCCGTCGCAACGATGTCGACGGCAAGGCCGGTCTCGTGCTCGCTGCAGCCGGGCGGCATCGTCCAGCGGGCCGTCTCCTCCCGGGCCTCGTCCTCCGTCATGCCCTCGCTGACGCGGGCTTCGACGTCCTCGTCAAACAGCTGCCTCTGGCTGTCCGTGGAGCGGTAGGCCGAGGCGACCGTGAACGAGAGGCCCTCGGCCCGTCCGGCGGCCAGCATCTGCCTGAGCGGCTCATAGGCGATCGCAGCAATGGAATAGGGCCAGTCGTGCAGCTGCGTCAGCTCCGGCGCATAATCCTCCGCCAGCGGATGCGCGCGGCTCACGAGCAGCAGGAGCGGATCGTCCTTTGAGGGCGGATCGGCCGCCTGCGTCGCAGGGACGGGCTGCGTTTCCGCCGTTGTCTCCGCCGCCGTTTCGTCCGCCGCTGCGGACCCCGGCTGCGGCTCGTCCGCCCCGCAGCGCAGCAGGAGCAGCACCAGCAGGACCGCCGCGCCGAGGAGCGCAAAGCGGCCCCGCAGTGGTTTGCGGCGCTGCCGCTTCCTTTTTGTGGTTTTCCTTCGTGTTCTCTGTGGTGTATGATTCATGAGATCAACCGCCTTTCGTGTTCATTCTAGCGAATTCCCGCATCGAATTTGCAGCAAAATCGGCGGTGCGGAAAAATTCCGGGCGGGATGCCCCGCCCGGAAGAAGGATCAGTCGGATTACACAAGGGCGGCCGTGATGATGGCCATCTTGTAGACCTCGTCGGCGTTGCAGCCGCGGGAGAGGTCGTTGATGGGGGCGTTCAGACCCTGCAGGATGGGGCCGTAGGCCTCAAAGCCGCCGAGGCGCTGGGCGATCTTGTAGCCGATGTTGCCGGCTTCGATGCACGGGAAGATGAACGTGTTGGCATAGCCCGCGACCTTGCTGCCGGGGAACTTCAGCTGGCCGACGACCGGGGAAACAGCCGCGTCAAACTGCATTTCGCCGTCGATGGCCAGCTCGGGTGCAAGCTTCTGCGCCTCGATGGTGGCGTCGTGGCTGAGCTGGACCGTGCCGCCCTTGCCGGAGCCCTTCGTCGAGAAGGACAGCAGCGCGACCTTCGGGTCGATGCCGAAGAACTCTGCCGTGCGGGCAGACTCGACCGCGACCTCAGCCAGCTTCTGCGCTGCCGTGAAGGTCACCTCGCCGGTCGCCTTGTCGACGGTATCCTGATAGTCGATGTTGATGGCGCAGTCGCCCATGCAGTACTTCTCGTCATTGCCGTCCTTGTCCTTGCGGAAGAGAATGAAGGAGGAGGACACCAGATGTGCGCCCTTCTTCGTCTTGACCAGCTGCAGCGCCGGACGGACAGTGTCGGCAGTGGAATAGGTCGCGCCGCCGAGCAGTGCGTCGGCCTTGCCCATCTTGACGAGCATGGTGCCGAAATAGTTGCCCTTGGCGAGTGCCTTGCGGCAGTCTTCCTCGGACATCTTGCCCTTGCGCAGCTCGACCATCTTTGCGACCATCTCGTCCATGCCGGCATAGGCGGCCGGATCGATGATCTCGGCCTTGGCAATGTCGAAGCCGCCCTTTTCGGCTGCGGCCTTGACCTCGTCGACATTGCCGATGAGGATGACGTTCATCAGATCGTCCTTGATGAGGCGGTCAGCCGCTTCGAGAATACGGGCGTCGGGGCCTTCGGTAAAGACGATGGTGCGGCGAGTAGCCTTCAGTGCGTCGATCAGCTTTGTAAACATGGTATCTTACCTCCATTATGCGGTTTTTCCGCTGTTATTCTGACTCCCAGTATACAACGAAACCCGGCATAAAACAACACCCCCGGCAAAAATTTTCCGTCTATCCGGCAGGCCGCACCGGGATGGTGATCTCGGTCACGAATTTTTCAGATCCATCCTTATCCTGTCACGTCGCCCTCAAACACGTTCTTTTCGGCGAGTGCGAGTCAAGCGGTTTTTGCAGAAAGGGTTTACTTTTTTTCGGTTATCGCATGTAATATGGGTCGTTTGCGCCGGACTTGCGGCGCAAGTCTAACTCAAACGAAGGGCGGTATGCAGCACAGTCATCATTTTCACGGGCAGATGTCCGATACCTTCCGCGCAGCGGTCTTCGTCACGCTCTCCGGCGGCTTTCAGGACGCCTATACCTACATCAGCCGCGGTCAGGTCTTCGCCGCAGGCGCAGGCCTCGGCAGTCTCGTGACGGAGTTCACCGACATCCGCGCCATCTGGGTCTGCTGCGGATTGCTGCTCATCAGCTTCATCCTCATGTTCATCCGCGACGATCGGAGGCATGAACGCGTGCGCACATCGAAGCCCTCCTCCGGGGATGCCTTGGGGCGCTCCCGCGCCCGTGCTTCATACAAAACCGGCCCGCTGCTTTTTTGCAGCGGGCCGGATTTTTTACAGGACCTTCCCCAAGAAATCCTGCAGACGGGGATTCTGGGGGTGCTCAAAAATCTGCTCAGGTGTTCCCTGCTCGACGAGCTTACCGTCGGCCATGAACAGCACGCGGCTGCCGACCTCGCGGGCGAAGCCCATCTCGTGCGTGACGACGACCATCGTCATGCCGTCGTGCGCCAGCTCCTTCATGACCTCCAGAACCTCGCCGACCATCTCCGGGTCGAGCGCGCTCGTCGGCTCGTCGAAGAGCATGACCTCCGGCTCCATCATGAGCGCACGGACAATGGCCACGCGCTGCTTCTGTCCACCGGACAGCTGCGCGGGGTACGCGTTCCCGCGGTCGCCGAGACCGACGCGCTGCAGCAGCTTCAGCGCCTGCGCGTCCGCTTCCTCCTGCGATTTATGCAGGAGCTTTACGGGCGCAAGGGTCATGTTGCGCAGGATGGTCATATGCGGGAAGAGATTGAAATGCTGGAACACCATGCCCATCTTCTGGCGGTGGAGGTTAATATTGCAGCTCTTATCGGTGATATCGACGCCGTTAAAGAGAATCTGTCCGCCTGTCGGAACCTCCAGCAGGTTGAGGCAGCGCAGGAACGTGGACTTGCCGGAGCCGGACGGGCCGATGACGACCACGACTTCACCCTTTTTGATATCGACCGAAACGCCGTCGAGCGCCTTGATGGCGGACGTGCCGGTAAAATGCTTTTTCAGATCCTGAACCTGGATCAGAACGTCAGTGGTCACTGCTGCGCAGCCTCCTTTCCAGCTTGCTTACCAGATGCGAGAAGAATACGACCATGATGAGATACAAGGCTGCGACGATCAGCAGAGGCATGGCCTGAATGTACGTCTGCGAGCGGATGATCTCGCCGCCCTTGGTCAGATCGTTGACGGCCACATAGCAGGCGACGGACGTTTCCTTCAGCAGCACGATAAACTCGTTTGCCAGCGCGGGCAGCACGTTTTTGAGCGCCTGCGGAATGATGATATAGAGCATGGTCTGCGCAAAGTTAAGGCCGAGCGACCGGCCCGCCTCGTTCTGCCCCTCGTCGACGGCCATGATGCCGCCGCGGATGATCTCAGCGACGTAAGCGCCGGAGTTGATGCCGAAGGTGAGCATGGCGACGGGTGTACCGTTGCGCGCGGTGGAGAAGACGACGAAGAACATGATGAGAATCTGGATCATTGCAGGTGTACCGCGGATGACGGTCAGATAGACTTTGCAGAGCCAGTCTGCGATGTTCAGAAGCGTCCGGCCGGGGCCGGGACGCATGGTTTCATGCGTCTTGTCGTGCGTCGAGCGGATAATGGCGACGATTGTGCCGATCAGGATACCGAGCAGCACGGCGGCCAGCGCGATCTGGAGCGTATTGCCCAGACCCTTTACGATATATTTCCAGCGATCCTTGGTGATGAAGCAGGTGACAAAGTCCTTTGCGACCTTTGCGATCCATTCCCGAAACCATTCTGTCATGGGCGAAGCGCTCCCTCTTTTCTATAAAGTCGTATAGTGCGAAGCAGCGGGGCGGAGCATCGCTCCGTCCCGTTGCGAAGATACAGATTCAATTGGATTACTTGATGTACTTGTCGACGATGGACTGGAGCGTGCCGTCGGCGGTCAGCTCGGCCAGCGCCTTGTTGACCTTTTCCAGCAGGTCGGTGTTTTCCTTGGCGATGGCGATGGCGTAGTCCTCAACGGCATATTCGGTGTCGAGGATGTGCAGACCCTCGTTGGCCGCGACCAGCGCCTTTGCAGGCTCGTTGTCGAGGATGACGCAGTCGACCTGACCGTTCTTCAGCGCTTCAACGGCGTCGGTCGTCTTGCCGAAGGACTTGACGGTGCCAAGACCGGCGTCTTCAATGTCGGACGTGGCATAGATAAAGCCCGTGGTGCCCGCCTGCGTGCCGACGACGGTGCTGGCGCCGTCCGCGAACAGATCGTCGACCGAGGTGATGGGGCTGTCGTCCTTGACGATGACGACCTGCACGCCCGTGGCGTAGGAATCGGAGAAGTTGACCTGCTCCTTGCGCTCGTCAGTCACGGTCATACCGGCCATGCCCATGTCATACTTGCCGGTCTGCACGCCGGGGATGATGGAGTCGAATGCGATGTCGGTGACTTCCAGCTCCATGCCGAGCTTGTCTGCGATGGCCTGTGCGACCTCCACGTCGATGCCGACGATGGCGTCGCCGTCATAGTATTCATACGGCTGGAAGGTGGCCTCAGTCGCCATGGTCAGCTTGCCGGAAGTGGAAGCGGCGTCCTCAGTCTTTGCGGTGGAAGCGCAGGCCGCAAGGCTCAGCGCCATAATGGCTGCAAGCAGCAGTGCAAGATACTTTTTCATGTTCAGTTCCTCCTGTGACGCGTGTGCGTCGTGCGTGTTATTTTGTATGTTCATAATTATACACGTAGAATGCATAATGTCAAGAGAAACTGAATAAAAAACCGCACAACTCTGTTGCTACAAGCGTCCAGAAAAGCGGCGGTTTGCACAATTCCGCGCAAACCGTGTAATTTTTCGCAAAAGCGGCAGCCTCTCGTGCGGGCCGGTCCATACATATCTTTTGTATATATACAGAGCGTATACTTTTTGTGCAGCGTCCGTTGTTTTTTTGCCGGGCCAATTTGTAAAGGGTCAGATCTGTGCATTCAGTGAGACGGTGCCTTCGTTTGCGTGAAAGAGCCTGCGGTTTCATCACAGCTGTACGGAATCAGCACCCGCATGAGCGTGCCTTGCCCGATTTTGCTCTGCGTCGTCAGCTTTGCACCGCAGACCATCTGTAAGCGGCCGCGGACGAGCTGCAGTCCCACGTGTTCCTTTCCGTCCTGCGGCGGCTGCTCCGGGTCAAAGCCCACGCCGTCGTCCGACACGGTGATTTCCGCGCCAAGCGGCGTTTTTCTGGTCATAAGCGTCACCGTGCCGCCATCCTCTTTGCGTCCGACGCCCCATTTCACGGCGTTTTCGACAAGCGGCTGAATCGTCAGCGCGGGTAAGTAAAAGTCTGTCTCGGCAATGTCCAGTTCAACATGAAGCTCGTCGCCGAAGCGCAGCTGCTCCAGATAGAGATATGTTTTGATTATCCCGAATTCAGGATAACCAGGCGTTTTCTACAGCCGGCAGGAGGAAAGGATTTGAAGATACAAGAGGTACTCTCTTCTTTGAACTGGCCAGAGTGGTTAAAGAGAAGCGACCGCCGTATCTTTTTCTTGAAAACGTGCCTGGGCTCCTTTCGCATGACCGAGGCTGGACGTTTGGTGTCATCCTCTCCACGCTTTATGACCTGGGGTATCATGTCGAATGGATTGTGCTTAACAGCAAACATTTTGGAGTCCCGCAATCAAGACGCAGGCTGTTCCTTATCGGATATCTTGATCCCCGATGCGCCGGAAAAATACTTCCTGTCTTTGGAGCAGATGCAAAAGCTCTTGTACAGATCGTCCACAGACGGCTGGGCAAACGAGTCTATGATTCTGCCGGGATCGCCTGCACCCAGGATACCAGCAGACAATCCGGACTCTACTTTGTAGATCTGACGAAGGGTGATCCAAAAATCACGGCGAACGCCAGATGTTTGCATACCCGGCAGGACGGCTCCCTTACCAACTTCAAGGGGCAAAACTCCGGCGTTCTCTACATTAAGGAAGCAACGAAGAAAGGCTATAAGGAAGCGCATGAAGGCGATTCTATTGATCTCGGCTTCGCGGGCAGCAATACGCGCCGCGGGCGTGTGTTTGCGGGCGTTGCCCATACGGTGGACACAGCAAATACGCATGGCATTGTCCTGCGCGGCGGCAGAGTCCGCAGGCTGATGCCGCGGGAGTGTTTCCGTTTGCAGGGTTTCAGCGAGGATCAGATTGACAAGATCCTCGCCATCAATTCTGATGCGCAGGCGTATAAGCAAGCTGGCAACAGCGTGACCGTGACAGTCATAGAAGCCATTGGCCGCCGCATCCGCGCAGCGGATGCGGAACTCTACACACAAGAAAGCAGGTGACCTATGCCAAACCATATTACAAACATTTTGAAGTTTGAGGGTGACAGCGAACAGGTTCATGCCATGCTTGACAAAATCAAAAGTGATGAACTCGGCTTTGGCAGTATTGACTTCAATAAAATCATCCCCATGCCGGAAAGCCTCAACATTGAAGCTGGCTCCCGCACAGACGAGGCTCTGTATGTCTGCATGATGGCGCTGAACCCAGCCGCGCCGGACATGGGCGTTCCAAAATTGAGCAGTGAGGAATATCAGAAGTTGGCCGTCATTGTTGGTCGAAGCAAAGGCGAGCAGTTTATGATGCTGGATGCACAGCGGATTTCCAGAGCCAGCAAATACACGCCCCTTTCAGATGTCATTGCCATGGGGCAGGTCGTGATCTCCAACTTCCTGCAATATGGCTGCGGAGATTGGTACGGATGGTGCAATCGGAACTGGGGAACAAAGTGGAATGCTTATGACGTTCATTTCGATCAGGAATCACAGAGCATTCACTTCCTGACAGCATGGGACACACCCATGCCGGTCATAGACAAGCTATCACAGATGTTCCCGGAGGTGGAAATTGATCTGCAGTGGGCAGATGAAGATATTGGTCACAACGTCGGTCATGTTGTCCTTTTAGCCGGAGAGCCGATTGACGGGAATATCCCGGAGGGCGGCAGCCGGGAGGCTTATGAGATGTCTTTTCAGATTCATGGCGGAAAAGCAGCCGATTTCAACTATGTGTTTGATGAAAAAGAAGGTAACTATGTTTATCAGGAGCCGGAGCGTCAACTCCCTCCGCCGAAAACCAAGGGCGATAAGCCGAAAGAACCGGAGCGATGATTGGGATCAAAGATCAGTGCTTCGGCGTGGAAATCGAGCTGACCGGCATCACGCGAGCAGAAGCGGCAGAGGCACTTGCTGCATATTTTGAAACGACGCCGCAGCGCAGCTATGATAATTACGATAGCTGGTATGTACCGGATCGGGAGGGCAAGCAGTGGCGCATCATGAGCGATGGCAGTATCCGCGCAGAGTGGAATGACGATGGGCACTATCGCAGAACGACCGATCCGGAATATCGCGTGGAGATGGTAACGCCGAAGCTCACCTATGAGGAAATGGAGAAATTCCAGGAGTGTGTGCGCCGTATCCGGCAGGCAGGCGGAAAAGTCAACGACTCCTGTGGGATGCACGTCCATGTGGACGCTTCCAATCATAACCGCCAGAGTCTCAAGAACCTGCTTAGTATCATGTATTCCAAAGAAGATCTTTTATTCAAAGCCCTGAAAACGGACCCAGCCCGCGTCAACCGCTGGTGTCAGCGTGTGCGCGAACCCATGCTGCAGCGGGCAAGGCGACTGTCCAATGAACCGACGACGGATTTGACGCAGTTGGAGAACATCTGGTACGAAGGCTGCATTTCTGCGCACGAGCATTACAACTGGACGCGCTATTACGCGCTGAATCTTCACTCTGTCTTTTACCGCGGCACCATTGAATGGCGCTGCTTTAATTCTACCCTCCACGCCGGTCGTGCAAAGGCTTATGTAAACTTATGCCTCGCCATGTCCGCGCAGGCCATCGCCCAGCGCACCAGCGTCATGCGCAAGACAGTGAGCGACAATGAATTGTTCACGTTCCGTGTCTGGCTCGTGCGGATGGGGCTGAACGGCGATAAATTCAAGAACACGCGCGATCATCTGCTTGCCAATCTGGAGGGCAACCGCGCTTGGCGATATGACAAGGACTGCTATGCAAGCAGCCACAAAAACCGAACATCTCAACAGGAACAGGAGAGGTGACCGAATGAGAATTTGTATTGAAGAATCCACATACGAGGGTACGCCCATTGAAATTTTAGTCCAGCTCCGTGCCTTACATTTTGATGCAGGCACGTTCGACGGCACGGAAGGCTACATCCGTTATATGCAGAACACGATTCGCCGCATGACGGAGCAGCCCTGCGAGCTGCCGGATGACAGCACGGAGGAACGTGCAGCCGCGCTCATTCGCGTATTGAGTGAGATCGGCGCGCTGGAGCTGCTGGAGGAATGAGGATGGAAAGACCACTGTATTTTGCTTACGGCAGCAATATCAATCTGGATCAGATGCAGTATCGCTGCCCGGACGCGACCGTCTATGGGCAAGCTGTGCTGGACAATTATGACCTGCGCTTTCGCGGCAGCGGCGTTGCGACGGTCGAACCCAAGGAAGGCGCTTGTGTCTACGGCCTTTTGTGGGAGTTAACTGACAAATGTGAAGCATCCCTCGACCGCTATGAAGGCTATCCGCGTCTGTACATCAAGCAGACGCTGGAGGTGCGGACGTTTGACGGGCAGCGCGTCCCGGTCATGGCTTATATTATGAACCCAGAGCTGCACCT
>ERZ857998.2614-NODE-2614-length-16407-cov-2.987219_pt1 | contig 16407 bp, 11 predicted proteins | sample MGYA00519954_ERZ857998 | MGnify/ENA primary metagenome ERZ857998 (study PRJEB31778, sample SAMEA3449424) | human gut metagenome | biome: human gut; feature: human-associated habitat; material: faeces | place: United Kingdom | collected 2010/2012 ...
TACAAATTTTTGTAATCCGGGCAAATTGGCAGAAGACAAGGTATGTCTACCGGAAACAAATGAGTCACAAAGAGTTCCATTTTTATAGAAAAATGCTTCCTGGCTTTCATTAACAGTCAATATACTGCCTAGGGCAATATTATTAAAAGGAAATTTGTATACCAGTTCCTCAGGGTTGTCTTGTTCCCAATGAATAGATTTAATTATTGGCATATTCGTTGATTTTAAAGATTGAATCACCTCTTGAACTTCTTCAAGTTTCTAATTTCTGAATTTCGAGAGGTGATTTTCTATAATTTTGATTTTTAAATAAAATGCATTATTGTTGTAATCAAAGTGTATATCAGTCCCGCTATTGGGTTTACAACAGATAGGACAATTAATTGAAAGATTTGTAGACCTTCTGATTTGATTGGACCTAGGATTGTACACATAATGATTTGTACCACTATACACAATACAGCTAATCCCACGAATAGAAATGAATGATTTGATTTACGTTTTTCCGTAGTAACTTCATTTGTTTTCATAATTCTGATCTCCTATACACCTATAAGTCTCCGAATTCAGCCGTTTAATTGATTAAACGTTAGTATATAAGAAAGGCATGAGACTTGTCTGCTACTCATTAAGATCAGGTATCTGGAAAAACCTTGCAAAAATGAGTGAAGAAACAATACCCCATGCCATATTGTTATGTAGAGATACAACATTGGCTGTATCAAGTACATATACAAAACAGAATGAGCGTCATATTGTCTCTATCCCTTTGCCTTGAAATTTTCCAGATTTCGATCTTAGGATAAAGCAAAAACGCTTTCTATATATTCGACCATTTCTCTTAGTCGAACACTGCAAAGATAGCTTTTTTGTTCAATATGACGCTCTTGTTATGAGTATTATTTCTTCAAAGATAAGGAAATTAGGTCTTTCGAGACGTAAAGATACAGGGAAAATGATATAAAAGCATGGAAAGCGTTTTCTTATTTTTTATACATTCTCTTTCTGCCTGATATTGGGTACGACTTTAATTGAAAAGAAAAAAATAAAGAGTACCTTCCGCCGTAGTGTTCTCTTTGCTTCTTGATATGTGGTAATTCAAGTAATAGGATACTTTTGGTTTCAGGTACTCTTTTTGTGTGAGTATTATTTCTTCTTTGATAAGGTTATGGGGCGATTGGGAACGGCTTATATTTATTCCCTCGTATTTATCTCATCCAGCAATAAGCATTTGCCTTAACTTCCACTTTTGTAAACTTCTCCAGTTCCGCCTTCAACATCTTCACTTCATCCGCAGTCGGTTCGGGGAGGGTGATATCATACCGTGAGTTACGACCGATATTCACCTGCTGTGGCGAACACATACCGACCAGTTCCACCAATTCTGCCAGGTCAAATTGCATCAGGGGCTCACAGGTTACATAGGTGGGGATTCCATGACTAGCAATCTCTCGCATAGCAATTGCACGTTCCCGGGGCAGGGGAGCATTCCTCATTATATCCGGATAAAAACGGTTCGTCTCAATGGTGGTGCAAAGGACGGACTTTCTCATGACCGGATGATCCAGATATTCCAGAAAACGGGCGGGATTCTTTGACTGAAAGAGATACTTGTTATCAAAACAGTCACAATAGTCCAGTATCTGCTCAATCCATTCTGCCGGGACATTAGCCGCCCATTCATCCGTACTGCTGCCTACAAAGATAAAGTTGCCTTCCCCCAGGTTCACTTTCAGTTCCTTCAGCTCCAGACGCAAGGGAGGCAGAGGACGGTTACGTTTCATAAAACAATACGCACAGGAGTGTTCACATTCACCTTTCAACGGGTTATATGTATGTGAAACGAAAGCATACATATTCCCTGTACTTTTATTCAGTGCCATATATCATTATGCTTTTCACATCCATGCTATATTCAACTTTTAATTAGTATCTTTGAACCATTGGAAAGAATCTGAGGTATGCTGTGAACCACCCGGAGAAATTGTTGGTTACGTTTATCTGTAAATAGTATCAATAGCACTTGCTGGGGCATTATTCATAGGATAATGCCTCTACCAGTTTTACCCGCATGGCTGAATGAACCGGATACCATATTCCCGAAATGATCATGATTGCCATTAAGAGATAAGTGACAAGTATGCCCGTCAGGAACCGAACCACCGTAAAGTCCATCCAATAGAGATTGATCAGCTCTGCCAGACAGAGATTGAAACAGATTAGAGTGGAGGGAATGGCTACCACAGTGAGCAAAAGTAGTGCTTCGCCGATTAATAATGAACGTAAATTGTTCCTGCTTGCCCCAAAAGCCATTCGGACTCCCAGCTCTTCACGGCGATGCTTCGTGCGATGCCAGAACACTCCGGAGATACCTAAAAAGATATTAACCAACAAAAAGAGTAACATCAGCAGTCGGGTCCGATATTCGCTGGTCATCGGACTGATAACGGTTTTTCGTATGACAGAGGTGGGAAGTATATCTATGACATACAAATTTCCTACATTCGCCTGCCACGTCAGGTCAGACAGAAAACGGGACGGAAATTCCGTGTTGTCCTTTTCCGCTTTTACCCGTATGCACAGTTCCACCTCCTGCAGATTATCCGGGGTTAGTTCGGTCACAAGATGTTCGTCCTGCAGAAGTATGTAGAAGCAGGGTTCTGCTTTAATATACTCCGTGTTTCGAACGGGGGAACAAATGGCTGTGACTTGTCGGGATAATGTATTCTTGTCTATATTTACCGATTTCCCAATGGCGGATGAGCCATCCGTCAATCTCTTTTCTCCTTCTTCTGACAGTATGATAGATTGTGGAGACAAGTTCTTTTCCAACTCTTCGATACTTCCCGATTCGGTACTGATCTTGAATACATTGAAAAATGAAGGCGAAACTTCGTAACGTTGCATATATACTGTCGAATCGTTCAGGTGGATCTGACTGAATCTCCTTTTGTTAGTATAATGTGTGGCAACATAGGGTTGTGAAGATTGGGAGATGGAAACATCTTCTATATCCGGATGCAGGCGGATATTCTTTTTCAGATTCAATAAGTCTTCTCCGAGAGTCGTCTGCTTGTCTTCGGGCGGGATATAGGAGGCATTATCCGGTGTATACACGTTTAATGTCAGCCCGTATGTATGCTCGATATTGAATCCCACGGGTTGCTGACGGATATACAGGTAAGTACCCATATAGTCCACGACGTACCACAGGCAGACAAAGACGAACAGCAGTTCGGTAAGAATCCATAGATAATCTTTCTGTTGATTTTTGATTAGGGTGAGTATTTGCTTTATCATCTTTAGTTACCTTTTATTGATTCTACAATGGGGCGGGAGGCGACTCTCCATGCGGGAATGATTGCGCTCAACAGATTGAGAAGTGTACAAAACAGAAAAGCTATGATGAACGTTCCCGGATTGATGAGGGCTTTGACAGGGATATCGGGGTCGATATTCAGTCCGAAGTAAGTAGTAGAGGTAAATACCCACTCTCTGACTATATACATTCCGAAATAGGATGTGATCAGACCGATCACGCCTCCTGCCAGGGAAAGAATCATGTTCTCGGCAAGAATTTGTCTGATGATATTCCATCGGGTTCCTCCGAATGCTTTTCGTATGCCCAGTTCCGCCATACGGTCTTTCATGCGCGAGGAAGTCAGGCCCGAAAGGTTGATGGCGGGCACCAACAAAATAACCATTAGCGTGATAACTAACTCGATATAGTTTTCACGCATACTGGGATACCCTGATCCGAAACGCATTTCTTCCACATATTTAGTGTCCGGCTGGCGGTATAGGGTAATGTCATTTTCGGAAAGGGAAGTGTTATAGCGGTCTACTTGCTGTTGGACTTCCTGACGTATCTTTTTGAAGTCACCGGAAGAGCGGGCAACGATCATACATTTGAAATTTCCTGTTATATTCTCCGTATCGGTGGGTGGCTCCGGGCGGACAGAGCTGAAAGGTACCCAGGCATTGGCGTAAGAATAGGTTCCCCGAGTGGTGACATCTTTTACTATACCGCATATCGTATAGGGGATATGATTGAACTGAATCGTTTTACCTACCACGTTTTCCACCGTACCGAAAAGGCTCAGACAAAGGTTTTCTCCGATGACGGTTTTTCGAATGCCTGCATCAAATTCGGCTTTTGTATACGGGATTCCGTCTATAAACTTAAAGTCCATGATTTTCCAGAAGATGTCATCCGTAAATAGTATAAAACTCCGTTTCTGAGGACCATTGCGGATGGAGCTTAGTTCCAGTTTGAGCGGAGAGATAATGCATACATCCTCAGGAGTGTTCAGAGACTGGAAACACTCGCGTATCGTTTTTAAGGACAGATATCCGTCTCCCGCATGATGACCGGATTCTTTATTGATCATGCCTACCCATTTCACGTAGAGAGTACGTTCCCTGTTCACTTCAGGGCCGATGTTGATCATAAAAGAACGATGTGCCATCACATACATCATGATTAGGGCGATGGCGAATGCCGTGCCAAAAATGGAGATGAAACATAAGTATGGACTCGTCTTGAACTCCTGAAATATTTGTCTAATGTAGGTTGTATTCATAGCTGACTCGGTATTTCTTTATTTTATATTCGTTACTATATAAGCAAATAATATGCCAGAATTGTAACTTTCTGAAAATAAGAAGTATATCTGTGTTTACCTCTGTCCGGTATCGGACAGGCTGTTCGTTTATAGGGATTGTCGGTACGGTCGATCTGTAGCATCCAAAGGAGTGTGTCAAAACTCTTATAAACAAAAAGTCACCCTCGCTACAACTATCTGTGGCGAAGGTGATTTCGTTAAAAAGGGAAGTTTTGACACATTCTCTTTTTGATTTAGTTATTGCTTTTTGGTATTTTACTTGGCAAATTCTTTATATATTTTCAGCAGCGATTCTGCCGTATTCCGCCATGAAAACAACTGGCTACGTTGTATGCCATATTCCACTTGTTGCTGATAGAGTGTCTGGTCATTTTCCAGTTGCAGTATTTTTTTTGTAATATCATTGGAGTTGAACGGATCTGCCAGTAAAGCTCCCTCGCCTGCAATTTCGGGCATGGCTGATGTGTTTCCCGCAATGATGGGCGTTCCGCAAGCCATTGCCTCCAGCATCGGGATGCCGAAACTCTCGCGAAGCGATGGATAAAGGAATGCGAATGCACCGCAATAGAGTGCTACAAGGTCGGTATTCGCAATGTATCCCGGAGCGTGGATATAACTCTTGATTTCTGTAATATTTTCTTCTTCCAATATCCGGTCGATAACATCTTCCTTGAGGTCGGCAATGAGCAATGGCAGCTTTTGGGTGGATTGTTTCAGATAGTCGCTATATGCTTTCAGCACTCTGGGAGTGTTCTTCTTAGGGTCGGTGTTTCCCAGAAAAAATAGATAATTGTCTGCATCAATATATTTTCGGGTGATCTCCGGAGCTTTGGGTTGTACATGAAAATGACTATTGAAACCGTTGTACACGGCTACTAATTGTTCTTTCGGCAGATGCAGCACGTCAAGGATTCGTTCACGCTCAAATTGCGAGACTGTAATAATTTTCTCGCAGTTGGCCAATACGCGTGGTACTACCATCCGGCGGTAAAACCATCCCATTTCCTGATACCAGGTGAAGCTGGAAGAATGACGCTTTTCTAAATAAATAATGTCGTGTAGTGTTAGTATTAATGGTACGGGACATTGCAATGGGGCAGTATTGCTTGTGCAGTGCAATAAATCGGGCATGATTTTTTTTACTGCGCGTGGAAGAGCCACTTGTTCCCAAAGGGGGTAAGTGGGGCATTTTAGTTCGATAATATGCACATTTTCCGATTCTTCCAAGCATCTGTCTTCACCAGGAGTAACGAAGATGAAATATTCGTTCTCATGGTCTATTTTTTGCAATTCCCGGATACTTTCAAGAGCAACGAAATCCATTCCGTGTTTATTAGTGCGGAAAATTCGTTGGGCTTCAATAGCGATTTTCATTGTTGTTTTCTTGTTATGTTTGATTTCTATTTATGGTGTTCACCATGCTCCGTATGGATAAACTTTTTATTGGCTCCTTTCAATTTAAATAAGTTACCAATCATAGTAACAGCCAGCATAGGCATTTTGGTGATTGCTTTCCCTACCTGTTTGGTAAATAGTCTGCCGCCCGGTACGGGTAGCGTCATGGCCGCTACTTGTGCAGCCGACAATATCCACCATTTGATGGCTATCATCCATTCGTTGCTGCCATTGCATAGGCTCAATATAAGGCCGATAACGGTAAAGACAAAGGTCAAGCCGAATACTCCTGCCAACTGAATCAATCGTGGCGGAAGCATCCATTGGCATATCTTGTCGCAGTAATCGAAATTTCCTTGTATGAATGCTTTAGGCAAGTGAGGCAGCGAAGCGCGGAGTGCACCGAATTGTGCTGCTATCCAGCGTTTGCGCTGGTTACTGATAGCCTCTTTCTTTTGTGTTTTCTCGTCAAACACAAGCAGGTCGGGCAGATAAACGGTATAGATGCGCTGTTGCAGGAGCATGGCTTCCAATTCTTTGTCTTCACCTGCTGTCTGGAGATATTTCACATTCTGATGAAACCATTCTGCTTCGAATGCCATTCCCGAACCGGATAGTCCGGCAGAAAGTCCTATAGCGTTATGTCCGCTGCGGAAGAATCCATTGTTTATTTCTTCGCTGGCGCTGTCGAGTACGGAAATGTCTGTGTTCAGATTCTTTCCTGTACGGTGTGCCTGTACGGATTTTATGCCGCTGTCAAAAACACGGTTGATGGTAGACAGGAAATCGGGCGTGGTCATGTTGTCGGCATCCATGATGACTACAATGTCGAATGCATTTGTATCAATGGAATCCATGGCCATTGCCAGTGCTTTGGCTTTCGAACTTTCCTTATAATTTGCCATCAACAGGCGGATGGGAAGGGCTGCCAGAGCGTCGTTTGTTTCCGGTCGCATCTGATCGGAAATGACTATGATCTCATAGAGTTCCTTCGGATAATCCTGTTCAAGAAAGCTCTGTATGGAAGCAACAATCACGCGGTCCTCCTTGTAGGCGGGAAAGAGCACGACGATGCGTCGTAGCGTACGGGCTTCGGGGTATTGGGGAGCCCGGTAAAACTTGGAGGCAATAGCGTATAGTAATAGGTAGCATACGCAAAATACCAGGGGAATGTAGAGAATCCAGTCAATAATGTTCATAGTATCTAGAGTTTTTTAAATGTGTTATTGTTAGTATCTGATGAAGACATGAATAGCCCTGTGCAGACTCCATAATAGGTGGCACAAAACAGGTCGAAACGGCCTTTGAAAGCGAATGACAGACTGTTTTTGCCGGCTGCAATGGTGCTCTGGTAAAGTACGGACATCAATCGTTCCATGCCTTTCATATTACGGCGGGCATAGAGCAGGCGATTTCGTGTCAGGAAATAGGTGCGTAGTTTGCTTAGTTGGCCGGTGCTTTGGCTTTCTTTATGAAAAACAGTGCAACGCGGTTCGTACCATAGCTCGTAGCCGGCACGGGTCATGCTTGTGCTCCAGTCGAGTTCTTCGTAATAAAGGAAGAAGATTTCCGGCATCATTCCGATTTTTTCGATCACTTCGCGTTTGATAATCATGGCTGCCCCGTGTAGATAGGGGGTAGGATGGGGGGTATCGTAACTTCCGTCATCGGGACAGTCGAAGCCCAGCATATTGTTGCGCAATGTTATCTTTGTCAGCGGGGTAAATCCTGCAAACTGTATGTGTTGCGGCGGAAAGGCGAAACGTATTTTAGGAGACACGCCCCCGATTTCCGGACGACTTTCCAATCGTTCCACCAGGTAGGCGATTTCATCGGATTCGATATATGTATCGTTATTGATAAGGAAAATGTATTTGCCTTTTGCTGCACGGATGCCAATGTTGTTACCACCGGAAAAACCTCCGTTCTCATTGCTGCGGATACTGATAACCGTTGGGTATAATTCGTGTATTTTGGCTGCTTCATCTTCGCGTGAAGCATTGTCTACCACTATGATTTCATAGCTCACAGACTTCAGCTTTTTGTGCAGTGATTCTATCAGTTCACAGGTGTCTTTGAACCCGTTGTAACAGATGGTAATAAATGATATGTCGGGACTACTGTTTGTCATTCTTGTTCGTTGGTTTCGTTATTAGATAGCTGCCGTTCTTTTTCTTCGCTTTCTTCTTTTTTTTCACTGATGCGCTTGTCGATATGTGGAGCTGCAAAACAGAGTGCAAAGCCTATGTATACGGGCAACTGGTTGGGATACTGCATAATGTCGTTGACATAAGTGGCGATAAAAAATCCGGCATCCATACAGAGCCACGCTGCGATAAGTCCACGCAGGCCTTTGTTGCGTACTTTAAACATGAGTATCCAGGAGCACCAGGCAAAGAGAATGCCGTGTATGGAAAGGTAGAGTATCAGTCCCACAATTCCCGTTTCCACCCATACGCTGACTAGCCATGAGTCGGGAGGGTAGGGCATTTGCTCTCGTGAATCGAAGTTACCGGCTTTGGAGAGTCCAATGCCGTAGCCTAACGGTTTCTTTGCCATCAACTCTTTCATTCTTTGCCGGTTTTCGACACGCACCTGGTAGGAAGCGTCTTCGGACGGATGGAAAGAGGAGCGCATCTTGTGGATATATTGGTTCCCGCTTCCGATATTGGTATAACTGAAGAACACGAAAACGCTGATGGATATGAATATACCTGCCAATAACGCTTTCCAATTTTTGGCAATGACGGTTATCATTAACATTCCTCCCATGATGACTCCCATAGCTGCACGGGTTCCCGAAATACCCATTCCGTAAAGTCCCCCGACGGCGATGCAGAGGAAGTAAATGCGTAGCCATTTGGACTCCACAAAGAAGGCGGAGATGGCAAAGACTACAGCGGACATGGCGGCATGTACTCCGTAGTTTGCTGCGTCGGAGAAGCAGGAAAAATAGCGGATACCCGACCAGATGATATGTGTACGCCATCCGCCCAGCACGTGCAGGAAATAGAGGTCTTTGGAGCTGAAACCATAGTTTTTTTGCCAGTAACCTTTTATCGTAAAGACGAGGACGAATACCGACCAGATGATTAATAGCAGCTCGATGTCTTTTTTTGTGCGGACAACGAGCGGAACAACAAAGGCGCATATTAAAGGTATCAGCGCATAAGGTGTAAGGTTGATGTTCCATGCTGCCAGCACGTTGTTGGGATTAAGAATTTCGAGAAGATAGAAGCACAACCAGATTGTGAACATATAGGTCATGATGTTTTGACCTGCTTTCCAGTTGGTTTGTTCATCATTGTTAAGTTGTATCAAACAGATAGTAGTAAATGACAAGATAATGATCATAGAGAATAACCCTACCTTGATATTTACTAACATTCCTGCTGCAACCAACACAAATTGTAAAGCAAGCAGGATATGGAAAGTCACTATCTTATTATTCGTCATCGTCTTCTTCAGTCTCTTTCGCTTTTCTACTTAGATTGAATATGATTTTTTCTGTAAGTGACAATTGGCTGAAACGATAGCTGACTCTGCGTAATAAGGTATATGGCGGAAGTTGTCCGGTGAAATCTTCCACTGCCTCACGCTTGGCGTTGGTCAGGCACACACGGAACGGAACATCCGTTTTACCCATTTGTGTCGTGAGCTGTTCGCAAAGTTGTTTGTCGATGGTTTTCCATCCGCGGTCTGCCGGGCTGACCAAAATGTTGACATTAGCGTCGTGCAACAGTGCAGTCGGGATATTGCTTGACGACAATGGCGGATAGGCAACGATCAGTATGTCTTCTCCTTGCAGGGTATAAAAATCGGTAATGTTTTTTGCAAGCAGGTATTGAGTAGAATCTGTGTTAAAATCTTCTCCATACGTGATGAATCTCGTATTTAACATCCGGCTTTGCATATATCCGCAGATCAGATTTCCAACGATGTCTTCACCGGAGTTTTCGCTGGTACTGAACAGGTTGATGATAAATACTCCGGGGGATTTCCGCTTCGTCAGGAAGCGGAGTATGGAGTTGCTCAATTCTTTGATGGAAAGTTGGACGTAGGTTTTGGCTAGTCCGCCATAACGGGAAGAGGAGGGGCTGGGAACGGCTCCTATTACCTTAAATCCGGTCACTCGTTTGGTTCGGTTTGCATCACGCAACGTTCTGTCAAGAATCTCGATTAATAATAATAGAGCGATGATTATCAGAAAACTACCTATGCAGGCGGCAATGACAATCTGCTTGCGGTTGGTTGAATTGGATGCAATCGGATAGGTCGGTTCATTGAGCACTTTCAATGTAGCAGAAGTCATTTCCAGATTTTTCTTTCTCAACAGGGCTTCGTTGTAGCTCTGTAACACGGTCAGGTAACTGCGCTCCGTAAAGTTGATGGAGCGTTCTTTTTGTTTGATGGTGGTACCTACAGGGGCGAAAAAAACGTAGCGGTCGTTCAATTCCTGACGGGCATTTTGTACAATTAGTAGTTCGGCCTTAGCTTTTTCAAACAACAGGGTTTGTTCCAGCCATTGGTCGATGATATTGGTCCGGCTGGCACCTTCTTTGGTGTATTTGTGACTTACGTAGGAAGTGGTTAAATCATTTAATTCTTGTTTAAGTTCGCTCAACCGTTTTTTGTCACCTGTCAGAGATCCGGTATCTTTTTGTTTGGAGTCGCTCATTGCTTCCACTTCCGAGATTTTGCTGGTGATATTGGATGCTTCTCTTAATTTGTCCACAAATTCCATATTCTTGAGCACTTGCTTGGCATTGCTGTCCATGTGCTTCTCCAGTTCTTCGAGCATTGACTTGGTACTGTTGTATGCAAAAAGTGCATCTTGTTCCCGCAGCTCGAATTCTTTACTGATGGCCGCGATTTCTTTGGTTTCGTCCAGATAGTTGATGATACGTTTTTCTACGTTGTACTTGGTCAGGTCGTCTTCCTCCGAGTTGAGTTTTTTGCCGATGCGTTTCAACTCTTCCTCAAAGTATTTGATGACTTTGTCTGTTTCTCCGTAGCGAATACGGCGGTATTCTTCCACAAATTCGTCCATCAGGATGCTTACCGTGTTGTAGGCTATGCCGGGATCGCCGGAAGTATAGCTGATGTCCAGCAAATCACTCGTGAGCCGGCGTTGCACTTTGATGTTTTTCAAAGCGTTGTAGCTATAGAAAGGGTGATTGTAGTAGAACATTTCATAGATGTAGTTACCTTTTTTCGGACGCATATATGCTTCCAGATTGGCAACTGTTTTATCTTCGCTCGATTTGTCGATCAGCTTTAATATTTCCGGTCCATGCGGACTGTTTTTTAAGTGGTTATAGGTGTAATTGTAGCTGGATGGGGTGACTCCGTCGTTGTCATTGTCCGGATTTCCCTGGATAAGTACACGGGCAAATAATCGCAGGAATACTCTTTTCAGGGTGCTCTCGGCTTGCATGATACTTATCAGGTTGTCCATCGAATTTTGTACTGTCGCCCAGTCTGTGCGTTTATCGCTTTCCAAGTTGTATCCCGAGGCTACTCCGGTATAAAGTGTTGCTTTCACGTCGTATCCACCTTGCATGTGACGCGTATAGTAGAAGACGAGTAACGTGAAGATAGCGGTTCCTACCAGTATTAGCCAACGGTGGCGAAAGAGGGTCCGTATGATAGAAATGATGAAGTTCATATCTTAGTTTTTTTATTTTCTTATGATGGGAGTACGTGAAATAACCTCAAGTATCATTAAGCTCTTTGTCAATTCAAACTTGCTATTCTCATATGCCTCACGTGCAGTTGACTGCCTTTCTTTATCTACGGCCAAGTCGGAAGATTCTATGGTTCCGTTGGCAAAATTCTTTTCAGAAATTTCATATTGCACATTAGCAAGTACCAAACTTTCACTTCTCATTTTAAGTACTCTTATCTGTGAGGTAGCCATCGCATACATCTCAATAATATTCTTCTTGATTTCGTCGTACTTCACTTCCCGTTCCAATTCTGCACTGCGTAATGTGAGCCTTTGCCGGCTGATTTTACCCTTGAGGTCGAATAGGTCGTCTAAGGGGATGCTTAGACCGGCACCTACTGTGTAGCCATTTTGTGCCTGGGTGGAGTAGGTGAGGTATGGGGCGAGTGCCACGTCCGTATAAGTGGACTCATTGCCGAACATTCCGTATTGATAGCTTCCCCGTAGACTGAAGAAACCCAGAAATGACCATTTCTCTTTTTGGAGTAATTTGCGCTCGATTCTCGCCTTTACGTCCGCCATCTCATAAATGGGGCTGTTCTTGGCATTTTCGAATAAAACGGATAGAGGGGGAAGTACTATTTTAGTATAATCTTCTTCACTTAGTTGAGAATAGTCAGACACTTCTTGTGCAACTACACGAGTGGTAGAGACGAACAGAAGTAATAACCCCGAAAAAAAACATATAAATTGCTTCATAAAAAAATCATATTATTTGCTCTTGCTGTGTTATAGCTTGCGCAAATATAAGGATTAATTTCATTTATGTGCAGTCTTTTATTATCTATTTTACAATCTTTCTTGTAATTTGTGCACAATTTGTCGCGTAAATGGCGTCAAAAGGCTTCTGTCATGTTGAAGTAGAACAAATTCTGCTTGTTCACCATGTCTCTGCCGAAGTCAAGGCGTACATTCATACGGGGTTGAACTTCAACGCGTAACCCTAATCCGAGGTTGGGAAGCACACCTTCTATCTTGCCCGGAGTGGGTCCCATGAATCCGCATCCTCCCCAGGCTACATATCCTATATGACTTAACATCTTTTTTACCCAAGTGCTTTTGTCCGTATTTATCATCTGGCGGTATTCGGCCATCATGACATGCGAGGACTTGTCGCGAAACTGTCCCATGTAGTAACCGCGAAGATCGAAGGGGGTTCCGCTAAGTACATATTTTGTTAGGGGTACATCTCCGAATGCGTTTTTGCTTTGCACTGTCCAGGCTATCACTTTGCGGCGTCCTACTGTTTTGTATTGGCGGTAGTCGATTTCCAAACGGTAAAAGTTATTATCGCTGCCGAATACCTTGTTATACATCATTCCCCGAAAGTCGAGGTAGGTTCCGCTATATGCATTTGCAGGAATATCACGTGTGTCATACGTCAGCAGGAAACCAAGTCCGGAACTGAAATTTTTGTATCCGTGTTCTGTTCCTCCTGCCGCTATATATGAGGGCTCATTAACCATTCCGGCAGCCGGTTTGGTAATTTTATCATAGTTCAAATCGACTTGGGGACCTGCAAAAATATTGCTTTCTCCCAGACGGAACAGGAACCAGGGGTTTACTTGGATGCCGCTATAACGGTATTCACTGGTATCTTCTCCACGTTCATAATCTTTATTAGTGGAATATCCGATGCCATAAAAATTTTCGATTGTATTTTTATATGAGAAAGTTCCGAAGATACGGAAGCGGTCGCCTTTAAAAAAGAGCTGTGGTTTTGTCATCAGGTTCAAGCCGCCTTTGAACATCAAGGCAATGGCCATCGGCACTACCGAACGTCGTTGGGTGGTATCACTCGGATTCATCCGGAATGTCATCAGTGCGCTACCGCCCACCAGTAAACCAAAATCCGGCGTATAACTGGGACCACCCAATATGTTATAGTGTAAATTCCGGTTTGCCACGCGCTGGCGACGCAGCTCGCGCTTTGAAAGGACAGGAATGGTATCTGACGGGATGTCTTCAATATCTGTAGGAGTAGTATCACTGATAGAAGTTGTAGACCTTTGCAGTTCATCGCTCTTTACTGCCGTACTATCAGCCGCGGCTGACATCATATTGATGGATGGAAGCATCATCAATATTCCTATTATATATTTCTTCATAATTTCTCTGTGAGGAATTCGACTGCAAAGAAAACTCTTTTATTTTGATTAGTTTTGAAGTTCTTAGATAATAAATCTAAAAAAGTCATTCTAAGGGCAAATAAAGGCTATTTTGGTATGCGGATTTTTCCTAACAGTAGAGGGATATGCTTCTTGCAGAATATAATGAGTGGATAATTGATTGCTGTAATAAGTAGACTTATAATAAAGGCTATGAATGTAGAGTAGGTAATATTATCGATATGCAGGTATTTTTCTATAGCAAAATTGAATACACCTATGAACATCCAATGTATACCTAAAATAACCATTGTGCCTATTGATACATTATAATTTATGGTGGATGTAATTTGGTTGAGTATAAATCCGATTCCAAGAATCATACAGCTTCCGGTGAATCCCAGGAGGTGGAAATTTACTATTTCGGGCAGTGTTGTATAGTTACTGGTGTATCCCATCGAAAAAAATGTGGCAAATGAAACAATGGATAAAATCAGCCAGATGATACTTTGATGCAAGGAATTTGCGATGTTTTTTATCTTTGTCCGTTTCAATGCTTGTCCGGTAAAAAAGAATATTTGCAATGCAAAAAAACTATGTGTAGCATAGGTACCATAGATGGAGTGTTGGTTGAGCCAATAACAAATGAGTATGGAGACTAGGCTGCTGATACCTGCCGTCAACCAGTATATTGATTGTTTTTTTTGTATAGTGTAGGAATATATTTTTATCATAAACAGGCAATATATAAACCATGTGGGGCCGTTAATGGGGTCTGACGACAGTGATTGAATGAGGGGTTGTATGATACTATTGTGTATATTGATGACTTGATGAGGTACTATAAGTTCTCTAACAAACCAATACGGGTAAAATATGAATTGATAGATGAGATAGGGGAGCAGCAAAGTCTTGAGATCCTTATATAATTCTTCTTTTATTGTTCCTTTAGGGTTGTATAAGTAACCGGATATAAGAAAGAAAAGTGGCATGTGAAAGGAATAGATGATCGTGTGCGTCTCTGATTGCATTGGTACATGTCCCCAAATAACTAGAAATATAGCTATTGACTTACTCCAGTCAATCCAATTATATCGTACTGATTTTGCGCTTGTCATTTTGTTGTGTTTTAATTTTGTGTGCAAATATACGATTATTTATTCTATCTGCAGGTTTTTCTACAATAAGTTATTATTGTTTGCTAAAAAACATTATTCGTTTTTTAGGAGTTTGTTTGCATATATCTAAGAATTCAACAACCTTTGCAAAAGAGTAATATGTTTTATCTATTATAAGAAGGTGAAATATGACAACATTTTAATATCAAATCAATGAATAAACAGATTTTATCAATTTTTGTTTTATGTGCTTTTTCTTATTCTACACAAGCGCAAGAAGTGAAAGGAGGCATCAGCGACTCCATGATGCAACAAATCAAGCAGAGTTACGCAAACACTCCTACTGACAAGGCTATCCGCAACGCTATCGGTAGCAACGACATTCGTAAACTGGCTCTCAATCAGGATAACCTGAAAGGGATGGACACACATTTCTCCATCAAAGTGCCTTCCAAAGGTATCACCGATCAGAAATCTTCCGGCCGTTGCTGGCTTTTCACAGGTTTGAATGTGATGCGTGCCAAAGCGATCGCCAAGCATAACCTCGGTTCTTTCGAATTTTCGCAAACTTATCCTTTCTTCTTCGATCAGCTGGAGAAAGCTAATCTCTTTCTGCAAGGTATTATCGACACCAGCAGTAAGCCGATGGATGATAAAATGGTGGAATGGCTCTTCCGCAATCCTTTGAGTGACGGTGGAACATTTACCGGTGTAGCCGATATTGTCAGTAAATACGGGCTTGTTCCCAAAGATGTGATGCCGGAAACCAACAGTAGTGAAAATACCTCCCGTATGGCAGGTCTGATCGCCCTGAAACTTCGTGAACAGGGGCTTCAACTCCGTGATCTCGCTGCGCAAGGTGCCAAGCCTGCTGCCCTTGAGAAAACAAAAACAGAGATGTTGAGCACCATCTACCGCATGTTAGTGTTGAATCTCGGTGTTCCTCCTACTGAATTTACCTGGACTGAATATAACGCTAAGGGTGAGCCTGTGTCTACCGAAACTTACACTCCGCTTTCTTTCCTGAAAAAGTATGGTGACGAAAAACTGATTGATAATTATGTCATGTTAATGAACGATCCGAGCCGTGAATATTATAAGTGTTATGAGATAGACTACGACCGCCACCGTTACGACGGCAAAAACTGGACGTATGTCAATCTTCCCATCGAGGATATCAAAGAAATGGCTATTTCTTCTCTCAAGGATAGCACGATGATGTATTTCTCTTGCGATGTAGGTAAGTTCCTAAACTCTGACCGTGGTCTGCTGGATGTCAAAAACTACGACTACGAATCTCTTATGGGTACTTCTTTTGGCATGAACAAGAAGCAACGTATCCAAAGTTTTGCCAGTGGCTCCAGTCACGCCATGACTCTTATGGCCGTCGATCTTGACAAAAATGGAAAACCGACGAAATGGATGGTTGAAAA
>ERZ857998.2615-NODE-2615-length-16404-cov-11.706282_pt1 | contig 16404 bp, 18 predicted proteins | sample MGYA00519954_ERZ857998 | MGnify/ENA primary metagenome ERZ857998 (study PRJEB31778, sample SAMEA3449424) | human gut metagenome | biome: human gut; feature: human-associated habitat; material: faeces | place: United Kingdom | collected 2010/2012 ...
GGTCAGGTTTGTTACCAGTTCCGGCGTAAATTTTACAGTCAAGTAGTGCTGCGCTTCAAAGCTGTACCAACCGTCGATCTTTTCACCGGAAGCTTTGGTGAATACCTGATACATGCTGATTGGCAGTGCTTTGCCAAGGTCCGCGGCAGAAATTTCGACCGTAAAGGTGCTGACATATTTTTCGACGCCGTCAACGCTTACCGGTGTTACGACTGCAGAAACAGCGTGTTTTTCTTTGGTCTTGGCAGTCTTGGACTGTTCCACAAGCGCGAGCTTGGTGTACTTTCTCGCCAGCGGTGTGGTGGTGAACGTTACCTTTGCCTTGCCCGTCAGCTTGTCGATTTCAACCTTCGTGCTTCCCTTCGCAGGGGAAAACATGCCAAGGTCTGTAACGATGTCGATGGCCTTTTCGGTCGAAACGACATCAGTTGCTGTCTTTGTTGCTGTGGTGGTTGTGTTTGCCGCTGTGTCCGCGAACGCGAAGGAAGTAGTTCCCATCGTCGCAGCCAAAGCGACTGTCAGAGCTAATGATAAAAATTTTCTTTTTTTCATAAGTTCTTTTCCTCTCTTTCCTAAAAAATCCTGTCATTTAATCTAAGCAGGCTCAAAGAGCGAAAAACTCTTGCCTATTTGGAATAAGCAAGAGCTTGATGTGCACGCTAAGTGTCTTTGATTCCACAAAAAGAAATCATTGATTCTTATGCAAACAAAATTGTTCGATGGATACTCTCAGCAGAAGCTCACAATCAAACTCTTGACCAGCAGGTTTCCTGACTTCGGGATCACTTCCACACTGCGCCTTCTCAAGCGTAAATCCGCTCAATGACATATTGCAGATGAATCCTCCGTTACAGTGGCTGGGACCGTCCGGGCTTCGCACCCGGTTTCCTATTACCTTCCGAAGAAGCACTGGGTAGATTAAATTCTTTATATCGATTCCATTATAATGCCGGATCCTGTCGAAGTCAATACTATTGTCGAACAAGATCACAAAATAGCTCCAAGCGGCAGCACCGCTGCGAGGTACGCAAGCAGCAGCGCCGGAAGCATATTCGCAACGCGCATCTTTTTTTCCCATATGAGGTTTAATCCGACGCAAAAAATCAGGATCGAGCCGACCAGCGCGATATAGTTCAAAGCCAGTTCCGTCATATACGGTTTTATGAAGACCGCCAGTAGTGTCATCAGTCCTTCGAAGACAAAGACAGGGATCGCAGAAAAAATACAGCCCTTTCCCATCGAACAGGTCATCACCAAAATGATGATCAGATCCAGCACACCCTTGGTGGCCAAAACAGACCAGTCTCCAAAGATCCCGTCCTGCAGCGAGCCAACGATTGCCATGGCTCCGATGGATACCGTCAGCGAAGCGCTTACAAAGGCATTGACAAAGGAGGCATCGGAAGTGTTGTTGGTTTTCTTCTTCAGCCACTCTCCAAAGTGTTCAAACGCAGCTTCAATATTGATGATTTCTCCGATAAACGCGCCCAAAACAAGACAAACAGTAATCAGCATACTCTGTCCGGACGTAATGACGTCATCATGGACGGTGAGCATTTTTCCCATGGCTCCTGCCGCTCCGATAAACATGATGCTGATGCCGCAGGCGGTCTGCATGGCATTCTGATGTCGTTCTTTCATGAATGTTCCGCCCCACAGCCCGATGATTCCACCTGCGAGAATTGCTGCTGCGTTGATTAAAGTTCCAAGTCCTACCATGTCAGAACATACTCCTTTTTATTCTTTTCCCAGAGAAGCCTTGAGCTCCTCCAAAATTGCAAACGCCTTGGACGGCGTAATTTCCATCAAATTCAGCGCGCGTAATTTTTCAATCACCGGGTTCGGCGCGAAGGAAAACATTGAAAGTTGGCTTTCCTCCTCACAGGCAGGCGTTTTTGCTCTGTCCTCGCGTCCTTCCGTTCCCGATGGATCGGCGCTGCGGCTTACGCGTGCGATCCCTGCGGCGCTCGTGGCGCTGCCCTCCAGCTCAGCGAGCTTTTCCTGTGCGTTTTCAAGCAAAATCTTCGGGATTCCCGCCAGCTTTGCCACATGGATCCCGTAGCTGCGATTCGCGGAGCCCTCCACGATCTTGTGCAGGAAGACGATATTGCCGCCGACTTCTGTGACATCGACATTCAGATTGCGTACGCCCGGAAGCTGACCTTCCAGCACCGTCAGTTCGTGATAATGTGTCGCGAACAAAGTCCGGATATGGGTGTGATCATTGCAGAGATACTCACAGGCAGCCCAGGCAATCGACAGACCATCATAGGTGCTGGTGCCGCGCCCGATCTCATCCAAAATGATCAGACTGCGCGCCCTGGCGTTGTTGAGAATATAGGACAGCTCGCTCATCTCCACAAAGAAGGTGGACTGCCCCTGTGCCAGATTGTCTGAGGCGCCGATGCGCGTAAAGATGCGGTCACACACCCCGATATGCGCCTGCGCGCATGGCACGAAGCAGCCCGCCTGCGCCATCAGCACGATCAGCGCGGTCTGCCGCATATAGGTAGACTTACCTGCCATATTCGGTCCTGTGATCAAAAGCAGGCTCGCGTCACGATCATTCAAATAGGTGTCGTTGGACACAAACAAACCGTCACTGACCATCTGCTCAATGACCGGATGTCTGCCCTTGACAATCTCCAGTTCCATCGAAGTATCCACAACCGGTTTCACGTAGCCAAGCTTTTCACTGACCTGCGCGAAGGCAGACAGAACATCCAGCTCCGCGACCGCCGCGGAGGTCTGTTGAATGGTTTCCATATAGCGCTGGATTTCCTCTCTCACACCGACAAAAAGCTCGTATTCCAGTTGATTGATCTTGGTCTGCGCGTTCAGAACCAGATTTTCCATCTCCTTCAGCTCCGGTGTAATGAAGCGTTCCGCGTTAGCCAGCGTTTGTTTGCGAATGTAGTTTTCGGGAATCAAATCAAAATAGGATTTGGTAACTTCCAGATAATAGCCAAACACCCGATTGTAGCCGACCTTCAGGTTCTTGATGCCGGTGCGCTCGCGCTCGGTGTTTTCGAGATTGGAAATCCACTCCTTTCCATCCTGAATCGAAAAGTTCAGATGATCCAGTTCCTCCGAAAAGCCCTCCTTGATCAGCCCGCCTTCTTTGATGGTAAACGGCGGGTCTTCACAGATCGCGCGGTCGATCACGTCATAAACATCCGTCAGACAGTCAATCATGTCACAAAGTTTTCGAAGTGCCGCGCTTTGCATGAGGCCGAGATCACTCTTGAGTTCCGGCAGCACCGCGATGGAATTACGCAGCGCGATCATGTCTCTGCCGTTGGCGTTCCCACATGCAATGCGTCCGATCAGACGTTCAAAATCGTAGACGTGTCGCAGATTTTCTCTGATATTGTTGCGTGTGAGCAGATCATGATACAGTTCCTCCACACCATTGAGCCGCTCGTTGATCTCCGCTGCGTCATTGAGCGGTTCGCGCAGCCATTGGCGCATTTTGCGGCTGCCCATGGCGGTACGCGTCTTGTCGAGGACACCCAAAAGCGACCCTTGTACTTTTTTTTCGTACAGCGTCTCGGTGATTTCCAGATTGCGCACCGTCGCCTTGTCCAGCGCCATGCGCGTGCCGATTTCATAATGCCTGATGTGCGTCAGATGTTTGAGATTTTGTTTTTGTGTTTCAAAAAGATAGTTCAGCAGCGCGCCCAGAGCACGTACAGCCCGCGGGCGAAAATCCAGACCCAGTCCAGTCAGAGAAACCGTACCGAACTGCGCTTTGATTGCCTCCACGCACGCTTTTTCGGAATAATAACTTTCTGAAAGAATGTTGAGATACGCTTCTGTCGTCTGTTTCACTTCTTCAACAGAGTAACGCAGAGGAAAATCTTCATTGAGGATGATTTCCTTCGCCTTAATCTTAACCAGCTCGTTCAGCAGCGTCGGATAGAGATCCAAACCTTGGTATTCTGTCAGATACAACTCTCCGGTCGATATATCGCAATAAGCTACCGCCATTGCCTGCTCTTCGGCATAGACCGCAGCCAGATAATTGTTTTCATTTTCATGCAGCATAGACTGTGAGGTCAGGGTGCCCGGCGTGACAACCTGAATCACTTCTCGCTTAACGATGCCCTTAGCCTGCGCGGGGTCCTCGGTCTGCTCACAAATCGCAACCTTATAGCCCTTTTCCACAAGCCTGGCGATGTAACCGTCGGCCGCGTGGAAGGGGACGCCGCACATCGGCGCCCGCTCCTCCTGTCCGCAAGCCTTTCCGGTCAATGTTAATTCTAATTCTTTTGACGCGAGCTTCGCGTCCTCGAAGAACATTTCGTAGAAGTCACCCAGCCGAAAAAACAGAATGCAATCCCGGTACTGTTCCTTGATATCCATATACTGCTGCATCATCGGTGATAACTTCATAAAATTTCTCCTGTTGTCCGTAAATTAGGTTATGTAAATATGTAACTATGTAAAAATGTAATGTAAAACTATCTCGCGTTGTACGCCTTGATACCTTCTTTGATGATGTTGATGCCGGCCTTCATGTCCTCTGCCTTCAAAACGTAAGCGATTCTCATGTCTGATTTGCCCGCTTCCGGATTGGTGAAGAATCCGCCTGCCGGCGCGAACATACAGGTTTCGCCGTTGACATCGAACTCTGTCAGCAGGAACATCAGGAATTTTTCGGCATCGTCTACCGGAAGTTTGCAAGTGATATAGAACGCGCCTTCCGGAACACCGTACTGGATGCCTTCGATTTCGTTCAGCGCTTCAACGGCAACATTTCTTCTGTGTTCATATTCCGCCTTGATATCGTTGAAATAGGAAGGATCCATGTTGTAAAGCGCCGCCGCGCCGATCTGATCCAGCGTTGCACAGCACAGTCTGGCCTGACAGATCTTCATCAGATTTCCCATCAGCGCTTCGTTCTTGGAGGCGATGGAACCCATTCTCGCGCCGCACGCGGAGAATCTCTTGGAGATGGAGTCCACGATGATGACATGCTGCGCGGCTTCCGGGAAGGAACCGAAGGTATCCATGCGCTTGCCGTCATAAACGAATTCTCTGTAAACCTCATCCGCAATGATGAACAGATCGTGCGCGATCGCGATATCGACGATCAGCTTCATTTCGTCGTGTGTCAACACCTTGCCGGTCGGATTGCCCGGGTTGATAATGCAGATGGCTTTGGTTTTCGGCGTAATCACAGCTTCGATCTTTTCTTTTACCGCGTACTGGTAGCCTTCCTCCGCAGTCGTCGGGATTCCAACCAGTTTGCCGCCCGCAGCCGCGATGAAAGTCTTGTAGTTGGTATAGAACGGTTCTGCCATGATGACTTCATCGTCATCGTCCAGCAGCGCGGTCATCAGCATGGAAATCGCTTCAGAACCTCCGGTGGTAACCAGCAGATCCTTCTTTTCAAAATCAAGACCCAGTCTCTTGTAGTAACCGACCAGAGCTTCCAGTAATTCCGGAATGCCTTGGGAATTGGCATAGGCCAATACATCCTGGTCGAAGTTCTTGACTGCGTCAAAGAACGCGCGCGGTGTCTTGATGTCCGGCTGACCGATGTTCAGTCCGTAAACTTTTTTGCCTGCCGCTCTGGCCGCATCAGCGTAAGGAACGAACTTTCTGATCGGAGAGAGTTCCATTGCTTGAATCTTTTTTGATAGTTCCATTTTGTTTTCTCCTTTTTACATAAAGCTAACATTTATTCTAACTCCTCGTGAGAGGTGTTAACGATGGTAAGAATATCGGCCTCCGTAAGGGGACGCGTTGTCTCTGCCGATGTTTTTGACAGATACAAAAGGTACTCGATATTTCCCTTTGCCCCTGTCACCGGACTATAAGTCAGCCCCTGCGGGCAAAGTCCGTTCTCTCCGGCATAGCCGATCACGTTTCGGATGACTTCTGCGTGTACGTTTCGATCCCGCACGATGCCTTTTTTGCCGACCTGCTCTCTGCCTGCCTCAAATTGCGGCTTGACCAGACAGACCAGGCTGCCGCCGGTCTCCTCCAGCAGCTTCGCGGCAACCGGAAAAACCAGCTTCAGAGAAATAAACGATACATCGATGCTGATAAAGTCAATCGGCTCTTCTATCAATGAAAAATCCAGATAACGAATATTGCATTTTTCCATGTTGACCACACGCGGATCGATCCGCAGTTTGTAGTCGAGCTGCCCGTAACCGACATCGACCGCGTAGACCTTGCGCGCGCCGTTTTGCAGCATGCAATCGGTAAAACCGCCTGTGGAAGCGCCGATGTCCATGCAGACCGCGTCCTCAAGCCTGATCGGCCAAAGCCGCATGGATTTTTCCAGCTTAAGTCCGCCGCGGCTGACGTAGGGACAGAGGTTTTCCTTTACGAAGATCTCCGCGTTTTCGTCTACCTGATTGCCGGCCTTATCGCTTTTTTGTCCGTCAACATATACGATTCCGGCCATAATTGACGCCTTCGCGCGTTCTCTGGACTGGTAAAAGCCACGCTTCACCAGCAGAACATCAAGCCTTTCTTTCAAGTTCTTCACAAATCCTTTCTGTGATTTTTGCCGCGGACAAGCCGTATTTTTCAGTCAGTTCGTCAAACGTCCCCTGTTCGATAAAGCGATCCGGCCAGCCGAAGTTCAAAAGACGATGCTTCGGCTCCAAAGCGCCTCGCAGGCTTTCGCCGAAACCGCCGGATACAATATTATCTTCGATGGTCACAATCAGATCGCCGCGCAGCGTGTTCATGGCATTTACGGAAGTTTCGATCGGTTTCACGATATTCACATCCTGATAACGTGCCTGCACGCCTTTTTCTAACAGCCGGACAAAAACTTCCCGTCCGATGCCGGCCATTTTGCCGACGCCGAGAATCTCCACACGATCCGTAAGGAGCGTGTTCCCGTATTCCATTGTCCGGTTGTAATACATCAGGCTCGGAATCCTGCCTTCTTCTTCAGTCATAACCTCCCCGCGCGGATAGCGGATCGCGCACGGTCCGACTTGTTCCATCGCAAAATCCATACTCGCGCGGAGCATCTCGTCGGAAGTCGGTGCCAGCACCGTCAGCTGCGGCATCGTAGCAAGATAGCTGAGATCGAAGATGCCGTGATGCGTCTCACCGTCCGCGCCTACGATGCCGGCGCGGTCGATCATAAAGGTTACCGGAAGTTCCTGCATGCAGACGTCCTCCAGCATCTGGTCGTAGGCCCGCTGCAGGAAGGAAGAATAAATACAGACAAACGGCCGCATACCGGCTTTTGCAAGCCCTGCCGCAAATGTCACAGCGTGCTGCTCGGCAATGCCGACGTCAAAAAAGCGCTCCGGAAACTTTTCGGCAAATCCTCCAAGCCCTGTCGCCTCTCCCATTGCCGCGGTGATTGCCACAACGCGCGGATCTTTTTTTGCAAGCTCTGTCAGATACTCGCCCATGACCTTTGAATAGGTCGGTTTCTCGGATTTCGCCGCCTCTTTGCCCGTTTCGGGGTCAAAGTTGCCGATCCCGTGAAATTTGCCCGGATTTTGTTCCGCGTTGCGGTATCCCTTGCCTTTTTTTGTGATGACGTGGATCAGAACCGGTTCATTCAGGTTTTTTGCCTTCGACAATACATCCAAAAGCTCCGGCAGATGATGTCCGTCCACCGGTCCGAAATAGGTAAATCCCAGTTCTTCAAAGAGGACGCCGCGCTCCAAAATCGTGTATTTAATGTCATTTTTGATATCAGCCAATCCCTGCGCGATGCCTTTGCCTACACTGGGAATCGCGCCGATCTTATTCTTGACAAAACTCTTCGCGCTCAGATAACCTTTGGAGGTGCGCAGCGACCCCAAATGCCTGGAAATCCCGCCGATATTCGGCGAAATCGACATGCCGTTGTCGTTGAGAATCACAATGAGCTTGGACTTGGAGGCTCCGATATTGTTTAACGCCTCATAAGCCATGCCTCCGGTCAGCGAACCGTCTCCGATGACCGCAACGACTTCATAATTCTCGCCCTGAATATCCCGCGCCGCAGCGTAACCTGCTGCTGCCGAGATTGAGGTGCTGCTGTGTCCGGTATCAAACGCATCGTGCGCGCTTTCCTTGCCCTTTGGGAAGCCGCTCAGACCTCCAAACTGCCGCAGGGTATCAAACGCGTCCGCGCGCCCGGTCAAAATCTTGTGGACATAGGATTGATGCCCGACATCCCAAATGATTTTGTCCCGCGGACTGTCAAAAATCTTATGCAAAGCTATCGTCAGCTCCACGACGCCGAGGTTGGAAGCAAGATGTCCACCGGTTTTGGAAACATGCTCAATTAAAAACTCGCGAATCGCGTAAGATAACAGCTCCATTTCCTCGTCGGACATGTTTTTGAGGTCTTCGGGGAAACGATATTGTGTCAGATCTTTTTTCATATTTTGTATCAGTTCCTTCTGGTCTTCAGCTGCAGGGTCAGATCGCGGAAAAATTCCGCGTTGTCGTAATACGGCGCGATTGCCTCCAGCGCGTCATCCGTCAGCTGTTTGAGTCTCGCGAACGCCGCATCGAGCCCGTTCAGTGAAGTATAAGTATTTTTGTGCTGCTTCTTATCCGATCCGATAGACTTGCCAAGCTCCTTCGGATCACCGATTTCATCCAGGATATCGTCCGCGATCTGATAGGCCAGTCCGAGGTTTTCGGAATAGATGTCCAGATTGCTCAGCATGTCCTTGCTCGGATTGCCCAGATAAAGTCCTGCCTTGATGGCCGCGATAATCAGCGCGCCCGTTTTATTGATATGAATATATTCCAGCATTTCATTGGAATACTCGTTGCTTTCGCCTTCAATGTCGGATACCTGACCAGCAACCATACCGCGGCATCCGGCGCCCTTAGCAATCGCGTTGATCGCGCGAATCCGTTTCGCCATCTTTTCGGCGTCGTCGAAATAGAGCATCAGATCTTTGTTCATCGCTTCAAACGCGCTCGTCAAAAGTCCGTCGCCCGCCAGAATTGCCAGGGCTTCTCCGTAAACCTTATGATTGGTCGGAAGCCCTCTGCGCAGATCGTCGTTATCCATCGCCGGCAGATCGTCATGAATCATCGAATAGGTATGAATATATTCCATCGCGCAGGCATAAGGCAGCGCCTCCCGAATATCGCCGCCGGCGAAATCACAGGCCGCAAGCAGCAGCACCGGTCGGATCCGTTTCCCGCCGGCAGTCAGGCTGTATTTCATCGATTCATAGAGCGAAATGCTCTTGTTATCGATGTTCGGAATAAAGTCCAGCAGGTGTTCATCAATGATTTTTTTGTAGTCCTCATAGTGTCTGTCCATGAGAAAACCTCCTTTTCTTTCGGAAATCTATTTCGCGTACACTTCGATTTTTTGTTCGGTTTCGTTTAGCATTTCTTTACAGATTTGATAGCAGCGGATGCCCTCTTCGTAGCACTTCACTGCTTCATCCAGCGTCGTCTCCTCATCTCGAATCGTTTCCGACAGCTCCTCAAGCTTGTATAAGGCTTCTTCAAATGTCATCGTTTCTCTCCTCCTTCGTCACAGCAAGCTCCGTCACGCGGAAGGTCGCGCTGCCGTCCTTGAGCTTCAGTCTGTAGCTTTGTCCGTCACGCAGGTCGCTGATGGAAGCAAGGTTCCTGCCCGCAGCATCTTCCAGCACCGCGTAACCCTTTCGCAAAACGCGGTACGGATGATTTTCATCCAAAAGCAGTCTGCAGCTTTCGAGTTCATGCCGATAGGCGTTCACACGTCCCTGCAGGACATGCCGCATCTCCGCGAACAGTTTCTCAGCACGCAGGTCGGCATAGCTGACTTTTTTTTTCAAATCCGCCATCAAACTGTTTTGCCAGGATTCTGCCCGCTGCATCAGTTCCCTGATATTCGGCACTGCCATCTCGGCGGCTGCCGTCGGCGTTTCGGCGCGTCTGTCCGCGACGAAATCCGCGATCGTAAAGTCAATTTCATGCCCGACGGCTGAGATGACCGGAATCCGGCTGCGATAAATGGCTCTGGCTACGATTTCTTCGTTGAAAGCCCAAAGATCCTCCATCGAACCGCCGCCGCGGCCGACAATCAAGGTGTCAATGTCATCAAAATCCCGATTGATCATATCGATCGTGGCCGCAATATCCGCAGCAGCTTCACTGCCCTGCACCAGTACCGGGAATACAATCATATCGGTCAGGCTCGTCCTGCTCTCGATAATTTTAATAATGTCTCGTACCGCCGCGCCGGTATTCGAGGTCACGATCCCGATCCTGCGCGGGAAACGCGGAATCGGTTTTTTATGCGCGGGATCAAACAGCCCCTCCGCATCCAGTTTTTCCTTGAGCATCTGGAAAGCCATGGCCAGATTCCCCTCGCCTGCAATCTCGATACTGCGTATAAAAAGCGTATAGGTGCCGCCTTTTTTGTAGACGTTCAGATAGCCGTGGATGATGACCGCCAAGCCGTCCCCCAGCTCGTAATGAAGCCCCCGCGCGTACTGCGCCGGAAAGAAGCAGTTGATCTTGCTGTTTTCGTCGCTGATGGAAAAATAAAGATGTCCACTGCTATGATACTTTAAATTGGAGATTTCCCCTGTGACGGTCAGATTGCCAAGCAGCGGGTCTGTTGTCAGCACGCGGCTGATATAGTGATTCAGTTGTGTGACGGTGATCGGCTTCAGCGCCATATCTTTTGTCCTCCCAAAAGCGCGACGCCAATGGCGTTATCCGCTGACATCTCCGGCTTCCCGAATACGATGTTCAAGTCTTTGTACATGTGCTCCACCAAAAAGTTTCGCATATATTGACTGCAGGATACCCCACCCGCATAGATAAAATTCGTAATGTCATATTGGTAGGAAAGCTGCATGGTCATTTCCAGAATTGAACGGGAAAGCTTTTCAAACAGATCCTCGATCAGCTCCATCTGCGGATGCTGTTCCAGCGCCTTGCCGCACTGTGTTTCGATTCCCGAAAGGTTGACATAGCCTTCCCTGGTCTTAATCGGTGTCAGAATATCGCGGTGACCGATCGCGCGAACCGCCATCTGATCCAAAGCCTCGCCGCAAGGGAAATCGAGCCCGAGCGAAACGCCGACGCGGTCGAGTACCTGCCCGTAGGCGATGTCTTTGGAACCGCCGACAATCTCAAAAATGCCTTTTTCGTCGTCCATCAACAGTGCTTCCGTCGTGCCGCCGCTAAAATGAAAACAGATCAGCGGATTGACATGCTTAAGACTTGAATAGAAGCGGATTGCCTCGATATGTCCCTCTTGGTGTGAAAATTCATAGTACGGTACGCCCATCGCGGCCGCGATCGCCTTGCCATATCCGGCTCCGGCTGTAAAAACCGGCATATAAGAGCCTTCGATCGGGCGCGGGCGTGTCGAAAACGAAATCGCGCCGATATTGTCGCGGATCGCAAAGTCACTGAGCGCCTTTTGGATCGCGTCCGGCAGCTTCTGTACGTGCTGAAAGAACGCTTCCGATTGTCTGAGACCGCGTTCTCCTTTTTTTACATCCAAATATTCCTGATGATTGAACAAGACCCTACCGCTGCAGTCTACCACCGCGACCGATGTCTTGTAATTGCTGGTATCAATACCCAGTGATAACAGTTCACTCTGCATGATTAAACCTCTTCTTCGATCGACCGATTGATTTTGGAAAGCACCGCGTTGATAAATTTGGGGGATTGCGCTTCTCCGTATTTTTTTGCGAGATTTACGGCTTCATTGATGGAAACGCCGTTCGGAACATTGTCCATAAACAGCATTTCTCCAACCGCAAGACGCAGCACCGCAAGGTCTGTCTTGGCCATCCTGCCGGTTACCCATCCCCTGCTCTGCGCGTCCAGCCGCGCGTCGATATCCGCGCGCTTGTCGCATACCTCCTGCGTCAGCTTCTTCGCGTATTCGGTTTGATCTCCAAAGGGAATATCTTTTGCATATTTTGTAAAATCCGGATTCTCCCAATCGTTTCTCGCATCGATTTGAAAGAGAATCTGCATTGTTTTTTCTCTCGCATCTTTTCTGGTCATTTCTATTTACTTACCCTTTCTGTGGCTCTTGTACGCCCTGAATATGAATGTTGACTTCTTTGACTCGGTCATGCGTCAAGTCTTCAACCGCTTCCTTGACGGTGCTCTGGACATCCCACGCCAGCTGCGGAATCTTCACGCCGAAAAGGACGATCAGATAGAGATCGATGCACAAAGCGGTTTTGTCGCCGGATACCTTCACGCCGACAAGGTCCGTATCCTTCGCGCCGATGATGCGCGTTAGATTCCCGCTCAGCGTGTCACACAGTCCATAGACACCCGGTACGCCAAGCGCCGCTTTCATCGCGGCCAGACTGACGACCTCCTCCGAAATCTTGTCAATATTCACTTTGCCGGGCTTATCGCCGCCGGTCTGTGGCATGGGTCCCCTCCGTTTGTATAGTCAAAATTTCATTCATATTCATTATAACAAAAGACCCTCGCATTTTCAATCTTATTTCATGAATAATCAGAGGGTCTTTTCCGTATGGAATTTTGTACAAAATGATAATGTTGCCTGTTACATACTTATGGGGTTTCAGCATAAAGATAGGCACCTGACCAGAAAGCAATTGCTCCTCCGCTCTGAAAGATTTTCATCACTGCATCCGCCAATGATAGAAAGCAACGGATGTATGACAATGTCTATCTCAGCTCACCATTTTGCAAAATTCCGTATCGGAATTCGTAAAATAGTACGTAAGGATATCTTCACATCTTTTCCCATTTTTCGCCATCTTTGCTGCGCCACACTGACATAGCCCCTGCCTGTGACCTCCAAAACCACTGATTAAATCTGAGCATGATTTTTCTTTCAGATACGGGATTCCGGAAACTGTTTTTGTCCCATTCCCTCCACAGCTTGAAAAATGAAACGCACATATGTAGTTGTATATAGAAACCGTCGGTTTGTGCATCAAGACCAATCCCAACTTGCTGCCATCGTTGTTCGTGTAGAAAATGCTATCAACTGCCTCTGTTATTTCTGCTGGATACGCCCCCCTTCCGTATGATTGACATTGCATTCGTTCCATTATCTTGTTCTTCCAGTTCATCATCTACTGTATCCGTACTGTGATTTCTAAAATCATTATGATCCTCTCGAATCTCACTTTTAGCGCTAAGATAAAAAAAGCCTATTACGCTGCTGCCTACATTATCAATTCGCATATTCAGATATTTTGCATCTTTATATCCGTCTGCACGTATGATGCAGTCATATTCACCTGCAGGAAGATCCGGTATCTGAAATCTTCCATTTTGATCTGTTACAATGATCCTTTCCCCATTAAATTCAAGCGTTGCATTTGGAATCACTACCCTCTCCTCGTTATCCCAATCCATAACCGTTCCGACACAGTTCACACTTTCTGCGGCATTATTTCTGTCCTCTTGGAAATAATATGTGGCGGACGCATCAGCATAGTTCTGATAATGATTATCAACATCCTCCTGTGTCAGCGCCGGACTTTCACTGTATGTTTTATGCGTTGCTCCTCCCTGTGCGCGGATCGGCTCCGCATTTTTTTCCGCATATCCATCTCCGGAAACCGCAGCAACTACCGTTATCATCAATAAAAGACATAGCATTTTCTTTTTCATTTCTCGTGTATAAGCCGGTTAGCCCCTTTTAGGACAATGGCTTAGTCTCCTTTCTTCCAATTCTCTGTGGCATTATTAAATACTACATTTCATACTCATTCTACGCTAAGTTCCACGAATGTTTTACCTGAATCTGCTTCGTTGTCTTATTATGTGCTACATAACCAACAGCTGTTTCAAGTTTTATTCTTTTTTCCGTCGCCCCTACAGAGCTGCTCATCATTGTCATCAAATATTCCGCATACATATTGACATCTGATGTTCCCACTGTCCTTGCAGAACTATCTGTAATGTAGCTCCCTAACACGTCCATTTTGACTTCTTTTCCTACATTGGTTAAACCCTCCGCACTTGCAACACCGTAACGTTCATCAATACCATTCGCGCTTAAAGTATAATGATTCTCCAAGGATACCCAAGCGCTTCCGGCAGTTGTTGTTACAGCTGCCTTGGCAGTAAAGTAGCGGTTCCCATAGTCTTTCCAAACGGTTTCTCCATTTGCTTCCATTGGCATCACAGTCGGAATGTGTTGCATCGGAGACAATGCGGTTTCATCTTCTTTGCAGTCTGTAAATTCCATAATAAGTTCATCCCTGCTTTTCAGTGCATAAACTTGTCTGCAATATTCTGCGCCGTTTCCGATCGGCATCATTTGGATGTCTTTGGATTGAGCTGCGTATTCCTCCAACGCCTGCACCAGAGCTTTTGCGATATCCTGTTCAGCCTTTTTACATCTTTTGGGTATCACATAGATTCCCGGTATCGTTATTATGTTCAATTTACATAGTCACCATGTGATCCTGTGTAGCTGAAATATACGACTGTGCCTCTAGCCAAGATTCCGTATCTGCTGGGCGCAATGTAATATAATATTTCCCCAGACGCTCTAATGATTAAATTCTTTCCCCCATCATACAGATTAGTTTCTACAGAAACCGGGTCAAAAAAGGCTTCTGTTCCGTCCTTACTTGAAATTCCTGTGCAGCCTATATCCAAGGAAGAACGGTTCACATTACCGATAGAATTATCTGCGTATAATGTGTAGTCTGCATAACAATAAAAATTGCTTGTTCTTGCATAATTTGTTTTATATGCTAAAGCATTTACTCTTTTTAAATTCTGCGCAGAAGCATTCGCCGAAAACGTAAGAGGAACGCTGGATTTTTGCTTTGATGCAAGTTCTTTTTCTATTTTCTGCGCTATTTCTTGATAAGCTGCCAATGTAGTGATAATTTCTTTGTATTCTTCAAGATCAAGGTCAAAGCTTCTATCTATTTCCGCATATTCTAAAGTCACATTGTATTCATTCATGATTTCATTAAAGACCTTTTCATATGGATCGCAGGTTTCGGTAAAGCAGAAACCTGTGCTAGCTACGATTAGCATTAATACCATTAAACCACTGATTACTTTTTTTATCTGTACTCTCCTTTGTTTAGTTCCTTTGTGTATAAAAAAAGATTCAATAAATTAAACACATTTACAATCAAAATGATAAATTCTGGTTTGTCAATATATCCATCAACGAAATTCACCCCTAAAATCACAGCAGTGAATAATATGAGATTTACTTTTATATTACGAAAGTGATCTTTTCGATAGAGCGTTGTCACGATCATGCAAATTGCTGTTCCAAATGCATCAAGTTTTGCGACAACGATTGCATACTGCTGCATTGCGTGCTCATATATAAAAGTTTCTGATACTCTATCTGTAATGAGCTGCAGCAATAACGGCGCACTGATATTTCCCAGATGATACATAGCATAATTTCTAAGCAATAGCGCTCCCATCCATATCAGAACAATTATCATTGAATTTTCTTTTTTCCACCAAGCTATCACTATCAGGATCAATGCCGCGACTGTTATGATAGCATATAGAATTGGTCTCGAAAGAAGTACGATCTCTTCTACAGTTCCTGTTGGCCTAATGCTTGATGCTGCATAGTTTCTGAGAGAAAGCAGAAACATTGCAATTGCATAGGCCTGAATCGTTATGACAACGTATTTTTTTGATCTCGTCATTTTTTCCCTTTTCTTGCACATCATAGTATCTTAGAAATGATCCATCAACCAATTATCTTCCCGTCATACTTTTCAGCAGAGAATCCATATGATCATTTTTATTCTCTTTTGGTATTACGCAGATTCAAGATAACATCTCGTCAAGCATATCCTGTGTAACAACGCTTTCTCCAAAAGTAAATCCGGTAAACGGCAATCCCTTTTTATCCGTACCCTCTAACAGCCCCATGATCGTCACACTGCACCGGATCTCCTGCATTTGATCCTGCTTGGAAAATCCGACCAAGATTTCATAGACAGCCTCATCCATGCGCAAAGTTCCCTCAAGCGGTCCTTCCCACAACTTTTTACCTGTGGAAAATTCATTCGCAAGTACAGAACCATTTGCTGTGCCGGAATAAATTTTTCGATCGATCCGCACATCAAACTCAAGCGAAACCTCCGCCTCAGTCGTGCTTGCCTCTTTCATTTCATAGGAGTAAGCAGCCTCGCCCTTTTTCGCGTTTTCCTCTATGATCTGCCCGGATACCGATTTCAATACGGTTATCGAATCTGTAAGCGTTCTGCTGCCGTTGTCATCATTTAAGCTCGGCTGCCTGAAAAAAGCGAAAATCACGATTGCCGCTATGACAATGACGATAAGGCATACAAGATATATATGATGCTTTCTCATTTCAATCTCCTTTAACTCCCAAGCAGCTTCTGCACTTGCTGCTTCTGCTTCTTCCTCATCCTCGTTCATTTATCCGAAGTTTTTGCTTCTGTATATAATAACCGCCGAAAAGGTCATTTGGGGACAAGAAATTTT
>ERZ857998.2616-NODE-2616-length-16403-cov-7.341510_pt1 | contig 16403 bp, 14 predicted proteins | sample MGYA00519954_ERZ857998 | MGnify/ENA primary metagenome ERZ857998 (study PRJEB31778, sample SAMEA3449424) | human gut metagenome | biome: human gut; feature: human-associated habitat; material: faeces | place: United Kingdom | collected 2010/2012 ...
AAATCCCTGCGTATGCTTTTTCCCGGTCCACGGGTTTCTCCAGGTGACGACCCACTTCTTCTTGCGGAACTGATGAAATTGAATGCCCATATATCCTCCTTCTTCGGGCATTCAAATGATTTTACGCCAGAAGCACAAGAAAGCCACAGACCGAAATCTGTGGCTTTCGAGATAAGGCTGGGTACATCTACTAGGCAGCGCTGTTGCCCTGGCCGTAGGGATCCTCGTCGTAGCAGGCATCCCTGGAGTCTTCATCGGTCAGAGCATCCTCCTGAAAAGCGCCGGCCATGTCGGCTTCATCAGGGGAAAATTCCACTTCCACCCCCGGCACTTCAGAAAGAAGGTTGCATTTTTCTTCCACCAGTTCCCGCAAAGTGGTTGCATCATCAGGCCGAACGTAGTTGAGCTGATCGTCCATATTGTCCCTCCGCAAAGTTACGTAAGTTTATGCTATCGAGAATGACCGCGTTTGGTGGTCTGAGCTTGTTCCGCAGCCTGCCGTTTCTGGGCCAGGGCATTTTCCAGCACCGGACGCATTTGCCTGCCTACGGCATCGCGGCCCAGGCGGCTCTGTGTGCCCAGATCGTTCCAGTCCTTGAAAGCACGCCCTGTTTCATCGGGCGCGAATTTGGGAAACACGGCCTGGCTGCCCACTAGTCTGGCCGCTGCAATCGCCTTTTCCCGTCCGGGGTTCTTGCCCTGGCTCTCTTGCAGGTGGCGGTCATCGTCGCCGGCAATGACAATGGGCTTATCCGGATATTTCTCATGCAGGCTCTTGGCCACACTGGCCAGATTGCCAGCATCAAAAGCCGCAATCGCCGGGATTTTCAGGCATTCTGTCAAGGTGGCGGCAGTGGCGTAGCCCTCACTGATGACCAGGACGGAAGCTGATTTCAAGGCATCCATGCCGCCAACGACGTGGAAACAGCCCTCCTTGCGCGCCTCCCTGGCAAAACGCTTGGTGCCGTCCTCCTGAATATACTGCATAGTCCAGATTTTGTCGTCGGCATCCTGGGCCGGGATGTATGTCGTTGCGCCTTTGCCGCCCACGAAAATTCCTTTATGCACGGCCAGTCCCTTGGACTGGAGATACGGTGTGGGCTCCTGCGCCCGCTTGAGGTCGCCCAACTGATGCAGGACGCGCAACGCCGCCCGTTCCTGCTGTTCGGAGATCTCTCTGGCATGTTCTTCACGCCGCTGCGCGCATTCCGCCTGGAAGTTTTCGCGCTGCTGTGCTGAAAGCTGTGGCATGCCAGAACTCTTCCAGCGCATTTCCTCTCCGCTACGATTGTTTTTGATATAGCCAGCAGGGTGCCCATCCATGTGGCCAACATAAAATCCGGAACGCTCGCCCTTTTTGTCACCTTCAGTAGCAATGCGATGCGTTTTGCCGTCCATGATCGGATGTTCCCCGTCCATCTGACATCCCATGCTGCGCAAGGCTTCGGCAAATTCCTCACGGGGAGTCATGGCCGGGGATTGTTCCGGCTGATTGCCCGGCATCCATTTGGCCAGTTTGGCCATGTCCGCCTTTTCACCGGCATACCAGCTTTTGGCCACACTATCCCACTTTGCTCCGGACGCCTTTGCCAGATGGCGGTCGGCATAAGACACGACAAGGTATTCCCGCTTTTGCGAGGATGGCTCCTGCGGCCTTTCCTGTTTCGTTGCCATACCCTGAGCGGGCTGTATCCACTTCTGAAACTTTTCGAGATCCGCACCCTGGGGAGCATACCAGGCGCTTTGCCGACGATCCCATTTAGCTCCAAGAGCCTTAGCTTCATTTTTTTCCGCAAAAGGCACATGCAGATAGTGCCGCCCATGGTTCATCCGCTCCAAAGAAGCCAGTTGCTCCGTTTCACTGTTCAACTGCGTATCCTGATGCTGTGAAGCATCTTGAACAATCTGCTGCTCCTGCTTCAGCTCGAAGGCCATGACGTACTCCATGATCTTTTCCGCATCAGCCGCCGCCCGGAAAACCTCACGCGGATCATCCTGAAGCGCCTTGATCCAGCTATCGACGTAGGAAGCGGTTTCGTCCAGGTTATAGTAGATGCCCAACTCCTGCCCCACCATAAAGCTGGAAATCTGCGCCCGCAGCTCTTCTTTGGCGTATTCTGGGCTGCCGAAAGGATTTCCTATAGGCCGATTCAGCCGGGACTCGTGCCCGGTCCAGTGCCCCAGCTCATGCAGCGCAACCTCGTAGTAGTCTTTGGATGTCGCAAACTGCTCTCGCTTCGGCAGATGGATGGAATCATCCGCTGGACGGTAATATGCCTGGGTTTGGTTGCGATGTACGATATTCGCGCCGGAATTAGCCAGAATGGCCTCCGCTCGTTCTTCAGGATTCCATTGCAGCTCTTTTTCCTGGGTAAGAGGAGGGAGGCCGTCAATCTGCTCCGCATTGAAAGCGTAGCTCAGACGGCACAGCGGCCGCTCCAACTGTATGGTTTTGGTGACTTCCTGACCGTTTTCGTCTTTTTCCTTTTTTTCTTCTGAAAACTTCCAGTAAATGACAGGGGTGCCTTTTTCTCCCTTGCGGACCTGCGCGCCGATGCTTTCAGCCTGTTTGTAGGTCATCCAGCGCGGGTCGCCGTAATCCTGAGCCATGAGGAAAAGGCAATTGCCGCCCCGGTAATTCTTGCCGGTCACGGGATTGATCGGCAGGCCGCCGTATCCGCCGTCATCCCACGGCTTTTTCATCCACGGGGCCGTACCTTCCCTGAGTTTCTCAATTATCTTGTCCGCCACGCGTGCATAATAATCGTTTGGCCTGTTGCTACTCATGATTGACCTCCCAAAGCAAAACGGGGTGCAAAACCGCCTTAATGGCTCCGGCATGCACGATGCCGAAATAGCGCCCGTCAAAAGAAAGCGGATGGGGCGACATGAGCAATACCTCCGAATGTTGCAGATTATGGGAAAATGGCAGAAACACGTCGTAGCCCGTATCCATGCGCCGTGCGCTGTTTTCCAGCGTCGTGCCGTTGACCGAAACGCCGACGGCGGACATTTCGACGTGATCGCCTTCAGTCGCCGCAATGCGTTTGATCATGTAGCCTGCTCCAGACGGGCAGAGGCCGTAATCTATCCATCCGCGACGCCTGGCCTCGCGGAAAATGGGCCGGTCCGGCGGACAGAACAGCACCAGATCTCCCTTGTGAGGAGGAACCCACTGCTTGCGATAGAGACCCGGCGGAAAGCTCTCCGACGTGTTCATCACAAACCAATGCTGAGCAGCCCAGCATGCAAGCCCCAGAAAGCCTGCCGCGACGGCCAGACTATGCCGCGTCGGCATGGTATGCCTCCCTTCCGGGGATGGAGTCGGAAACATCTGGCGGATTCACGCTGGAGCGGGCCTGGAAAACCGGATCAAGGAAATAGGGCATCTGTTTGCCGTAGATGGCCGGGAAGCCCGCAATGAAGATCAGCATGTCACCACCGGAAATCACCTGTTCCCCCTCCTTGATGGGAGGCGGCATGCGCATGACCTCGTCTTCGGTCATTAGCGGGCGGGAGACTTCCTGTATTGACTTGGACACATTGCCCAGCATGCCCAGACGCTTTCCGCTTTCGGTAAGTTGTTCCTTCACGACAGTCGTCTGGCCGGTGAGCTTGGAAAGATGTTGGGCGGTTTCCAGCTTGGTGGGCTGGAATGCGTTGGTGATGTGGGTATTGGATGTGATAGCCTCGTCGCGTCCGTAGCCGATTTCTTCATTGCGAAGCTGGGAATAATCCTGACAGATAATGTAGAAACGGATCCCGAATCCAGCCAGGAAGGCCAGGGATTCCTGAACGATCTCCAGCTTGCCCATGCTGGGGAATTCGTCCAGCATCATCAACATCTTGTGTTTGTAGATGCCTTTGGCCCGGCGCCCACCGCCAAGGGCCTGTGTGGATCTCCCGGTCAGGAAACGCCAGACTTTGGCCCAGGGCGAAAAATTCTTCAGGGGAGTTTCTTCAAAACGCATTTTTTCGGCCAACACGCGGCAGATCATGTTGGTCAGAATGCGTACAAGGGGTCTGAGCCTGACCTTATCCACCGGCTGCGTCACAATATAGAGGCTTACCGGTTTGTCCTGGTTCATCAGATCCTTGACGGCGAAGCCGGAACGGTCTGTGTTGCCGGCGACAACCGGATCCCGGAACAAAGCCAGATAAGACTTGGTCGTGGAAAGGACGGAACCGGCTTCTTCATCCGGTCTTTCGATCATGTCCTGAGCGCTCTGAGCGACAACCGCATGTGGCTGTCCGTTCTCATGCGGATATGTGACCATTTCCTGCCAAAGATCTTTGGTGGGCTTGGCCGGATCGGCCAGCATAGCGTCCACGGCTGAAAGCGATGCGGTTTGAATGTCGCCGTTCTTCTTTCGATAGAGCAGATGAAGAATGCAGCCCACAAGCAGGGCCTGGGCGGTTTTCTGCCAATGATCCTTCAGCCCCTTACCTTCCGGATCCACAATCATGGTGGCCAGATTCTGCACATCGCCTATCTCATAGGCCGTGCCCAGCCTGATTTCGTCCATGGGATTCCACTGGATGGATCCGGACTCAGCCGCTGGTTCAAAACGGAGCACGATGTTTCCGGCATGTTCTTTGCGCCAGCCGGATGTCAGCGCCCAGAGTTCGCCTTTCAGATCGGTAATGACGCAGCTCTTCATCCATGAAAGCAGTGTGGGGATGACAAGGCAGATGCCCTTGCCGGATCTGGTGGGGGCAAGGCAGAGAAGATGCTCGCTACCGTTATGGCGCAGATAGTGTTGTTTTCCGGTTTTCGGATCTTCCCAACCCCCTACGTAGACGCCTTCGTTTTGCAACAAGCCAGCTTTTTTGATGTCGTCCTTGGTGGCCCAACGGGCCGAACCATGCATAAATTCATTGGCTATGGCCGCTCTGGAACCGAATGTGCGGCTCAGCAAGAGAATGAGCATCAGGAGCGCCGACACCATGATGCCTGCGGAGCCAGCTTCCATGAACCAGGGGGAATAGCTCTGCCACCATGTCCAGGCCCATTCCAGGTAGCGCCACGGGTAATAAACATGCTCCAGATTTGAGCCCAGAGCAGCTTGATACTGCATGCGCCACGCAAAAAACTGTGTGGCTGTCCACAAGCCGATGAGCCAGATGAGCATGACAGGAACAGCGGTCAGAGGGCGTTTCTGTGTGGCCTTGCGCTGCATGACCATCGGCAGCATGGATTTTTTCTGAGGGTTCATTTCTACCTCCGGACGGATTTGGAAGTATTATTGGACTGGCCTGCCTGGTGAGCTTGGCGTTGGGCATCCAGATGCTTGTCCACAAAGGAAAGCGGCATGTTCCTTTCAGCCGCCAGACGCGCAACTCTGGCTGTGAACTCAGAAGGTCCGTCCACAAAGAGCCTGCTGCCGAAACGCTGTCTGGCCAGATCAAGATTCCTGGCCAGTTCGTCGTCGCCGGCATTGGGGGCAACGACGATCCTCCCCTGGTTTTCCCTGCCTTCCGCGTAAATGAATGTCCCCTGGCGGGTGACTTTCTGGACGGTGGGGTGCGTTCCGTCTCCACGCAGGCCCGCCAAGCTGCCGGTGGAAACGCCGCGAGGCATCTTGCGGGCGTGGAGATAGGCCAAGGCGTCGGCATTGCCGCTGGCGGCTTCCTTCGACAGCCAGGCGGACCAGACGACATGCCGGTGCTTTTGGAAGATTTCACTCCGCTGTTGCGCGTAGGCTTCACGGATCTTCTGGGCTTTCCTGCGCAGGCGCTTCCGATTGAGCCGGGAAAGAAACCTTTTGAAAGCAGCGCCGGCCACTATGTTTTTTATGAGGGCAAGGCGAAGATCCGAGGAGGTTCGCAGATTCTCCAAGGCGGTGTCCCGTTCCTGCCTTGCGGCGGAAATTGCCTGTGTGCGCGTATTGTCATTCTCAACGCGCCAGCCGTTGTACTGATCCCAGAGTCCGGAAGCGTCGTATTTCCTGCCCATCGGCTTTCTTTCATAGGATTTTTCCTGCCTGACACTGCTGCCGCCTGGCGTAAATGCGCCCAGGCGTTCTTCCAGCCTCTTTTTGGAAAGCCCTCTGTCCACGGAACTTGCCTTCACATGCACGCCGCCGGAAGAAATGATCAGGCCGTTGCCCCTTTCGCGGAGCGTGAGGCCATGTTTGGTCAGGATGTCATGAACCTCCGCCCAGGCCGTGGCCCTCTTGAGATCTTCCAGGCAGTTCCGGCGGATCCAGCCGGTCAGGCTCTCCAGATCGCCCGCGCGCTCCATATTGGTTGCGCCGGTTTCCACGGCCTGGGCGTTGGGTTCATGATTGTCGGGTTGCAAGCCGTATACGCGCTCAAGGAATTTGCAGGCCTTGGCCAGTTTCCGCTCGTCGTAATAGGGTTCATGCATGGTCAGCTTGCGGGGATGGATCTTGTTGATGGCGATATGCAGATGCGGATTATCGGTATCGTAGTGCATGACGGAAACCCGCTGATGCTCTTTGAAGCCAAGCTCCTTGCAGACATAGTCCTCAATTTTTTTGAGCGTGGCGCTGTCCGGGTGTTCCTTAAAGGACAAAACCAGATGGTAGGTTTTGTCGCCCTGGGCACGGGTGTTCTGCTTCTGCACGGCCAACATCTCCAGGGCCGCCCATTGCGGCGTTTCAGAATCGCAGTTGGTAATGCGGACCTCGCCCACGCGCGCGTCCACGCCCTGGGGATTGGTCAGGTAGCTGACAAGCCGCAACATGCTGCTTTTGGATGGGTCGTTGAGTCGCAATCGCCGCGCGATCATCTTTTATCCCTGTGCTACGTAGTCTATTTTAGCCGCTAAACAAAAATTCATTTCCCTGTAATGCCTTCGACAACGTGCCGCAGTTTGTCCTGCTGCTCGTTGATTCCCCTGATCGTGTTGATGGTAAGCCGCTGAAGCTCTTCGCCTCCCAAACCGTCAAAGCGTTCGTCGTTGGTCAGAAGCGCTTTCAGCAAGCCGCCTAATCTCCCCAGGTCGGCGTTGATCCTGATCAGCGTAGTCGCCATCCTCTGATACTCAATGCTCCTGACCTGGTAGCCGATCCCCACTGAGCGCAAATACCGAGAAGCGCTCATGCCCGCTGCTGCCGCATTGATTGCAATGGTGCTGTACTCGCCCTCCAGGCAGTAGACCCGGAAGGTCGGCAGTTTTCTTCTTGGCGTAGTCATGCTTTTTCAGCCTTTTGCTTTCGCGCCCTGGGCGCATGTATCCCGAAGGGGAAGCCTCGCAGAGCAGGATGCCCGTTGAGCGCCGAAGGTGCGAATAAGGGGCGGTCGGACCGTAGGTACGCACCGCACATCCTGCCCTTTTTTTTGCGTTCATAACGCCATAGAATGATTCTATCAAGATTTCATTCTTGACATATGACAAAAATATTTTACGATCCCATACGAAACAAATACGAAAAAAATGAAAACTTACCGTGTAAAAATGGAATTAACTCGGAAACAATAGGGGGATTATTGAAAAATAACTCGTTACACATATGAACTGAATAAGGATATTATATGAATAAAAAAAATTTATGTGATCGTATCGCGGACAGATTGAAAAATACGCAAGAGAAAGGGCTGACTCCGCGCCGAGCCAACTATTTGGGAGCTTTTCTCTCTCAAAAGGAGGAAATTCAGCAAGCTAGCGCTGCCGGGTGGCGAATTAAGACAATTTGGCAAACGCTTCACGATGAAGGCCTATTCACCGGCACCTATGAAACGTTTTTGGGCTATTTCCGGAAATTTATTTCAAACTCCAAAGGATATTTGGAGGAATCTACTACACCAGCTCCCAACGCAGACTCTTTAACGCCACTAAAAGAAGAGGCATCGGTTCCCTCGGTGAAACCACCCAAGAGCAGATGGAAGGCTGAAACAGAATCAGGAATTTTTGATTACAGTCCTACGATGACGGATGACAAACGGAAAAAAATATTCGGATCGGAAAAAACCCCAAAACAGGAGGATTCACATGGCTAACATTCATCTTTTCTTGCAGGGCAAGGGTGGCGTAGGGAAAAGTTTCTGCTGCGCCATGCTCGCTCAGTTTTTGATGGACGCGCGGGATATTCACCCTCTCTGTTTTGACACGGACCCGGTCAATGCCACCTTTGCCGCATATCCCGCATTCAATGTCTCCCGCATTGAGCTGATGGAGGGCGATGCCATCAATACGCGAAAATTTGATGCCATGATGGAACAGCTTTGTGCCCTGGGGGAAGGAGACTCGGCCATCATCGACAACGGCGCAAGTTCCTTCATTCCATTTTCCAGATACCTCCTGGCCGGAGGCGTCCCAGCCATGTTGCAAGAAATGGGGCACAACCTCTTTATCAATACTGTGATCACGGGCGGGGATGCGATGGAAGATACGATGCTCGGCTTTGCCACCCTGGCCGAAAAATTCCCGGATTCCAGCAGGCTGATCGTCTGGCTCAATCCGTATTTCGGCGAAGTTGTCTATCAGGGGAAAACTTTTGAGGAGTTTCCACTCTATGCGGAGCATAAGTCGAAAATCGACGCCATAGTGCGCCTGCCTGAACTTCAGGCGGAAACTTTCGGCTTTGATCTGAGCGCCATGCTCAAAGACAGAAAGACGTTTCAGGACGCCGTCTACGGCGGCGAATACACGCTGATGACCCGTCAACGCCTGAAGATCACGCGCGACAAGATATATGGTCAGCTCTCCATTATCCCGACTCTTTGATGGAGGCCGCTATGGATTCACTGGATGCCTATATTCAGGAAGTAGTCCGCAGACACAGGATTGTCTTGAGAAAAGACGATCCGATACTGATGCTGCATACCTTTTTGGAAAAATTTCTCGACGACATGAAACAGGATCAGACTGTCGTTCTTGAAAATTTTTCTTCGGCGCTGGAGCTTGAGGCTACAAAGTGGGATCGGGAGTCAAAAGAAAAAGCCAGCCGAATTATCGCTCAGGCTCTTGAAAAATCGCGCAATCTGGCTGGCGAACAGTACGATGAGCGGAGTCGGCTTTTTTGCGAGTCCATTGAAAAAACTCTCGCCCCAAAACTTGAGGCATTGGAAGTCACTGGGAAAAAATCATGGCGTATAGCAGTGGCCAACATGATCGCCGCAGGTCTTTTGGCCATGACCGGATTGCTGATCTGGCTCTAAATAGAGCAGCCCCGCCGGAATCATCCAGCGGGGCTGCTCTTCTACTGCTCTCTGCGCAAAGAACGTCCTCGTCCTGGCCTCTTCTGGGCCATGTCCTGAGTTGCGCTCTGATACTTTTCCTTTTCCTTGAACAGACGCTTGCGCTGCTCAAGCAGTTGTGCGTCACGTCTGGCCGTAAGCTCTTTTTGCTCCCGCCGCAATTTGTCCTCCGCCATCCGCTCAAGCCGGCGCGTATCCGCTTGCAATATTTTGACGCGGGATAGGCGGGTTTCCAGCTCATGCTGGCGGCGCTGCTCCTGGCCATACTGCTCCCGCCACTGGCTGCCGCGCCAAAGGGCGCTGACGGCGTTGGGCTTCGTCATGGCCACGGCCTGGAGCCTTTGGCTTTGGGATGCAATTTTGTTTTCCAGGTTGACCACAAGACGATCCGCCTGCTCGGATTTAGCCTGCGTAAAATTTTTAAGCTGGGCATCATAGACCGCGCTGACATCCACAAGGTGCTGCTGCTCGGCTTTAGTTTCCAAAGCCTTTTCCTCGAACCCTGCGAATGCGTCATCGCTTACCACAAGGTTTTCGCATGCTCCATCTGTGCTTCTGGATTGTCGCGGAGCTTGGCATCGACCTCCCGAAGATTGCTCATAAATTTCTTGAAGCCTGGCGAGGCTAAAAGGGCTTCTTCCCGCTGCTTCACGGTAGCATGCTTCGTTAATTCGTCCAGCGTTTCGCCATCTTTCAAGTTCGCATTCAAGCCGTTTTCGGATTGCATCTACATCTCCTTCACATTTGAGAATTGCAATTCCTGAATCCCCACAAATGGGATTAAGATTATTTGAACGTAGATCTATAACACAAAATGTTACACTCTGATAAAATTCTTTATGTAATTTTTCAAATGATCCTCCTAGATTGCCTTGGATATTAGACATTGCTGTTATGCTTGCCCCACGCCCAAGAGTAGTAAATCTTGAAAAGGTATTCCTTAATGCACCTTCAGGATCACGATGAAAAGCAAATACATCGACACTACACTTATTTGATAAGCAATATTTTATTTTTTCTTTTGCCTGCTCAAAGTTAGAAAGCTGCCCTTCATATATAACCTTATAATCAGCTAAGTCGATAGCATTTTTTTGGATAGCAGTACTTTTTCCAGCTCCGGGTATCCCCGTGATGAAAAGGATACGATCTCTATTTTCCGGATCCTGAGCAGCGACCATTCTATGGAAAAGTTCATTTGCCAAGACTGCAGCGGAGTTGTGAATAGGGACATTAAAAACGCTTCGGTGCGCTGGACTTGCAGCGTATTCAGGAAAAATTTCTTTGAAAAGGTCAGAGTTTATATAACGCCCTTTCATAGAATCCGGAAGAGCCTTGTATTTTGCAATCAAGACGTCGGCAGAGGTTTCTACCAAGTGAATAGCTCGGTTCTCCACTTCGGTCCGATCTGGATCTTCAAAAGGTGCATGGCGTTGAACGTGAAGCATGAATAACCCTATTGTTAGGCTTGGTGCTGCGCATAAAAATGCTCATAACCATTCAGGCGCAGATAAACCGGCCCAAAATCATACCAGATGCTCCCCTAGTCCGCGTAATGCTCACAAATACGCTCAACCTGTTCCGCCACTGCGGGGCGCACTGTATGCTGCAAAGACATGGATCAATCTCCAGTGACTTCAATGAGCCGGACGTGTTCCAGAGGAGCTTCAAAAGGGGGTTGCCCTTCTCTGAGGAACCAGCCTTTCCCGGAGGCGCTTGGCCGATGATCCAGAAGTAAGACGGCCTCGCTTCCATCAATACATACTCGTACAACCGGATGCCTGATTTGTTTCCTCTGCGGCTGAGCGATGGAAGGTACTGCGCCCGTATCTTTTTTTTCAGCCCTCCTCGGCTTTTCAGGCTCCAAGGTGGCAACGAATGATTGCAGGCTTTTTAATGTTGTACGATTGATCTCGCGCGAATCATCCAGCCAAGTTTCCGTTTGCCCAGGGTATTTTTTTTGGAGTCTGACCAGTTCGCAAATCACGGTAACATCCTGGCACCGCCCGTCATTGAACACTGTGGCCACGGGAGCCGGCAGAGAAAGCAGGGTAAGGTGCTGCGAAACCCAAGCAAGGGATTTCCCCACCGCTTTGGCGACCTCTCCCTGTTTCATGCCTTTTTCGCGGAGCCGGCTCAAAAATCTGGCAATTTCTTTCGGCTTGAGGTTTTCGCGCTGTAAGTTTTCAATAAGCTGATCAGCCTCAGTATAATCATCATCAATGCAGGCGGGAACCGTCTCCAGGCCGAGGAGTCTGCAAGCCCGCAAGCGACGCGCGCCGTGGTTGACGATATAGTGTCCCTCCTGGGGAGCATGGCGCACCGATATCGGCGTTTTTACGCCTCGCAGGCGAATAGTCGCGGCTAGCCCCTGAAGAGCCTCCTCGTCAAACTCTGTACGCGGCTGATTGGGGTCTTCCTCAATTGCCGATAAGGGAAGTTGAACAATGACAGAATCCATACCAGATACCTTGTTGAATCTCTTCGTGTTCTAGGTTAGAATGTACATATTATATTTTACGCATGTCAAGGATTATGCCATGTCTGACACAGACTATCCAGCTATCTTTTCTGCCCACATTCGTCGCCTATTGGAGGAGCGAGCCATTTCACAAAGGGACTTCAGCAAGATGGCAGGGCTTTCTACTGCTTACCTTACTGCCGTACTGAATGGGGCAGGCAATCCAACGCTTAAAAGTATGCAAGCAATCGCCAAGGCTTTTGCCATCCCTCTTCCTTTACTCTTGAAACCAATTGAGTCAGATGAGTGGAAAACGGCATTAGCCGTAGCTCAAGCTGTTAAAAACTCTTCTGGGGCAAATCTTCCTCCTGGGTATGAAGTTGTTGAGCATGTTGTATTGCCTGCCCATAGGGCGTTTGAGGTAAGAGAATGGGCTAAAACAACGCAAAAAAGAATAAAGCCCGGTTAGAACCGGGCTCATTGTACTAAAAGATAGCTGATAACATGCTAAGAGCACTTCTCCCTTGATCTGGAGCAAGATGCGAATATCGTTCAGTGACTTTAGTCGAACTATGCCCAAGCAATTTGCTTACAACAAATAGAGGTGTTCCTCTTTGTACTAGCCAACTTGCAAACGTGTGCCTTAATGTATGGAAAACAACTTTATATCTATTATCAGTTATTCCATCATTTAGTTTGCACAGATAAACAGCCTTTCTAAATACTTTTGATACTTTTTCATATTTCTTTTTTGGATTTTTTTCTTGAAAAAAAATAAAGTTTTCTTTTCTAGTCATATGGCCATCAATAATTTCTAAAGCTATGTCATTGAGGGGGAGAAGACGTTGCCTTTTATTCTTTGTTTCATATAAAATCACACTTTTTTGACTAAAATTAATATTTTCACCCCGCAGGGAAAAGATCTCTCCAGCCCTCATCCCTGTATTTAGTGCAAATTTTGAAATATTGTACCAAAGGTGAGAAAGCGTTTCTAACTTTTTCAGCAATACTTTCGCCTCATTCTCATCTAAATATCTATAGCGAATACTCTCTGAAAACGGCATCTCAAAAAAAGGCATCTCCCCGGTATATAAATCTAGTATAAGAGCTCTCTTCATTATTCTTCTCATTTGTGAAAGGCAAAGCTTTATTGTCTGTGGGCATAACCCCTTATTATAAAGATTAAGTGTATATTTTTGAATATCAGCAGTCCTGATTGACGCCAAGTTTTTCCCGTGCCAATATTCGGCTAGATGAGCACGGTAACGACTCGTATCCCGCAAATAACCGTTTCGAGTGAGTGGACGGGTTAAGAGATAGCTGTTCCAGGCATCATCCAAAGTAATCATATGAACCTCCAGGGTGTTTCCCTGTGGTTCGGAAAATACACGTTTGACTATATAGGAAGTCGGTCTTCAAAACCGGTGGCAGGCTTTACGGTCTGCGGTAGGTTCGACTCCTATGCGTCCCCGCCAGATATGCTCCGACCCGCCGGTTTCAGCTCCCCGCGATAGATACATTTTCCCGTTGAGGTTTCACTTCAGCGGGTTTTTTATGGAATCCACGCGCGGACCGGCCGCAAGGGGATGCCGTTGTCTTGCGGTAGGCGCTGTGGTATCCAGCAAGAGACGCCGAAGAAAAAAACGGCGCGAGCAGCCTTGCGCGGCGAGCGCCGGGGCGGGCTGAGGCTGGTTGTTTGTCTTTATGAAAATTCATGCACAACACGGACCATGCGTCCGTGTTTTTTGTTTTTGGAGCGTTTCAAGCGATAAATGCTCTGATATCCGGGCGGGACATGCGGCCATTTGTGAACACCGCAAATAAAAAAGACCGTTTCCGACCGATGGAGAAGAGGCGCAGCGGGAATCGCACGTTTTCCCGGCTGAAAAGACACTATATCCCAATAAAATATACTCTAGTGAGGAACAGCCATGAAGCTGTCGACAAAAATCTGTTCGAGCATGGCCGTACTGACGGTCCTGATGACCATTCTGGCAGGCTTTTTGCTGATGGAGCTGGATAAGGTCAACGATTTCGTCACCACCCTGGCCCACCGCAACATTCCCACCATCAGTGTGGCTGGTCAATATAACAACGACATGTCGGAACACCGCATTGCCGAAGTGCGGCACGTCTACGCCACGGACCCGGCGATCATCGCCCGCATTGACAAGGAAATCATCCAATGGCGGGAAAAGCTCTCCGCGTATCTCAACACCTTGCAAGGCTTGATCCACACCCCGGAAGGCAGGGAAAAGCTGGACAACGTCAAGAAGGAAAGCCGGGACTACTTCGCCAGCTCGGACAAAATGCTCACCATGTCGCGGGAACAGAAAAACGAGCAGGCCGTGAATTTTCTGATCAGAGAATCGCACAAGGAATATCTCGAGCTTTGCGACACCATCAATGCCCTGGTGACCTACGCCACGGACAACGCCGACATGGTCAACCGCCAGGGAGACGAGGTCTACGCGCAGGCCCGGAATATCGGCATCGGCCTGACCATCGCGGCCATCCTTGCCGCAATCGTGCTGATCGTGCTGATCGTGCGCAACGTCATCCGCCAACTCGGCAAGGACCCTGGCGCGTTAAATTCCATCGCCATGCGCGTGGAGCACGGCGACTACAATATTGACGACGGCAGCCCCAAAATCGGCGTGTACGGCTCCATCGTGGCCATGGTCAAAGCCTTGGAGGGCCATATCGAAACCGCTCGCCGGGAATCGGAAAACGCCAGGGAGCAGTCCCGTAAAGCCGAGGAGGCCATGCGCCGCGCGGAGGCCGCCGGCGAGCAGGCCCAGGCCAAGACCGAGGCCATGCTGATTGCCGCCGACAGGCTGGAAGAAGTGGCCAACGTGGTTTCCTCGGCCTCCACCGAGCTTTCCGCCCAGATCGAGCAGTCCGACCGGGGCGCGGCGGAATCCGCCCAGCGCCTCTCAGAAGCGGCCACAGCCATGAACGAAATGAACGCCACCGTGCAGGAAGTCGCCAGAAACGCCGGCGCTGCTTCCGGCGCTTCCGCCGAAACCAAGGCCAAGGCCGAGGACGGCGCGCGCATTGTGGAAAAATCCCTTCAGAGCATCAACAAGGTGCACCAGGTTTCCGTGGAGCTCAAAGGAGACATGGTCCAGCTCAATGAACACGCCCAGGCCATCAGCCGGATCATGAATGTGATTTCCGACATTGCGGACCAGACCAACCTCCTGGCCCTGAATGCCGCCATTGAGGCGGCCCGCGCGGGCGAGGCCGGACGCGGCTTTGCCGTGGTGGCCGACGAAGTGCGCAAACTAGCCGAAAAGACCATGAGTTCCACCCAGGATGTGGGCAACGCCATCAGCGCCATTCAGGCAAGCACGGCCAAGAGCACGGCCTCGGTGGACGACGCCGTGGTCCGGATCGAAGAGGCCACGGAATACGCCAATGCCTCGGGCCAGGCCCTGGAAGCCATTGTTTCCACGGTGGAGGGCACGGCGGACCAGGTCAACGCCATTGCCACGGCCAGTGAAGAGCAGTCGGCGGCCAGCGAGGAAATCAACCATTCCATCGTCCAGGTCAACGACATGTCCCGGCAGACCGCCGATGCCATGGCCGAGGCGGCCAAGGCCGTTTCTGACCTGGCCGCCCAGGCGCAGGGCCTCACGCTTCTGATCCAGGAAATGAAGCAGAGCTGATACCGCCGGCGGGGGATCGGGCCGGAGCCCGGTTTCCCGTCGTCCGGGACGTCGCCTTGACACGGCTCTGTTCCGGGTATAGGCCCTAAAAAGTCTGTATGTTCCGGCTTGGCGGCCGTGTTTTCCGTACTCTCATGTGGCGCCGACGGAGTCTTACGGGTATTCCCTCTTTACAGCATTTTACGTTTGAAATGTTATATTTCAAACTCCATGCCGTCCGTGTGCTGTGGAAGCGTTAGCCGTTAGCGGGTCTTCGAGCCATATGGATACCGACAGCAACGCTAAAACGCGGTTTGCACTTGGGTTTGGGTGTCCGCTTACACGGCCACCGGAGCAATTCGCTCATTTCAATCGTGACTTGCTCTAATAATGTCGGCTTGTTGCCGTTTCTTCCTTTGAAACGAACGTGCTCCACACTTTTCTCCTTCACGGAGGCATGTATGTTTATCCAGCGCCTCTTTTTCTGGGCAGCATTCTGTTGTCTCAGTCTGCTTCTTGCCGTTCCGGGCTTTGCCGCGTCCTCCCAGCCCGCCGAAGCCGCACGCGTCATCGCCGTGACGCCGGGAGCCTTTGTGCAGCGCGGAAATGCGCGCGCGCCCCTCAAACTGAAAGACCCGCTGTATAAAGAGGACCAGGTCAGCACCGACGCCACCGGCAAGCTGCAACTGCTTTTCGCCGACGACACCACGGTGGCCGTGGCGCCGGACAGCATGGTCAATATTGCTGATTTCAGCTTCGGCGGACCGGCCAAGGCCAGCTTCGCCATGGGCGTGGGCCGGGGCCTGGCCCGGGTGGTCACCGGCAAGGTGGTGGAGCAAAACCGCGAAGGTTTCAAAGTCACCACGCCACACGCCACGGTGGGCATTCGCGGCACTATTCTGACCGCCGACGTGCGCAGTCCCTCCCAGAGCAAATTCATCCTCAGCCAATTGGGCGCGGGCCACACCGTCAGTGTGCTCAATACCGCCACAGGCCAGCACACGGAAATGCCCAAAGCCGGCCTGACCACCGAAGCGGGAGCCGCCGGCAATGTGTTGCGCCCGGCCACGCCCGCTGAAATGAACGCTGTCCAGACAGTGACGCGCCAGACCCGCCAAGCCCCGCAGACG
>ERZ857998.2628-NODE-2628-length-16349-cov-46.055849_pt1 | contig 16349 bp, 16 predicted proteins | sample MGYA00519954_ERZ857998 | MGnify/ENA primary metagenome ERZ857998 (study PRJEB31778, sample SAMEA3449424) | human gut metagenome | biome: human gut; feature: human-associated habitat; material: faeces | place: United Kingdom | collected 2010/2012 ...
GAAAAAATTTGTAGGCTAGAAGATATTACTGAGGAAATTTCAAAGGATAATTTATATGACAACTTTAAGATTGAGAAAAGTATATTAGTTATACATTCTAATGTAACTATCTAATGTACTACTAAAATGCAAGGGGGAGCAAGGAAGTGTCAATAAGTAATAATTTAGAAAAAAAAATAATAAATAATGGTAGTGATAGGTTTATTCAACTAACTTTACAAAATGAAAAAATTCAAGATTTTGAAATTGGATTTCTTAATAGTGTTGATGAAGATGGATTAATAGGTGTTGAAAAAACAATATTCGATAACATAGTAAATTTAAAGTATTGTATTACAGGATTAATTACTATTGAGCAATACTTCAAAAATATAGAAAATACTAAGGAAAATATGCTTAAGATTTTTACATCAATATCTGAAGTTATATCTAAATCAAGTTTTTTAACAAGTAATAAATTTATTGTTGAAAGTGATATGATTTTTATTAATCCTGAAAGCTTAAAAGTAAATCTTATATATTTACCAACAATAAGTGAATACACAACAAATATTAGTAAAGACTTTAAAGTTATGGTAGCAGATGTAATAAGTAAGATTTTAGATGAGGGTAATATAAAAGAAGGTAGTGCAGATTTTGTAATAGCAATAAATAAAAAGACTCAAGAAGATGAAGTTACTATTGCTGATTTTATTGAATATTCAAAAAAGCAATCTGAAATAAAGGTTTTAAATACTCAAATTAATAATCAAAATACAAGACTAATGGCTAATACAAATAATAATTCTGCTACAGCATTTGGACAAAGTTATTCTAAACCAGTGCAGCAAAATGCATTAAAAGAAAAATCTGTTTCAACTATGAATCCAGACAAAGCACAAAATTCATATATAAGTGCTAATAGCATTAATCCAAAAGAAACAGAAACATTGAGTGCACAAAACACTAGAAGTAATACAAAGAGAAATAGAGGGAAAAATATTCAGCCAGAAGAGCCTGAAGTTAAAGAAATATTAAGATATAAAACATCAAGAATATTGACTACCATTGTTTTACAGCCTATATTTATTGGATTAGTATTAGCATTATTTTTAATAGATGGAGTTGGAGTTGTACAAGTTATGGGAGGAGGCTTATTAATATTAGCCTTAGATGGAATTATTGTAAAAAGTTTATTAGATCCAAGCAAAAAGGAAAAAGTTAAAGTTACAGTAGCTCAAAAATCTAATAAAAAATATGAAAAAGGAAAAAATGCTGAAGGTAATAAAACTGATACAGGAAGTAATATTAAATCAAACAATAAAAATACAGTAGTAGAAAATCAAATAGTAGAAAGACAACCAATTGTATTTGAAGAAGAAACAACAATGATAGACACACCACAAGTTTTTGAAGAAGAAACAACTCTTATATCAACACAACCGTATTTAGAAATAAATAATGGAAGTAGAGCAGGAAGAGAAGAGATAACTTCAGATAATTATATAATAGGAAGAAATGCAGGACTAAGAACTTGGATATCAGGTAGTGGAGTAAGTAGAGAGCATGCAGCAATAATTAATATAGGAAGCAATTATATAATAAGAGATTTAAATTCTAAAAATGGTACAAAGGTAAATGGAATCAAATTAGTTGGAAATCAAGATGTTCCATTAAATGATGGTGATGTTATAGAAATACCAAGTTTAACTATAACATTTATAATTTAAGAATAGGGGGACTCAATTTAATGAAAAGACTTACTCTTATGTTATTAGATTATGATGATGCGTATTTAAGCCGATTAAATGATTATATTTCAAATATGTATAAAGGAAGATTTGAAATTAGTTGTTTTACTAGTAAAGATATTTTACTAGATCAAATTAAAGATTTAAGAAATAAAGATATATTAATAGTAAATGAAGAATTCTATGATGAATCCTTAGAATCTTTAGGTATAAAAGTTATTTTGCAATTAGTTGAAGAAGATATTGATACTACTAATGAAAGCAAATTAATTCATAAGTATAAAGATATTAATAATATAAATGAAAAAATTATAAATTTATATAAAGAAAGTAATTCAGAAGATTTAGTAAGAATAAATTCAAATAATGCAGAAACAAGAATAGTTTCAATATATTCTCCTGTTGGAGGAAGTGGAAAAAGTTCTTTAGCAGCAGGTATTAGTATAGCATTATCTGAATTAGGTAAAGAAGTTTTTTATCTGAATTTAGAAGATATACAAAGTACAAGCCTTTATTTTGAATCTAGACAATTTACAAGTTTATCAGATGTAATATTTGAAATAAAAGATAGGGCAGATAATTATGTACAAAAGCTAGTAGCAGGGATAGGAATTGATGAAGAGACAGAAGTGTCATTTTTAAATCCAACAGAGAATATTTTAGATATAGAAGATATGAATGAAGAAGACATAAGATGGCTACTAGAAGGTATAGTTAAGACAGAAAAATATCACTATATAATTATTGATATGGGATCAAAATTTAACTCCCTTTATAACTTAGTTTTAAATTCTTCTAACTATATAATTACACCATTATTAAATAATGAAATATCAAGAATTAAGTTAGAAAAGTATGTTTCAGATATTAATAACTTAGAAAAGTATTTCTTTATTTATAACAATGTAGATAATTTCAGTGAATGTAGTAATCTTGAGTGTTTAACTTTATTAAATTCAGAAATAAGTCTAGTAATTAAGGAAGATAAGAGAATGAGAATGGGCTATGGCATAGATGCTATTAATGTTCCAAGCTTTAGAGAAGCTATAAATATAATCATAAATAAATTAGGATTATAAGGAGGAAGAGATATTGGATCAGGAAGTAGAACAGGAAATTATTGATAGCCTTAAAAAAATACTTCAAAGTGATAATTATGTTCAGAAGGACTTAAGTGATGATGAAATAAAAGAAGTAATAAAAGAAAAGCTATCAGCATGTATTAATGAAAAATCCTTAAGAATAAGTGTAGGTCAAAAAAAGAATATATTAGATAAGGTCTTTAACTCTGTTAAGAGATTAGATATACTTCAACCATTAATAGAAAACAAAGAAATATCAGAAATAATGATTAATGGTTGTGATGATGTATTTATTGAAAAGAATGGTAGAGTTATAAGGTTAGATGTTAAATTTGAAAACAAACAAATACTAGAAAATATAGTTCAAAAGATTGTATCCACAGTGAATAGAGAAGTAAATGAAAAAACACCAATTGTAGATGCAAGATTAAAAGATGGATCTAGAGTTAATGTGGTATTACCACCTATAGCGTTAAATGGCCCAATTGTAACTATAAGAAAGTTCCCAGATACTCCATTTACTATAGAAAAGATGATAGAAATAGGAAGTATTACACAAGAAGTAGCAGACTTTCTACATAAGCTTGTAATTGCTAAATACAATATTTTTATAAGTGGTGGAACAGGTTCGGGTAAAACGACATTTCTTAATGCTTTATCAAATTATATACCAAAGGATGAAAGAATTATAACCATAGAAGACTCAGCAGAATTACAAATTAAGAATGTAGAAAATATAGTTAGATTAGAAACAAGAAATAAAAATACAGAAGGCACTGGGGAAATAACAATAAGGGATTTAATAAAAAGTTCCCTAAGAATGAGACCAGATAGAATAGTTGTAGGGGAAGTAAGAGGAGCAGAAGCTTTAGACATGCTTCAAGCTATGAATACAGGACATGATGGCTCCTTATCTACTGGACATGCTAACTCAGCTATAGATATGTTATCTAGATTAGAAACAATGGTACTAACAGGTGTTGATTTTCCAATATCAGCAATAAGAAAACAAATAGCATCTGCAATAGATATAATAGTTCAAATTGGAAGATTAAGAGATAAAAGCAGAAAAGTATTAGAAATAAATGAAGTATTAGGAATAGAAAATGGTGAAATAGTACTTAATCCATTGTATCAATTAGTAGAAGAAGAAGGATCAACAGATAAGAAGGTTATTGCTTCATTAAAGAGAACAGAAAATAAGTTTCATAGTATTGATAAGTTAAAAATGAAGGGTATCTATAATGGGGAATAGGAGAGCAAAATGAATACAAAGTTAATAATCATAATAATGCTAGTTATTATTATAATTACTGCTATAGTAGTAACATTTATATTACTTAGAAATAGAAAATCTTACATTGTAGTTGATGAAGAGATTAATGAAACATTAAATGAAGAAAAAGTAGATATAAAAGCTAGTAAAACTAATAAAACAAAGAAGAAAAAGAAAGATAAAAAAATTGAAGCAGTAAATAAAAACGGGTTAGTAAATTATAATTGCTACAGTATGAATAAAAAAGAAAAGATACAATGGGCATTAGTTGGAATGGCAGTATTATTTGTAGCAGCATACATTTTTTATCAAGATATAATATGGGCATTAGTATTTTCTTTAATAGGTTTAATGTTTCCTAAAGTAAAAGTAAAGGACATTATTAATAAAAGAAAAAAGAAGCTATTAATGCAGTTTAAAGAGGCTTTATATGTTATTTCAACATCACTAAGTGCTGGTAAGTCCATAGAAAATGCTTTTTCTGATGCAAAGATAGATTTAGAAACTGTATTTGATTTTGGAGAAGAAAGTTACATTATAGATGAGCTGACTTATATAAATAGAAGACTACAAATGAATCAAACTATTGAAGAAGCATTAGAGGATTTTGCAGAAAGAAGTGGTCTTGAAGATATTAAAACTTTCGCAAATGTATTTAACACTTGTAAATTAACAGGTGGTAACTTAATTAGTGTTATAGAAATGACTTCTAGAACAATTGGAGAAAAAATCACTATAAAACAAGATATTGAAACATTAATATCTGGTAAAAAGTTTGAAGCTAATATATTAGGGGTAATACCTTTTGGAATAGTTTTATTTATAAAAATATCAGCACCAACTTTTTTAAGCTCACTATATACTTTGCCAGGTAGATTATTATCTACTGGAGCATTGTTAGTAATTGCAATATCAATATTGTGGGGCAGAAAAATTATGAATATTGAGGTGTAACATAATGGCAGGAATACCGTTTATTATTACAGTTATTATAACGTTAATATTACTTTTATATAGTAAAAAAAATTCAGAATATGTAGAAGAAGTAAAGGGATTAAGCAAGCAACAATATCCTTTTAAAGATATTATGATAATTGGTCTTCTAATTACAGATAAAATTGGAGTTGATAAGTTAAGAGAAAAAAGCCAAGCTTTATATCAAAAGATGTTGGCTATATATGGATTAGAAGTAGCAGCAAATTTTAGACTTCATATTGCTAATAAGTTTGTCTTATCCATACTTGCTATAAATGCAATATACTTTGTGGTATTGGCAAATGGAAGTTTAAGTTTATTTATGATATTAGTTGGTCCAGTAGCAGCTGTTGTTACATATTTTTTAGCAGATTCCTTACAAGAAGAACAGTTTAAAAAGAGGACTAAGCAAATAAAATATGATTTCCCTGAATTTTTAACAAAGTTAGTTTTATTATTAAATGCAGGCTTAACTTTAGAAAGAGCTTGGGGAAAGATTTTAGAAGATACTTCTAAAGAGCAATTAGGCTCACCATTATTTCTTGAAATGGAGAAAACATATAAGGATCTTAAGAATAGCAATAATAAAACTGAAAGTTTAAATAAATTATCAAGAAGATGTAAGGTTCAAGAAATTAGTAAATTTACATCTATAGTGTTACAGAATATGAGCAAGGGCTCAAGTGATATGGTTTTTATGTTAAAACAACTTTCTGATGAATGTTGGTTAGAAAGAAAGTTAAGTGCCAAACAAAAAGGAGAGGAAGCATCATCAAAATTATTATTTCCAATGATGCTTATGCTAGTTACAGTTTTAGCAATAGTATTAGTGCCAGCAATGATGCAGATGTTATCTGCAATTTAAAAATATAAATTAATTTTTAGGAGGTATTTAATAATGAACTTAATTAAAAATTTTTTCAAGGAAGAAGAAGGGATTGCAACTCTAGAGGTAGTTTTAATTGCTGTAATACTACTAGGGTTAATAATATTATTCAAGGATTGGATAGTACAATTCTTCAAGAGTATAATAGCCAAAATAAGTGGAGATGGTAACAAGATATTAGAACCAATCGAAGGTAATTAATATTTAATTTGTAGCTGTCGTATAATTTTAAATTTATAAATAGAATATATATTTAATTTTTGCGACAGCTCTCAAAAATATTAATAAAAATGGAGAATATTATGAGAAAATCAAGAGGTGTATTAACACTAGAAGCAGCATTAGTATTGCCGATTGTTATATGTACTATGTTTTTAATGATATTTTTATCTTTGTTTGTTTATACAAGATTATATATAGCTATTAGTGTAAATCATGCAGCATCAATTGCAACAGCTTATTGGTATGATAGCAATAGTGAATTATACACTGTAGAGAATAATTATAATAGTGTAATTGCAAATGCATTAGGAACAATAGGATCTAAACAAGTAAAAATAGATAATTTAAAAAAGAAGATAGAGAAGCGAATAGATACCGCGCCTATGAATATTGTAAGTAAAGATGTTACAGTAGAGGCAAAAAGCTATTTAATATATAACAAACTACTGATAAAGGTTGAATGTACTTATGAATTACCTTTAGGAGGATTATTTGATTTATTAGGATTAACAGAAGATGGTAAATTAAAAGATAAATTTAGTAAGGAAATAAAATTCTCAAGTACAGAAGAAAATATGAGGTTAATAGCTTATTTAAGTGATAAAGTAGCTCAACTTTATGGTAATTCTAAAATTAAGAGTGAAATTAATGGTAAGTTAGATGAAGTAATAAACTTCCTTAATAAAGCAGCTGGAAATGGAGGTGAAGATAGCAGTGAGGGATAAAAATGAAAAAGGTGTAATTACTGTATTCTTAGCCTTAGTGTTTGGACTGTTACTTACATTTTTAATTAACTTAGTTAATGTAACAATGGTAAATTCAGCGAAAAATCAAATGATTATTGCAAGTGATGCTGCTATAACATCTGCTTTAGCAGGATATGATAGAGACTTATTTAGTGATTATGGATTACTTTCCTTTGAAGAAAATTCTGATATGATAACTGCGTTAAATAAGATATTTATGGAAAACTTAAATGGTAATGCAGGCTTAAATGGAATGTTTAACTATGATGATACTGAGAATGAGTTATCAGCAGTAACTGGTGGAAATATATTTGAAGATAATCAATTAATGAAAAAGCAAATGATATATGCAATGAAGTATCAAGGAACAGAAAACTTATTCTTATATGCTTTTGATAAGATAAAGAAATTTGTAAATAGTAAAGATATAATTAAAGAAGTTGAAGAAGTTCAAGAAGTTGACAAAAATATAGATAAGTTAGATGAAGAAATAACAAGCATGCAAGAAAATAAATATCAAGCATTAGAAGCATTAGTTGAATTAGCAAAAAATAATAAGTATGAGTATCTTGGACGTAACAGAGGAATTGGATATATAGAGAGCATTTCTGCTGAAGAGTTGAGAGGGTACTATCAAGGAAACAATAGTGTATTAGCTGCCATTGATTCCGTAGCAAGCTATAATGGGATAGTTTATTTACCCAAAATATATTCATATGCTTATACAAAGCTAGTCTTATTAATGTATAAGGAATACTTAGAAATTACAGTACAACAACAGCAAACAGCACCAGCAACAGGGACTAGTGTACAAGTGGGAAGTAACACCATAAATGTAATAAATGAATTAATAAGAACTTTAGATAATAAAATTACAGAAGAAAAAAGTAAGCTTAGTCAAAAACTAGATGCATATATACAAAATTTAAATTCAGGAATATCAGCGGTAGATACTTTAATTAGTAAGCACGCTGAAATAATACAGCCTGCAATAGATAAGTATAAAAATACTATGGAGAGTTCTGAAAATCAAGATGTTAAGAAAATTGCAGAACAGAGCTATAAGGAATATAGTGAATTACTTTCTTTAGAAAATTTAGGGAAAGTAAAAGAGGATTTTAATAACATTAAACGTAAGTTAAATTCTGTAATAAATGAAATAAATAATATTAATACTGATTATTCTAATTTAGGAATTAGAGACTGGGTAAGTAATAATATAGACGATTATGTATTTGAAGTAATGGGCGATTTGATAGGGCCAAACTTTAGATATCCACCGAGCATAGAGAATTTCATAGGATCTATATGTGGAAATGAGGATTTAGATAATATAATAATAGAAAATGAAATTTCTGAAATGCAAATAGATACAATTGGAGGAATTGCAGAAGTAAGTAATGCTACAATAATGGAAAAACCTCAAGATAATGCTCAAAGCTTTAAAGATTTCTATAAAATGTTTAAACAGATAAAAGAGGATGAAGAGAATAAAAGAGAACAAAATAACGGAAGTGAAAGATTTGATGGAGAATCAGATAAAAGTTTTGAACCAGTAAATCCAATTAATAGAGAAGAAAGAGAAAATGATGGTAGCGATTCTGATAAGTTATCAGATAAATTAAATCAAGTAGATTCTAGTTATAATTTGGATTTATCTAAGGACATTATTAATTCAGGAGCAGGTTTTCTAGATAAGTTATACTTAATTGAATATGTAATGACTAATTTTACAGATATAAGTTCAGAATTTGAAAGTCAAGACTCTGGTAATACAGAATACAAAAGAATACCTGAACTGAATGTAAATGATGAAAATGCATTGAAATATGAGTTAGAAGCAATTATAGCAGGAGAATATAATGATGTAAAAAATGATACAGCATTAGAAAATGATATTTTTGCTATAAGAATGATATTAAATACAGTTAGTTTAATGACTAAGCAAGATAAATTAAAAATTTTTATAGGTAGGGTATCAGATGCAATAGCATTAGCAACAGTAGGAGCTATCCCTGCTCCATTAGCTAGAGTTGTAATAACTTTAGCATGGGCAGCCATAGAAAGCAATTATGATTTAATTGATATTTATAATGGGTACTCGGTTCCAGTATTTAAAAAAGATTTTGATGAATGGGTCACTAAATTAGGGCTAGGAAACAGTGATATTGAAGCTCCAATTGTACCAATAGATTCATTAAACAAAAATGATGAGCCAATCAAGAATAATGGGGCATATAATAATCAAGATAATAATTTTTCATTAAATTATACGGATATGATGAGATTTATATTACTAATTACTAAATCAGATAAGATAATAGATGGTAGTCAAAATCTTATTATAGAAAATCAGAAAATAAGAGAAAGTTATACAAATTATAAAAGTAATATAGAAGTAAATGTTGAAAAGTCTAAGTTAAATATATTATTTAATACTGATGTATTTTCATCAAGAGAAGGTCATAAATTCAATAGTTTTACTTTTAAAAAAGGATATAATTAAGGAGGAAAAATATGAAAAAAATATTAATTGCATTAATGATTTTAAGTTTAAGCTTTGGAGTAGTAGGCTGTAAGTCTGATAAGGAAGAAACAACAAGTAATAGTAATGAAGTAGTAACACAAGAAAAATCTAAGAAAAATGATAAGAGAAGTGATGATGAAATGTATGATTTGTACACATCTAAGCTTGAAGATATAGAAAAAATCTTTAAGGAAAATAATATTGACTTTAAAGATAAAAAAAATACAGATAAATATGATGGAAAAACTGGTATTACGTACGAAGATAGCGATAAAGATAATGTAGGTGAATTTTCAGTAGCTAGTTATAATCTATATTTTGATAAGGAGGGAAGTGTAAAATATATTTCATTACAAATATCAGTAAATGTAAATGATGATGATATGAAAACAAAAGATTTTAAATTTGAAGAAACAGAGTTTTATAAATTAAAAAATATTTTAATACCAGAAATTAAGAATGTTGATGAGATTAATAAGAAGGTTAATGAAGGTTATAAGAATTTAACATCAACAAAATCTATAGACATTGAAAATGAAAATATACAAGAGAATATATTCCTAGGTAATAATATGTTAGTCTATACTATAATAATAAATCCGTAAAATATTTAAAAATAAATTACAAAATAAGTTTAAGTTATAAAAATACAAACAATTGAAAGCATATAAATAAAGCAATAATTAAGTTATTTATATGAAAAGAAAATCAATAGATATGCTTTCAATTGTAATCTTTTATTGAATAAGCTTAAAGCTACATAATAGAAAACTATTTTAATTACATAAAGTATAAATAAAATTAATTTGTGTAATTAAAATAATTTTTAGCAAGTCAAAATAGATCTTAAAAATTCAAATTTATAGGGGATAGATAATAGGGGGACAAGAATGAAAAAAATATTAATAGCATTAATAGTATTAACTTTAAGTTTAGGGGTAGTAGGATGTACATCTGATAAAGAAGAAACTGCAAGTAATAGTAATGAAGTAGTAACACAAGAAGAATCTAAGGAAGAAAAGAAAAGAAGTAGTGATGAAATGTATGAATTATATACATCTAAGCTAGAAGAGGTAGAAAAATTCTTTAAAGAAAATAATATTGATTTTAAGCAGGAGAATAATTATAAAAATACTAAGTATGATGGAAAGACAACTATTGCTTATGAAAATAGTGAGAATAATATTGTTGGTGAATTCTCTATAGGAAGATATGGAATAGCATTTGATAATGATGGTAACATAAGATATATAACGGCTAGGTTAGCTTTAAATGTAAATGATGAAGAAATGAAAACTAAGGAATTTAAATTTGAGGAAACAGAATTTTATAAATTACACAATATCTTAATATCAGAAATAGAGAATACTGATGAAATTAATGATAAGGTTACTGTTACTTATAAAGATTTAACTTCAATAAATAATTTAGAGATTGAAAATGGAAATATTAAAGAACAATTCTTATTAGGTGATAATTCATTAGTTTACGATATTATAATTAGACCATAATAAATGATAATATAAAATAAGTTTAAGTAAATTAAAAATATAAACAATTGAAAGCATATAAATACAGTAATAATTAAGTTGTTTATATGAAAAGAAAAGTAATAGATATGCTTTCAATTGTAATCTTTTATTGAATAAATATAAAGTTAAAGAATAGAAAACTATTTTAATTACATAAAGTATAAATAAAATCAATTTGTGTAATTAAAATAATTTTTAGCAAGGTAAAATAGATCTTAAAAATTCAAATTTATAGTGGATAGATAATAGGGGGAGGGAATGAAGAGTAATGAGAAAAGATAAAGGTGTTTTAACGATAGAAGCTGCTCTTATGATACCTATGTTTGTATTTGCAATACTTTTTATAATTCAATTTATGAAGGTAGTTTATATTTATGATTCAGTTCAAAGTAATATTTATAATACAGCAAAGTTTATTAATGGATACACCTATATTTATGAAGAACTTAAAAAAATAGAGCAAACACAAGAAACTGAAAAGTTAAGAAAGATAGAGGATTTATTGGTACAAATAGCAAATCCATTAGATGATGAAAAAATAAAAGAGTTTATTGAGGAACTACTAGAAGAAGCTAAATCTGAGGTTAGAAATGCAGCTGGTAGTGTAGTTAATGCTATTTTTTCAGAAATTGTTGATAAAAATTTAAAAGATGAATTTGGAGATGGAGCAGATATTTACTTAGGCTCTGTAAGTGATTTTGAGTCTGATGAAAGTAAATTAACTTTTGGTGAAAATGGTGAAGTTTTAGTTAGAGTTAAATATAAAATAACATTTGAGGTGCCGTTTTTTAATATAAAAAAAGATGTGGAGTTTGCAAATCAAGTTAAGATAAAAAGTTTTTAATAATATAACTATTTTTAGAGAGGATATATAGATGATAGATGTTGCTATAAAGATTTTGATAGGTATAGGGTTAACTATATTACTAAATATAATAATAGATTATTTTATATTAGGGGAAGGGAGTGATTTATTTACATCCATTAATGATATATTTAAAACAAAAGATAGGTTGTTTGTGCATATCAGTTCAGTAATTATACAGTTAGCATTAATAAGTGTATTAGGTGTTAATTTAGTAGGGGGTCTATATTATTTAGTTACTTTAATATTTTATAGAATAACTATAATAGATTACAAAACCAAATATATAGATAATAAATTATTTGTATTATTACTAATAGTTTCTTTTATGTCTCTAGCTATTGATAATGGTGTAGGAATATTAGAGAGCTTAGCTACTGGTGTGATTACTTTTCTATTGTTATGGGGATTTTCAAAGGTTACACGAGGTGCTTTTGGAATGGGTGATGCTAAAGTTTTAGGAGCTTTAGGAATTATTTTTGGGTTACGAGGATTACTTGCAATTTTAATTGCTGGAGGAACTTTAGTTTTTGCTGTAAGTATAGTGCTTATAATAAAGAGTAGATCAAATGCAAAGAAAGAATTACCATTTACCCCTTATTTATTTTTAGGATTATTACTAGTTTTTATAATTAATAACATTTAGGTGAGCTATGATAAAAATATTAATACTATTGACTTTATTATCAATAACACTATATACAGATATAAAAGATAATAAGATAAAAAATATACATTTAATACTTCCTTTAGTATTAGGAGTGTTAATTGCAGTCTTAAGTAATGGACTAGTTGGATTAAAGTCATCAGTATTTGGTATAATAATACCTTTTGTGGCATTGTTTTTATTCTTTGCATTAAAGATGCTTGGTGCTGGTGATATAAAATTATTTTGTACAATTGGAGCAATAATGGGAGTTAATTTTGTTATCAATAATATTATATATAGTTTTTTTGTTGCAGGAATTGTTGTTATAGGGAAGCTTATATTTACAGGTAATTTATTTAAAACACTTAAGAGTATTTATTACTTTTTTAAAGCTATTTTTATTGGAAGATCTTTAATTGAATTTCCTAAGGTTGAAGGTAATACTTTTCCTTTTGTAATAGCTATATTTATAGGAACGATTTTGCAATTAATAGTAAATTATAGATTTATATAATATTTATTAATATAGATTAATATAAGTGAATACATTATATGGAACAGGGGTTAATTATGAATTATTTAATAGGTTACTACAGTGATAAAGGAATAAGAAAAGAAGTAAATCAAGATGCTTTACTTATCAAAACATGTAAAAGTCCTTATGGAAGAATTGGTCTATTTATAGTTTGTGATGGAATGGGTGGACTTCAGCAAGGGGAACTTGCTAGTTCAACAGTAATTAATATGTTTTCAAATTGGTTTGATAATGATATTAAGAATATTAATTTTGAAAATCTTACACAGGAAGAAATATTTACTGTAATTAATGAACTAATAAATAATGTAAATAGAAAAATGATTGAATATGGACAAAAGAATAATTATAAATTAGGGACTACAGTAACTTTAATGTTAACAGTAGATGAAAAATACTATGTATCTCATGTTGGTGATAGTAGAGCATATAGAATATCTGAAGATATAGAAGTACTAACTAAAGATCAAACTCTTGTAGCAAGAGAAGTAGAGCTTGGAAATTTAACTGAAGAAGAAGCTAAGAGAGATCCAAGAAGAAGTGTATTATTACAATGCATTGGAGCAAAATATAATATAACACCTGAGTTTTCAAGTGGAGAATTAAATTTAAATGAAGTTTATGCTATTTGCTCAGATGGATTTTATAGAAGGTTAGAAAAAAATGAATTAATTAATGAACTAGATTCTAAAAAGTTTATTTGTAATAATGATTTAAATAATAAAGCAAGGGAATTAGTTTTTAGAGCTATGGATAGAAAAGAAGCTGATAATATATCAGTAATTTTATTAAAAACTATAAATTGAGTTTAGGAGGAAGTACTTTTGATTAAATTAGGACAAGTTGTAGATGAAAGATACGAAATCCTTAAAGAAATTGACAGAGGTGGGATGAGCATTGTTTATCTTGCTAGTGATAATAGATTAAAAAAATCTGTAGCTCTTAAGGATATTAGAAAAAGTAATAAAATAGATTCTAGGGTTTTATTAAATTGTTTAAAAGCCGAAGTTAACCTTTTAAAAGGATTAGATCACCCGAATTTACCTAATGTATATGACATTATAGAAGGTGAGGACCATATTTATGTAATAATGGATTATATAGAAGGTGAATCCTTAAAGAAAAAAATAGAAAGAGAAAAAGTAATTTCTCATGAGGAAGTAATTGATTATGCTATTCAATTAAGTAGTGTATTAGATTATCTTCATACAAGAAAAGGTAATCCTATTATTTATAGAGATATGAAGCCAGATAATATTATGTTAACCCCTGAGGGAAGAATAAAGCTCATAGATTTCGGTATTTCTATAAAATCAGATGAGGAAAGTAGTGCTTTAAGTTTTGCTACTAACTTATATGCATCACCAGAACAATTATTAAGAAAAAAAACAGATTGCAGAACTGATATTTATAGTTTAGGGGTAACTCTATACTATTTAGTTACAGGTATTAACAAAAAAGTCAATCCTAGCTTACCACCTATAAGAACTATAAATCCTTCATTACCTGAAGGGCTTGAAAGAATTATAAGTAAGTGTATACAAGAAAATCCAGAGGATAGATATGAAAGCTGTGAAAAGTTATTATATGACTTAGAAAATATAGAAAAGCTTACATCAGATTATAAGAAAAATGTTGTTAAAAGAATAGCTCCATTTTTAATATCAACTACTTTATTTATTGCAAGTTTATCTGTTACTTTAGTTGGTTTAAATGGAATAAAATCAACAAATCTAGATAACTATAAAGCTATATTAAATGAAGCAAGTTCTAATCTTGTTGATGGAAATAATTCTAAGGCAATAGAATTATTGGACAAGGCTATTACAGAAGTTGATAGTAGTAGAGCAGAAGCGTATGTAAATTTATTAGATATTTATATTAATATGGGTAATACAAAAGAAGGTATAGCTAAAATAGAAAGTTATATTAATGATAAATATGGTAGGGTAGATAAAAATAATGAAGTTTTATTTAAGCTTGGAATGACTTATTTAGATAATAATAACTATCCATCTGCCTTAAAGTATTTTCAAAAAGTAGATAAAAAGAGAATACCTGATGTTAAGTACTATAGAACTTTAGCAACTAGTATGAGCAATATGAATATTGATTATGAACAATTTTCAGCTGAATTAGAAGCTTTTGAAGCTTTTGTAGATACCTTGCCAAATGATGAAAAGAAAATTATTAATTATAATTCATTAGCTAATATTTATGGATCTTATAAAGGGCAAATTGTAAATGCAAATGATAAGATAATAGACATAATTAATAAAGCTGATAAGGTATTAGAAAATTTAGAAGATAATCAGCTAGAAATAAAGTATGAAGTTGAGTTTTGCCAAAAGCTTGCACAAGCTTACCACAGTAAGGGAAGTAACTCTGAAGATAAGCAGCAAGGTAAAGCTTACTTTAATACAGCAGTATACTTATATAATGAATTATTAGATTTAGAAGTAAAGAATACTGAAAATATTCTAATTAAAATTGGTGATATTTATTATGAAACACAAGAATATCAATCAGCAATAGAATATTACAATAATACTATTAAAAAGTATCCAGAAAGCATAAAGGCTTATAGTAAAATTATTAATCTTTTATTAGATGTAGAGCAAGCAAAAACAGAAGGTAGAAGCTATGATTTAATAAAAAATTATTACAATTCTGTATCAGCTATATCTGGTGCCAATGATAATGAAGATTTTAAAAAGTTAAAAAGAAGAATAATTAATTTAGAAATATTATAGTGAGGTGGAATAGTTATGAAATATGAAATTATGTTTTATGGCGGCCTTGTAATTACATTAATTACATTAATTCTCGCTATAATAAGTTTTTTAAAATTAAATGTAGCAGAGGCTTTATGTGATTTAGTTGGAATAAACTTTAAGGCAAAAAGAATATCTAAAAGTAATAAAGAGAAAAGAAAATATAGTAATCTTTCTAGAAGAATTAAACCAGATATTACTGTTAGAAAAGAAAAGAAAAATAATATTGAGAGTAAAGATATTGAAGAGAATAAAAATATAAAACCTAGATATGATTACAATAATTTAGATGAAGAAAGTACAACATTACTAAATGATGAAGATACTACTTTACTAGACGAAGAAAATACAACGTTATTAGATGGAGAAGAAACAACTATTATTTCAGAGGATGCTGAAGAAACTATGTTGATAGAGGAGGATAATGGGTTTTCAGAGAAATTTATTAATGAAGTTGACATAGTATTGGTAAACTCTGATGAAATAATATAAATCTAGACCAGCTAATAATAGTCAAGTAAAATATAAAAAAATAATTTTAATAAAAAAT
>ERZ857998.2632-NODE-2632-length-16344-cov-10.596046_pt1 | contig 16344 bp, 11 predicted proteins | sample MGYA00519954_ERZ857998 | MGnify/ENA primary metagenome ERZ857998 (study PRJEB31778, sample SAMEA3449424) | human gut metagenome | biome: human gut; feature: human-associated habitat; material: faeces | place: United Kingdom | collected 2010/2012 ...
TACTAAAAAAGGTTCGCCAAATTGAAATCAAGACACGAGGATTGTCTAACAATATTTTTGCAGGCCAATATCATTCGGCTTTCAAAGGTAGAGGAATGTCCTTTTCGGAGGTTCGTGAGTATCAATTTGGGGATGACATACGTGACATAGACTGGAACGTGACGGCGCGCTTCAACAAACCTTATGTGAAAGTGTTTGAAGAGGAACGCGAACTGACAGTTATGTTGATGGTCGATGTTTCCGGAAGTTTAGCATTTGGTACGGTCAAGCAATTAAAGAAAGACATGATAACGGAAATTGCCGCTACTCTTGCTTTCTCTGCTATTCAAAACAATGATAAAATCGGTGTGATATTCTTTTCAGACCGGATAGAAAAGTTTATTCCTCCCAAGAAGGGACGTAAGCATATTCTATATATTATTCGTGAATTGATTGATTTTCGGCCGGAAAGTCATCGCACTAATATACGTCTTGCATTGGAATATCTGACTAATGTTATGAAAAGACGCTGTACTGCGTTTGTTTTATCCGACTTTATCGATCAGGAAAGTTTCAAAAATGCTTTGACTATTGCTAACCGGAAACATGATGTAGTAGCATTACAGGTTTATGATAGGAGAGTCAGTGATCTTCCTCCGGTGGGATTGATGCGGATAAAAGATGCAGAAACCGGACATGAGCAATGGATTGATACTTCTTCCAAAGCTGTACGTCGGGCACATCGCGACTGGTGGATACAAAAACAGACAGAATTGAATGATACATTTACTAAAAGTAACGTAGACTCTGTATCTGTAAGAACTGACCAGGATTACGTAAAGGCATTGTTGAATTTATTTGCCAAACGAAACTAATGAAATCAAAGATGAATAAAAATATTATTCTGATAGCATTGTTATGTTTACTGTCTATTGATAGAGTAGGAGCACAATCTGTAACAGTGGAGGCAAAGATAGATTCTTTGCAGATACTGATTGGTGAACAAGCGAAAATACAATTACAAGTAGCTATGGATGCCAAGCAACGGGCTGTTTTTCCCGCTTATACCGATACACTGGTACGAGGGGTAGAAATTATAGAAACCGCCAAACCGGATACACAATTTCTGAATGATCGCCAACGAATGCTGATTACTCAGGAATACATTGTTACCTCGTTTGACTCAGCTCTCTATTATCTTCCGCCGATGCCTGTCACTGTGGATGGCAAAGAATATAGATCGAAAGCTCTGGCATTGAAAGTATATTCTATGCCAGTTGACACATTGCATCCAGACCAGTTTTTCGGACAGAAAACGGTGATGAAAGCGCCTTTCGCATGGGAAGACTGGTATGGGCTGATCGGTTGCTCATTTCTTGCATTGCCTTTACTCGGCTTATTGATCTATCTGATCATTCGTATACGTGATAACAAACCGATTATCCGTAAGATAAAAGTAGAACCTAAGTTGCCGCCACATCAGGCTGCTATGAAGGAAATCGAACGTATCAAGAATGAGAAAGTATGGCAGAAAGGACAGCCGAAGGCATATTATACGGAATTGACAGATACTCTTCGTACTTATATTAAAGATCGTTTCGGATTCAATGCACTAGAGATGACTTCTTCTGAAATCATCGATAAATTATTGGAAATGAATGATAAAGAGGCAATATCAGATTTGAAGGAACTCTTCCAGACAGCTGATTTAGTAAAATTTGCCAAGCATGATCCGCAAATGAATGAAAATGATGCGAATTTGATTAATGCAATCGACTTTATCAACGAAACAAAGCAACCGGAAGAGGAGAATCAGAAACCGCAACCAACGGAAATCACAATTATCGAGAAACGTTCTCTGCGTACTAAAATATTATTAATCTGCGGTATTGTATTCTTGTCAGCAGCATTAATAGGTACTTTTGTATATATAGGTATGCAGCTTTATGATCTCTTTGCATAATGTGGTGTGAATACTAAATAGTAAACTGTTAAATCGAAAATAAAATGGTTTTTGCCAATATTGAATATCTGTTTTTGCTATTATTGCTTATACCTTATATTGTATGGTATATCTTGAAGCGAAAGAAAACTGAAGCTACCCTTCAGATTTCGGATGCACGGGTATACGCGCATACTCCTAAAAGTTATAAGAATTATTTGCTACATGCTCCATTTATACTGCGCGTCATTGCATTGGCTTTGATTATTGTGGTATTAGCGCGTCCGCAAAGCACTAATAAGTGGCAAAACAGCGAAATAGAGGGAATTGATATTATGCTGGCTATCGACGTGTCTACCAGTATGCTGGCGGAAGACTTGAAGCCAAACAGACTGGAAGCTGCTAAAGATGTAGCAGCCGAATTTATTAACGGACGCCCGAATGATAATATTGGTATCACTCTGTTTGCTGGAGAAACATTCACTCAATGCCCGCTGACTGTGGACCATGCTGTATTGCTGGATATGATTCATAATATCAAATGTGGCCTTATTGAAGATGGTACAGCTGTTGGTATGGGAGTTGCAAATGCTGTAACCCGCCTGAAAGACAGTAAAGCGAAATCAAAAGTTATCATCTTATTGACGGATGGTACCAATAATAAAGGAGATATTTCGCCATTGACAGCCGCTGAGATTGCCAAAAGTTTCGGTATCCGTGTGTATACCATCGGAGTGGGTACGAATGGAATGGCTCCATATCCTTATCCGGTCGGTAATACAGTACAGTATATCAATATGCCGGTGGAAATCGATGAGAAAACACTGACTCAGATTGCCGGTACTACCGATGGTAACTATTTCAGAGCTACGAGCAACTCGAAACTGAAAGAGGTATATGAAGAAATTGACAAACTGGAGAAAACGAAACTGAGTGTGAAAGAATACAGTAAGCGTCAGGAGGAATACCGCTGGTTTGCACTGGCTGCTTTCTTCTGCGTACTGCTGGAAGTCCTGTTGCGCAATTCGATATTGAAGAAAATACCGTAAGGAAGTTTGTGATTTTTTTATGGATGTGCTTTATGTCGTGCACAGATTAATATGAATAGTAAATCGTAAAATAGTAAATAAGAAGATGTTTCGATTTGAAGAACCTGCATATTTGTCCTTGTTGCTGTTGCTGCCTTTATTGGCAGCCTTTTACTTGTATTCCAATTATCGGAGACGAAGGAATATTCGTAAGTTCGGTGATCCGGTGCTGATGGCGCAATTAATGCCGGATGTGTCCAAGTACCGTCCGGATGTGAAGTTTTGGATGGTATTTGCCGCTATCGGATTGTTTGCAGTGCTGCTGGCTCGTCCCCAATTCGGCTCTAAACTGGAGACTGTGAAACGTCAGGGAGTGGAAGTGATGATTGCGCTGGATATCTCAAACTCAATGTTGGCGCAAGATGTACAGCCCAGCCGCTTGCAGAAAGCAAAAAGATTGGTGGCACAGCTGGTGGACAAAATGGAAAATGACAAGGTAGGTATGATTGTTTTTGCGGGTGACGCTTTTACACAGCTTCCTATTACCAGTGATTATATATCGGCCAAGATGTTTTTGGAATCTATCGACCCTTCATTGATTTCTAAACAAGGTACAGCTATTGGAGCAGCCATTAATTTAGCTTCCCGCAGCTTTACTCCGCAAGAAGGCGTAGGACGTGCAATCATTGTCATAACAGATGGTGAAAATCACGAAGGTGGCGCGGTAGAAGCCGCTAAGGCTGCTGCCGAGAAGGGCATTCAGGTGAATGTACTCGGTGTGGGTATGCCCGAAGGAGCACCTATTCCGGCAGAAGGAACCAATGATTATCGTCGCGATCGTGACGGAAATGTTATTGTGACCCGTTTGAACGAGCAAATGTGTCAGGAGATCGCCAAATCCGGTAACGGCATATATGTGCGTGTAGATAATACGAATGGTGCCCAGAAGGCAATCAGTCAGGAAATCAATAAGATGGCGAAAGCCGACGTAGAAACGCAAGTATATACAGAATTCAATGAGCAATTCCAGGCTGTGGCATGGATCATCTTATTGTTGCTGTTGGCAGAGATGCTGATATTGGAACGCAAGAACCCTCTGTTCCGTAATATTCATTTGTTTTCTAATAAGGAATGATGCGTATGTTACAGAAAAAATATATAGGATTGGCTTTATTGCTGTTGGCGGCAGCTACGTCTTTCGCCCAAAAAGCCGAACGTGATTTTATCCGTAAGGGAAACCGCTTTTTTAATGATAGTGTATATGTCAATGCAGAAGTGAATTATCGCAAGGCATTGGAGGTAAATCCTCAGTCCACTGTTTCTATGTTTAACCTTGGAAATACGTTGGCACAGCAGAATAAGTTGCAGGAAGCTATGGAACAATATGTTGCAGCCACAAAGATAGAAAAAGACAAGGATGATCTAGCGCAGATTTATCATAATATGGGAGTGATTTTTCAGTCACAGAAAGATTATGCTAAGGCGGTAGAAGCATACAAACAGTCGCTGCGCAATAATCCAAAGGATGATGAAACGCGTTATAACTTAGCTTTGGCCCAGAAAATGCTGAAAGACCAACAGCAGGATCAACAAAATCAGGATCAAAATCAACAACAGCAGAAGCAAGACCAACAGGAAGATAAAAAGGACCAGAATAAAGATCAACAGCAGAATAAAGAACAGCAACAACCACCTCAACCGCAAAAGAAGGATAACGAGATGTCTAAAGAGAATGCCGAACAGCTTTTGAATTCTGTTATGCAGGATGAAAAGGATGTGCAGGATAAGGTAAAGAAGCAACAGGTTATCCAGGGTGGACGTTTGGAAAAAGATTGGTAACAAACATAATTAGGAAATAATATATGAGAAAAATAGTTTTCTTATGGATAGCACTGATAATGGTCAGTTTGCATGCCTTTGCCGATGAAAAGGTATCGTTTACTGCATCTGCCCCCGATGCTGTAGCGGTGGGTGATCAGTTCAGGCTGTCGTATACAGTGACTACACAGAAAGTGAGAGATTTTCGGGTTCCTTCCATAAAAGGATTCGATGTACTTATGGGACCCAGCCGTTCACAACAGAAAAGTGTGCAGATTATTAATGGAGAAACGACCTCTACCAGCAGCATAACGTTTACATACATCTTGATGGCTACAAAGGAAGGCAGTTTTACTCTTCCCGGAGCTACCATAACTGCTGACGGTAACCAGATGGTTTCCAATGCAGTACATATAAATGTGCTTCCGGCAGACCAAGCAAATGGAGCGTCCTCCGGAAATAGTGGAAGACAAGGCGGAGCGGCAAGTCGTGCTTCATCGGGAACGTCAGTGTCAAATAGTGATCTATTTATTACTGCCACAGCCAGTAAGACTACTTTATATGAGCAAGAGGCTTTCTTGTTGACATATAAGATATATACTTTAGTTGATTTACGGGGTTTTGACAATGTCAAACTACCTGATTTCAAGGGATTCCATTCGCAAGAGGTGGAACTTCCCAATGACCGTAAATGGAGTCTTGAACACTACAAAGGAAGAAACTATCAGACAACCGTATACCGTCAATTTGTGCTCTTTCCACAACAATCGGGTAAATTAACGATTGATGCGGCCCGTTTTGATGCGTCTATCGCTAAGGCTACTCAGGTGGCCGATCCGTTTGAAGCTTTCTTTAATGGCGGAAATAATTATGTGGAAGTAAAGAAAACATTGGCAACTCCCCAGTTGACAGTTGACGTAAAAGAACTGCCGGCAGGAAAGCCCGCAGGATTCTCTGGCGGAGTGGGAGAGTTCAGTATTTCTTCATCCATAAACAGTACGAACGTTAAAACAAACGATGCTGTTACAGTGAAACTTGTCATTTCCGGAACAGGCAACTTGAAGTTGATTTCCACTCCGGAAGTTAAGTTCCCTGAAGATTTTGAAGTTTATGATCCAAAGGTAGATAATAAGTTCCGTTTGACGAGTGCCGGACTTTCCGGTAGTCAGGTAATTGAATATCTTGCTATTCCTCGTAATGCCGGCACCTATAAGATTCCTGCTGTGGAGTTCAGCTATTTTGATATCAAATCTCGTACTTATAAGACTTTGACCACTGAAGGCTATGAACTCCACGTTGAAAAGGGAAGTGGTAATGCGGCACAAACCATTGCTAACTTTACTAATAAGGAGGATTTAAAGGTGTTGAATGAGGATATTCGTTATATTAAGCAAAATGACGTCACTCTTTCTCGGAAGGGCGATTTCTTCTTTGGCTCTCTGCTATGCTGGTTATTCTATATTGTGCCTGGAGTTGTATTCATCTTGTTCTTTATCATTTATCGTAAACAAATAGCAGCCAATGCCAATGTTGCTAAAATGCGTACGAAGAAAGCAAATAAAGTTGCTGTGAAACGTATGAAAATGGCTGGTAGACTATTGGCCGATGGTAAGAAAGATGCATTTTATGATGAAGTGTTGAAAGCGCTTTGGGGATATATTAGTGACAAATTGAATATCCCGGTTTCACGCTTGTCTAAAGATAATGTTGAAGGAGAACTTCGTAATTACGGTGTGGATGATGCACTGATAAAAGAGTTCCTTGATGCATTGAATAATTGTGAGTTCGCTCGTTTTGCTCCTGGGGATGATAACCAGGCTATGGATAAAGTTTATTCAGATTCTTTGGAGGTTATCAGCAAAATGGAAAGCTCTATAAAACATTAATTGGGAGGACACTATGATGAAGAAAATAATATCCTTAACATTTGGATTGCTGATGACAATGGCTGCTTGGGGACAAAGTTCTGCAGCAGTAGATACTTTGACTCCTGCGCAAGATTCAGTCTCTATCGGTTCACATACGGAATTCGCAGCAGCTAAGATCTCAGATGATAATGTGACTAAAGCAGAGGGTGATAGTGCATATATGCGAAATGATTATGCTTCTGCCATTCAAATTTATGAGAGTCTATTAAAGAAAGGGGAAGCGGCAGAAATCTATTATAATTTAGGTAATAGTTATTACAAAGCCGATGACATAGCCAAAGCAATTCTAAATTATGAACGTGCTTTGTTATTGCAACCTGGCAATGCGGATATTCGTGCTAATTTAGAGATTGCGCGCTCTAAAACGATAGACAAAGTAGTCTCGGTGCCTGATATCTTTTTTGTAGCCTGGGTGAAGTCTTTGATAAATTGTTTAAGTGTGGATGCATGGGCTAAGTTGGGAATCGTATTCTTTATTCTTTTACTTATATCATTTTCTCTTTTTTTCCTTTCCAAACAGATTGTGTGGAAGAAGAGTGGATTTATAGCCGGAATTGCATTTTTGTTTCTTGTTGCCTTGAGTAACATCTTTGCTTCAGAACAAAAAAGCGAATTGATGAATAGAAATAAAGCTATTATTTTATCTCCCAGTGTTACAGTACGAAGTACTCCCAGTGAAAGTGGCACCAGTTTGTTTATTCTGCATGAGGGACATAAAATAGAGGTTAAGGATAATTCTATGCGTGAATGGAAAGAAATTCGTTTGGAAGATGGTAAAGTAGGATGGGTTCCTACTTCTGCAATAGAAGTGATTTAGAGATAGTTTATTGCCGAATAGCAAAGCCCGCATGGAATATAAAAGGTGTTTTTCCTGTTTATATTTCATACGGGCTTTTGAGGTATTTATAGAATGTTAAACATATAACAGAAAAATACAAGTAAATAGTTTGTTTTATCTTTTTTTTTCCTTAAGTTTATAGCGTGATAAAACAATATCCAAAGTATTAACCATTAAATTTATGAATATGAGAACGATAACATTTAATGAACTCCGTAAGATCAAAGACTCATTACCCAGCGGTAGTATGCATAGAATAGCCGATGAACTCGGACTTAACGTTGACACTGTAAGAAACTTTTTTGGTGGCCACAACTTTAAGGAAGGAAAGAGTGTTGGGATTCATTTGGAACCAGGTCCTGATGGTGGTTTAGTAATGATTGATGATACTACAGTCCTGGATCGGGCTTTGAAGATTTTAGATGAGATTGCAGGCGAAGCTGTAGAACCCGTTCGGGCTTAAGAAAAATTAAAAAGAATCCCAATTGCTGAGAAACAATTGGGATTTCTTGTTTGTTTTTATAAACAATCTAATTGGATAACTTATGGAAGATAAATTAGTAACATTAGCTATTCTGACGTATGCAAAGGCACAGATACTGAAGAATGTTCTTGAAAATGAGGGCATTGAAACTTATATTCATAATGTGAATCAAATACAGCCGGTCGTATCCTCCGGTGTGCGTGTTCGTATTAAAGAAAGTGATTTACCGCATGCTTTGAAAATTACTGAAAGTTCAGCATGGCTGTCTGAAGAGGTGGTAGGAGAAAAGGCTCCAAAAATAGAGAAGGGGAGTAATAAAGTTGTGATTCCTGTTGATTTTTCAAATTATTCATTGAAAGCGTGTGAGTTTGGCTTCAATTTTGCAAAAAACATAGATGCTGAAGTTGTTTTACTCCATGTTTATTTTACACCTATTTATGCTACGTCATTACCATATGGTGATGTTTTTAACTATCAGTTGAGCGATGAAGAAAATGTAAGAAGTATATTACAAAAAGTTCATGCAGATTTAAATGTTTTGTCTGATAAGGTAAAAGTCAAAGTCGCTTCTGGGGAGTTTCCTGATGTAAAATATGTTTGTGTGTTGAGAGAAGGTATTCCGGAAGAAGAAATATTACGTTATGCCAAAGAATATCGTCCGGTGATCATTATAATGGGAACACGTGGTAAAAATCAAAAGGATATTGATTTAATTGGCAGTGTGACAGCTGAGGTCATTGAACGTAGTCGTGTGCCCGTTCTGGCTATTCCTGAAAATACGCCATTCAAACAATTTAGTGAAGTGAAGCGTGTGGCGTTTATTACAAATTTTGATCAACGGGATTTAATCGCCTTTGATTCACTAATTAATAGTTTGAAACCATTCCATTTTTCTATATCTCTAATTCATCTTACTGATGTAAGCAACACTTGGAATGAGATTAAATTAGGTGGTATTAAAGAGTATTTCCAAAAACAATATCCGCAATTAGAGATTTATTATGATGTAGTGAAGAATGATGATTTATTGAATAGCTTAGATAATTATATTAAAACCAATCATATAGGTATTATTGCATTGACATCATATAAGAGAAATATATTTTCTCGTTTATTCAATCCTGGAATTGCGAGAAAGATGATATTTCATTCTGATACACCATTACTGGTAATTTGTGGGCGTTCTAATTGATTTCTATTTGCTTTGATTATAGGAGGAATTATAATTCTATAATATCGATATTATGTTTAATATATGAGTGCGTAATAATTATTTAATTAGCCTCTATCATGGAAAACATAATATTATAAAAATGGCTATTCTTGTGTGGAACAGCCATTTTTATAATATTTACGATTATTGCATTAACTTCTCTATCGCATCAAATTCAGGACCCATTTGCAGATTGTAGTAAACTCGATACAATCCATTTAACCACAAATCTTTTTGGTCAGGTTTCAATTCTTTTGCTTTTTCATAATTAGGTCTTGCCTTTTCATAAAAAGCTTTTAATGTAGCCTGATCATCTTTATATTTAGGATTATTGACATCAGTAGTTGCTTTTTCTGAGAAATCCTGTGCCTGTAAACAGTAAATCAGACCTAAGTTTGAATATGCTTCTGCATAGTTAGGATCAACTTCAATAGTCTTTTTATAGAATTCAATGGCCTTATCATAATCTTTCATATTATGATAGAGATACCCTTTCACATATAAATAGAATGTGTTGTTAGGATCCTTAGCCAGCATGTCGTCTGCAAATTGCATTGCTTCATCAAACTTATTGCTATTGCTATAATAATCAATCAGATGACCAAAAAAGAATGAATGTTCCGGATATTTTTGAATGCCATCTTTTAAAGAAGCAATCCATTTAATAGTATCGCCTTGAGCTTTTAATGCTGTAGAAATGAATTCCATGGCATACTTCCCTACCTCCTTGTCTTCTTTTGCATATGGAGCATATTTCAAGACATTAGGATAATCTTCCATTTTGGCAGCGGCTAAACTTGCATAATAAGCAATTTGAGGTAATACAGTATCTGTTTGAAGCAGATTTTCCTTTTCAAACATTGGATTGGCAGCAATATCTACATAAGTTGCAAAAAAATCAAGAGCTTCTTTATTCTTATCCAAATTGAAATATTGAATACCGCCATTAATCAAATTAGGACGTGCTGCTAATATAGCGGCGCTATTTGATTTTCTGTATTTATTCTTGATTTTACCTTTTTCATTGGGTATTTGTGCAAGTTCGTCACACTTAAAGTAATATTTACACATGTTCAGTGCGCTATTATATACTTTAAGAGTGTCATAAGGCTTTCTCAAATATGCATTTTCCATTTCTTTTTCATTGATTCTTTTTTGAATAAAGCCTGCTACGTCCCATGTTTCGGCATTGTCCTTCGTTTCAGTGTTGGTCAAAGCTCCGTTGATAAGTTTCTCTGCTTGGGCAAAGTCTGGTTTTACTTCGTTAGCAATGCTCTTAGCTTCTTTTACGCTTTTTTCTTGAGCGAAAGTGAAGCCTACTGCAAGTAGTAAGACCATTGAAAATAGTACTCTTTTCATGATTGTAGAAAATTTTAAATTAATATTATGTCTATTCTTCATTTTCATTATTTACTTCATTCTGAGGAGTTTCTGAAATATTTTCATCTTCTTCTGTGATGATATCCTCTTCGGTTTCTGAAGTCACTTTACATACAGAACCAATTTCATCATTACGTTTCTCAAGATTAATCAGTCGTACTCCTTGTGTGGCACGTCCCATAATACGAACATCGGCAACTTTCAGACGAATGGTAATTCCGGATTTATTGATGATCATTAAATCATTTTCATCTGTAACAGACTTGATGGTCACCAATTTGCCAGTTTTATCAGTTATATTCATGGTTTTTACACCTTTACCGCCTCGGTTTGTTTTGCGATAATCTTCAATGTCAGAACGTTTACCATATCCTTGTTCTGATACCACCATAATTGTTTCAGCTTCAGGATCTTTGATACAGATCATTCCAACTACTTCATCTTGTCCGTCTTCATCAAGTGTCATACCACGTACGCCGGTAGCTGTACGTCCCATTACACGTACGGCATTCTCGTGGAAACGAATAGCGCGTCCGTTGCGATTGGCGATGATAATTTCATTATTACCATTAGTCATACGTACTTCGATAACACGATCATCTTCACGAATAGTAATGGCATTGACACCATTTTGACGAGGACGAGAATATTGTTCAAGTAATGTTTTCTTAATAACGCCATTCTTGGTACAGAACAATACGTAATGACTATTGATGAAGTCTTGGTCATTCAAGTTTTTCACGCGTAGATATGCATTTACAGCATCGTCAGAATCAATATTCAATAGATTTTGAATGGCACGCCCTTTAGAATTCTTTGTACCTTCAGGTATCTCATACACTTTTAGCCAATAACACTTACCTTTCTGCGTGAAGAACATCATGGTATTGTGCATTGTTGCGGGATAAATATGTTCAACAAAGTCTTCATCGCGTGTTTCTGTTCCCTTAGAGCCTACTCCGCCTCGATTTTGAGCTCGGAACTCGCTTAATGGAGTACGTTTGATATATCCCATATGAGAAATGGTAATAATCATTTCGTCGTCTGCATAGAAATCTTCCGGATTGAATTCTTCAGATGAATAAACAATTTCAGAGCGACGTTCGTCACCATATTTATCTTTGATCTCGATTAATTCGTCTTTGATAACTTTACGGCAAAGTTCATCGTTGACAAGGATTTCTTCCAAATAGGCAATCTGTTTTTGGATTTCTTCATACTCAGCATGAAGTTGGTCTTGCATAAGGCCGGTCAATTGGCGCAGACGCATTTCTACAATGGCACGTGATTGGATTTCTGTCAGTTCGAAACGTTCCATCAAACCGCTGATCGCATCATTCGGAGTCTTTGCTGCACGAATAATTTTGATTACTTCATCAATATTGTCTGATGCGATAATCAAACCTTCTAAGATATGAGCACGCTCTTTAGCTTTACGTAAATCATATTGAGTGCGGCGAATAACCACATCATGGCGATGTTCTACGAAGTATTTAATAAGCTCTTTCAGGTTCAATAAACGAGGACGACCATGTACTAGCGCCACATTGTTTACACCAAAAGAAGTCTGTAATAATGTCATCTTATAGAGCTTATTCAGCACTACACTGGCGTTGGCGTCCCGTTTCACATCGATGACAATACGCATACCTTCGCGGTCAGACTCATCATTAGCATTAGAAATGCCTTCTATCCTCTTTTCATTGGCTAAATCGGCAATAGATTTGATTAATTCGGCTTTATTGACTCCGTAAGGAATTTCAGTAACGATAATCTTGTCATGGGTAGAGGTTGTCTCTATTTCTGCTTTGGCGCGCATTACGACACGTCCACGACCAGTTAGATACGCCTCGCGTACGCCACTCATACCATAAATATATCCTCCTGTCGGGAAATCAGGAGCCTTGACATAAGTCATTAAGGACTCAATATCAATATCATTATTATCGATATATGCAATGCAGGCATCTATCACTTCAGATAGATTATGGGTTGGCATATTTGTGGCCATACCTACGGCAATACCAGAAGCTCCATTTACAAGGAGATTTGGGATACGGGTAGGCATCACAGTTGGCTCCAATAATGAGTCATCGAAGTTGGTTTGCATATCAACAGTTTCTTTATCAAGATCCTGCATCATTTCTTCCCCAATCTTCTGCAAACGACATTCTGTATAACGCATGGCGGCAGCACTGTCTCCGTCTACAGAGCCATAGTTACCCTGTCCGTCTACAAGCATGTAGCGCATAGCCCAAGGCTGGGCCATACGAACGAGAGCACCATATACGGAAGAGTCACCATGTGGGTGATATTTACCTAATACCTCACCAACAACTCTGGCAGATTTTTTATAGGGTTTATCCGACGTATTTCCCAGTCCCATCATACCGAAAAGGATTCTTCGGTGAACAGGTTTAAAACCATCTCTAACATCAGGAAGGGCACGCGAAACAATGACCGACATAGAGTAGTCAATGTACGAAGACTTCATTTCCTCCTCGATGTTAATCTTTATAATTCTGTCTTGTTCAAGCATTTAAAAAGATTATTAATTATACATTTTGGGGTTTGTGAAAAACCACGCTAAAGTACTGCTTTTTTACGATATACAAAAGTTTTCCTTCATAAACTTTGTTGCCGGCCACATTCTTACAGAGATTCCCTCTATATAGGATCATGATAGAGTTCACCTGTAAACAAGGGAGGATTGGAAATAGATGAATTGTGCGTTATTATATATAAGGTGTAGGAGAAAAACGGGAGTAACATTATGATTTGTGGCACAGGATTTGTACATTATTAATTCAGTTTGTGATACGCAATATAAAGAAATGCGTATCTTTGTAATAGAAAAACCTTTAATTGAGGAGATTAAAATTATATGAACAATCAATTTTCACAAAGAGTTTCTGATATAATAACTTATAGCAAGGAAGAAGCTAATAGGTTGAGAAATAGATATATCGGTCCTGAACATCTCCTACTTGGTATGTTGCGTGACGGCGGTGGAAAGGCTATCGAAATATTGATGAGACTCGATATAGACTTGAAAAAGGTGAAGAAGCGTATCGAAAGTTTTTTGAGAGAGGCTGAAGATGACACCCTATTACCGGATGCAGATGTTCCATTGTCTCCAATGGCTGCTAAGATATTGAAAATGTGTATTTTGGAAGCACGTGTCTTGAAAAGTGCAACTGCCGATACTGAGCATGTATTATTGGCTATATTGAAGGATGGAGATAATTTGGCTGCTACTGTCCTGGAAGAAAATCGTGTAAACTATCAGTTTGTATTCGAGCAGCTTACAATGCAATCTACTAATCCGAATGCAGGAATGGGATTTCAGGAAGAAGATGAAGAGGATGAAGAAGACATGAATATGTCTCATTCTTCCCGTAGCGCAGGAATGGGAACGGCTTCTTCTGCACAAACAGCATCAAAGCAACCCTCTAATGATACTCCGGTATTGGATAATTTCGGTATGGATATGACTCGTGCAGCTGAGGAAGGTAAACTTGATCCTGTGGTTGGGCGTGAACGTGAAATAGAGCGCTTGGCGCAGATTTTGAGCCGTCGTAAGAAAAACAATCCAGTGCTGATTGGCGAACCGGGAGTTGGCAAATCGGCTATTGTAGAGGGACTGGCATTGCGTATTGTCCAAAAGAAGGTATCTCGTATCCTATTTGATAAACGGGTTGTTATGCTTGACATGGCTTCTGTTGTGGCTGGAACTAAATATCGCGGGCAATTTGAAGAGCGTATACGTTCTATTATTAATGAATTGCAGAAGAACCCGAATATAATTCTATTTATAGATGAAATTCATACTATTGTAGGTGCTGGTGCCGCTGCAGGTTCTATGGATGCGGCTAATATGCTGAAACCGGCCTTGGCTCGTGGTGAAATACAATGCATCGGTGCTACAACTCTTGATGAATACAGAAAGAATATAGAAAAAGATGGAGCTTTAGAACGTCGTTTTCAAAAAGTGATTGTAGAGCCCACAACTCCGGAGGAAACCCTCCAAATATTAAAAAATATAAAAGAAAAGTATGAAGAGCATCATAATGTTGATTATACAGATGAAGCGTTGGAGGCATGTGTCAAGTTGTCAGACCGTTATGTAACTGATCGCAACTTTCCTGATAAAGCTATTGATGCTTTGGATGAAGCCGGTTCACGCGTGCATCTAATGAACATAAATGTTCCTAAAGAAATTGAGGTACAGGAAAAGCTAATAGAAGACGCACGTGTTTTGAAGGCTGAAGCGGTGAAATCTCAGAACTTTGAATTGGCTGCTAGTTATCGGGATAGAGAGAAAGAACTTTCTGTTCATTTGGATGAAATGAAAGCTGAATGGGAAGCGCGTCTCAAAGATGATCGCCAAACTGTTGGTGAGGAAGAAATAGCCAATGTAATTTCAATGATGTCTGGGGTACCGGTGCAGCGTATGGCTCAAGCGGAAGGTATCAAACTGGCTGGCATGAAAGAAAATTTGCAAGGCAAGGTTGTGGCACAAGACACTGCTATTGAAAAGCTTACCAAAGCAATATTGCGCAGTCGTGTAGGATTGAAAGACCCTAATCGTCCCATTGGTACATTTATGTTTCTTGGTCCTACCGGTGTAGGCAAAACACACTTGGCAAAACAGCTGGCTAAATACATGTTCGGTTCCAGCGATGCGTTGATACGTATCGATATGAGTGAGTATATGGAAAAATATACGGTGTCTCGTATGATTGGTGCGGCTCCGGGATATGTCGGTTATGACGAAGGCGGACAGCTTAGTGAAAAGGTGCGCAGAAATCCATACAGTGTTCTCCTTTTTGATGAGATTGAGAAAGCGCACCCGGATGTATTTAACATTCTGCTTCAGGTACTCGATGACGGACATATTACCGATGCGCATGGACGAAAAGTTGATTTTAAACAGACAATCATCATCATGACATCAAATGTAGGTGCACAGGCGATCATTGAACCGAAGAAACTCGGATTTATGTCAGAAAAAGATGATAAGCAGGATTATGAGCGAATGAAATCCGGAGTCATGGAAGAAGTAAGACGCCTTTTTAAACCGGAATTTCTGAATCGTATTGATGAGATTATGGTATTCCATCCGCTGAAGAAGCCGGAAATCAAAAAGATTGTGAATATTCTTCTTAAGAACCTCGAGAAACGTTGTGAGGAACAACTTGGAATTGAGCTTAAGATTTCAGAATCCGTCAAAGACTATCTTGCAGAATCAGGATTTGACAGTAAATACGGTGCACGTCCGCTTAGAAGAGCAATACAGAACAGGCTGGAAGATCCGATGGCAAATAAGATCCTGGATGGCGGGATAAAGACAGGAGATACTGTAAAGATTCAGCTCCTGAAAAAAGAAATTCATTTTGTCCCGGTCAGAGAAGAAAAAGAGACAAAAGCCAAATCTAAAAAAGATGTTAAATCTTGACCGTAATACTGGTCAAAAAAAGTGCGAAATGTTATAATAACATAACCGAAATATCTGTGACAGTTGGAACATTGTCACAACGAAATACAGATATCTAAGGACTAAAACACAACAGAAAGTCTTAGGGAGGACATAAGATCATGGCAGTAGTAAAAGAACTGATCCGAACAGAAGAAAATGGGGGTATCAGCTTTGGTAATTATGAATTACCGACAAAATCTAAAGCATCTGATTTCCCATATCAGGGAGATGTTTATAAAGTAAAAACATTTAAAG
>ERZ857998.2633-NODE-2633-length-16343-cov-3.555255_pt1 | contig 16343 bp, 14 predicted proteins | sample MGYA00519954_ERZ857998 | MGnify/ENA primary metagenome ERZ857998 (study PRJEB31778, sample SAMEA3449424) | human gut metagenome | biome: human gut; feature: human-associated habitat; material: faeces | place: United Kingdom | collected 2010/2012 ...
CCGCAGGAGGAGGGGTATTATTACTTTGACCAGTACGAATACTCCTGGGGGCAGTTTATGGCCCGAACGCTGGGCAGCAAGGTTTACAACTTTTCCCGCGGGGGAATGTCGGCCAAATGGTACCTAAATTCCTACGCCGATGAAAACGGTTTTTTTGACCCGGCTAAAAAGGCCCAGGCCTACATTTTTGCGCTTGGCGTAAATGATGTTAGCGCAATGAAAAAAGGGGAATTAGCCTTTGGCACCAAGCAAGATATTGTAACCGACCCTAACGCCCCCTGCGCCAACAGCTTTACGGGCTATTACACCAAAATTTTAGCTAAATACCGCCAAATTTCGCCCTATGCCAAGTTCTTTTTAATAACCTGCCCTAAAAATGAAAACGAAAGTGACGAGGGGGAGCGGCTTTATAATGAGCACGCCGCGCTGCTGCGGGATCTGGCGGCACAGAACAAAGATACTTATGTGCTGGATTTTAGAACCTTTGCCCCGCCGTACGACGAAGCGTTTCGCCGCGCGTTTTACTTAAACGGGCATCTAACCCCAACCGGCTACCGCTTAACGGCCGAAATGGTTATGGCGTACATTGATTACTACATTCGCAAAGAGCCGGACGATTTTAAATACGCCGGGTTAATTGCCACAAATAACGAGGGCCTGATTGCTACGGCAAAAGGGCAGGATTAAAGGATGAAACCGGCATGAGGATGCGCTGTAAAAAGAATTTGGACGAACGACTGGCCGCCTGCGGCGACATTTTTTTGGCCCCGCGCTGCGAGCAATTGCACTACGACCTGCCGGACGCTACCGAGCCGGTAGATTTAAACGCCCTGTTTGGCCGCACCGCGCCGCTGGTGCTGGGGATTATCGGGGTGGTGTTTGCCATCCTGCTGCCGATCGTCACCTACGTGTTCGACCCGGCGAGCGAGCTGTTTATCATCGGCGTGTCCGCGTGCCTGGCCGGCGCCGTGTTCGGCGACCACTGCTCGCCCATCTCGGACACCACCATCATGTCTTCAGCCGGCGCACAGTGCGACCACCTCACCCACGTCTCCACCCAGCTGCCCTACGCGCTCTTCGTGGCAGGCGTCTCCTTTGTCTTTTACCTCATTATGGGCTTTGTGCGCAGCCCCCTTGTCACCCCCGTCGCCATGGCGGTGCTGGTCGCCATCCTGTGGGGGATGAAGCGCCTTGGCCTTGGCTCCTCCCTTGGCTCCAGGGCGGCCAACCAGTAGCTTTTTCCCTTTTGGCATTCCGGGCGGACAGGCTCCCCTGTCCGCCCGGTTTTTCTTCCGAATCTCTTTGCCGAAGGAGGAGCACCCCCTTCTCCCAACCCCGTTATTCAAATACAAAATGGTTGACATGACAACACTTTTATGTTACTGTTGCACACAAAAGAGGTGTTGTCTGTGGCCTTTTCATACAAGCCGCTCTGGAAGCTGCTCATCGACAAGGAGCTGAGCAAAAAAGAGCTCATGAGAGAAACCGGCATTTCCAAATCCACCATGGATAAAATGGGCCGTGGACAGCCCGTGTCCATGGACATCATCGAACGCCTGTGCAGTCACTTCCACTGCCAAATTGAAGATGTGGTCGAGCATGTCGAGTCTTATGAAGCGGGGGATCGGAAATGAGTGCAATCAACAGCCCCTTTCGGTATGCGGGCGGAAAATTTTACGCCAGAAAGCTCATTGCCGAGCACCTGACCGACAGCGACGTCTATTGCGAGCCCTTCGCAGGGGGCGGCTCCATCTTTTTTTATAAGGAAAAAAGCCGCGTCAACGTGCTCAACGACCTCGACCAAAACCTCATGCTGGTCTACCGCACGATTCGCGACAGGCCCGAGGAGCTGACGGCGCTGCTTGCCACCTTTGCCCCGCCCAGCAGGGAGAGCCATTTTTATTACAAGAATCTGTATCAGCCTGACAACGAGCTGGAGCAGGCGGCCCGGTGGTACTACCTCAACCGGATTTCCTACAGTGGAATCATGCAGTTTCAAAACTGCTACTTCGGCTACGGGGACAAATACAGCATGCGCCCGGAGAACTGGCCCCGCAACATCGCCAGGGCCAGCCAGAAGCTGCAGGGCGTGGCCCTGCGCTGCATTGACGCCGTCGACTGTATCCGCTCCATGCCCGACGGCGCGTTGCTCTTTGTCGACGCCCCCTACTTTGGCGCCGACCAGGACAAGTTTTACACCTGCTTTTTCTCCAGGCAGGACCACTTCCGGCTGCGCGACGTCATCCGGCAGGAATATCACCGCCTCAAATTCTTTATCACCTATGACAACTGCGAGGAAATCCGCGAAATGTACTCCTTCATGCCGGCCATGTATGACAAGGAGTGGAACTACTGCATCAGCAGGACCGACGACCAGAAGGAACACAAAAAGCTGCAGGACGGCCATCGCGGAAAGCGGGGCAAGGGGCGCGAGCTCTTCATCTTAAACTACTGACAGGCGGCAAAAAGCGCCTCTGTATCAAGGATTTTCTCCCCTTGTGAAAAAACATCAAAAAAGCGGCAGCTTGGCTGCCGCTTTTCTTGTGTGTCAGTTTCTGCCCGCTACCTTCTTCGCATCCTCGCCCGATGCGTTCTCGTGAAGTCCAGCAGGGCCTGCTCGATTTCGGAGATAGGGCGCCAGACGGGATCGTTTTCCAGCCTGACGGCCGGCGTTCTCGGGATTACCCCGTCAACGGCAATGTCCTCCGCTTTGGCAAAGCGCCAGTCCTCATAGGTCGCCTCAAAGAGAGCCTCGTAGGTCGCGTCGCAGCCGTAGTACTCACACAGCCTCCCGACAGTGCGTGTATCGGGGATCAGCTCAAAATTCTCCGAATAGGTCGCCCCGGCGATGATGGCATTGGAGAGGTTGCAGACGACAAAGTCAAAATCCCCCATCAGATACCGGTCGTTGGTGGTGCTTGCCTTGCTGAGGTCGCTTCGGCTCCTGTGGCACTTGACGGTGCAAAAGGGCTCCTTGATTCTTGCGCGGGTGGAATACTTGAAACTGCCTCTCACGGCATTTTTGCACTCCACTTTGATGATGATGCCGGTTCTCTGGTGCGTCACGGTCACGTCCTCGTCGTGCGTGCCGCTCTGGGCGTTGAGGTTGAGCTTTGCCACCACCCATTCGCGGGCATTGAGCGTGTCCTTGAGCAAAATCTCCACTGCATATTCCGTGGCCTTGCCCCGAATCATGGGCCCCACCTTCTGGTCGTTCAAAATATCCATCACATAGTCCTGCGGGATTTTGAATTTCCTGCAGTATTCCAGCATCTGCATGCCAAGCTCCTGTGCGTCCATTGTTTCCCTCCCGTATTTCCCCGCGCGGCCTGTCCCTGCGCATACGCCTGCCGCGTCGGTTTTGCATATCAATCCACTTCAGGGAGCACGCCCTGCCCCTGGTCGGGCCGGCCGCAGCCGGCTTCGTCCCCGGCACAGGCCTGCTTTGTTTCTCCCCTCTCCACGGTGCGCCTGCCCGTCCAGATGCCCACCGTCTCCAGCAGCGTTTCGGCGTGCAGGCTGCGCACATCAAAGGAAAAAAGCTGAAATACCCACTGCATGACCGGCCCCGTCAGCAGGGCAAAGGCAACGGTGCCCACGCCGACCACGCCTCCCAGCCACCAGCCGATGGCCAGCGCCGTGAGCTCAATCATATTGCGCACAATTCCCACCGGCACCCTTGGCAGGCGCTTGGCCAGCCCCACCATCATGCTGTCGCGCGGGCCGGCTCCCATGGCGGCGCTCATATAAAGGTAGGAGCCCAGCGCCGTGACAAAAATGCCAAGCAGCAGCAAAACGGTGCGCCAGAGCAGGGAATTGGTTTCGGGGATGAGGCCGCTTGCCAAAAAGAAGTCCAGCGAGCCGCCCACCAAAATCATGTTGAAAATGGTGCCAAACCCGATGGGTTCCCGCATGAGAAGGTCAATTCCGATAATGACAATGCCGCACAGCTGCGTAATGCGGCCGATGGACAGCCCCGACACCAGCGACAGCCCCTGGTGAAAGGCGTTCCACGGCGAGAGCCCCAGCATACTGCGCACATTGAGCGCCGAGCTCAGCCCAAACAGCACCAGTCCAATAAACAGCCGAACAAAGCGCGCGGGGTAGCGATACCGAAAAAAAGGGGCGCGTGTTTTGCTCTTCATGTCCTTCCTCCTGACCGAGGGCCCGGCCGTCCCTCCGCCGTGGCCATCTCGTCTTTTTTGTGAGGCTATTATAGCATACTGGTGCCCCGCGTGCAATGCCGCTTAAGGCCTCACCTTCCAAACAAAAAGTCAAACAAGCAAGGCGTGCCCCGCCGGGGCGCAGGCAGCCTCCCTTGGCCGCTGTGCGCCCTGCGGCATGCCTTGCGCCCCCCTGTCAAAAAAAGCCTCCCCTTTTCCCCTTTGGGGACTTGACAAACGGCCGCCCATTGAGTATACTGATACTCGGTTAGCTCGTTCTAACCATTTTTTCGGACCCTTGGTTAGTGTCCGCTAATTTCACGGGAAATCTGGTGATAAAACATGACTTTGAAAGACGCCGTGCAGGGAACCCCTTACATCATTCGCGACATCGCCACCGACGACCAGGAGCTCAACGCCTTTTTGTTTTCGCTGGGCTGCTACAGTGGGGAGTCCATCACTGTCGTGTCTCACCTCAAGGGCGGCTGCGTCGTTTCCATCAAGGACGGCCGGTATACCATCGACAACCATCTGGCGGAGGCCATCGCGGTTGTCGAGCCCTCCTGTGCAGACAGCGCATAGCCCGGGGGAAGATGGTTTGCAGTTTTTGATGCCCTTTGCCCCTTAGTTAGCGTTGGCTAACTAAGGGGCGGACACCTCTCCCCCGCATCGGGGGGAGGCAGCAGAAATGATAGCAGAAATCATGGGGGAGGAAATACCACAATGAGAATTGCTTTAACCGGCAACCCAAACTCAGGCAAGACCACCATGTATAACGCGCTGACAGGCCGCAACGAAAAGGTCGGAAACTGGGCAGGCGTCACGGTGGAAAAAAAGGAGTACCCAATCAAAAAGGCATACCAGGCCGGGGAGGGGCAGCTGATCGCCGTCGACCTGCCCGGCGCGTACTCCATGTCTCCGTTTACCAGCGAGGAGAGCATCACAAGCTCCTATGTGAGAAGGGAAAATCCCGATGTCATCATCAACATTGTAGACGCCACCAACTTGAGCCGCAGCCTGTTTTTCACCACGCAGCTGCTGGAGCTTGGCATTCCGGTTGTGGTGGCCCTCAACAAGAGCGACCTCAACCGGAAAAAGGAGACTGTCATCAACACAAAGCTGCTGTCCGACAAGCTGGGCTGCGCCGTTGTTGAGACCACCTCCACGACGGCCGACGGCCTCAGGGCCGTTGTGGAAAAGGCCGCGGCCGCCGCAGGCGGCACACAGTCGGCTCCTTACCACCAGGGGGACGTCGACCTCACCGACAAGGCGGCCGTCGAGGCGGCCGACCGCAGACGCTTTGACTTTGTCAACCGCATCGTCGAAGAGGTGCAGACCCGCAAGGTGACGACCCAAACCAAAAACTTTAACGACAAAATTGACGACATCCTGACCAACAGATGGCTGGGCATCCCCATTTTTGCCGTTGTCATGTTCCTTGTGTTCCAGATTTCGCAGACCTATCTGGGCACCTGGATTGCAGAAGGCGTGGAGCTTTCAGACGGCACCTTCATCCCCGGGCTGGTTCCCCTGCTGGAGGGCTTCCAGGGCTGGGTCGGCAGCCTTCTCGAAGGCGCAAGCCCCTTCCTCTACGCGCTGCTTGTGGACGGCGTGATTGGCGGCGTGATTGCCGTTGTGGGCTTTTTGCCGCTCGTCATGGTCATGTACTTCCTGATTGCCCTGCTTGAGGACTGCGGATACATGTCCCGCGTCGCCGTTGTGCTCGACCCCATCTTCAAGAAGGTGGGCCTCTCGGGCAAGTCGGTCATCCCCTTTGTCATCACCATCGGCTGCGCCGTCCCCGGCATCATGGCCAGCCGCACCATCCGCAACGAGCGCGAGCGCAGGGCAACCGCCATGCTTGCCCCCTTCATGCCCTGCGGCGCAAAAATTCCCGTCATCGCGCTCTTTGCCGGCGCCTTCTTTGACAACGCCGGCTGGGTCAGCGCCACCATGTATCTGACCGGTATCGTTTTGATTTTCTTTGGCGCCCTGCTGGTCAACAAGGTCGCCGGCTACAAAAACAGAAAGTCCTTCTTTATCATCGAGCTGCCCGAATACAAGATCCCCTCGCTCTGGGGTGCCTTCAAGGCCATGTGCAGCCGTGGCTGGGCTTACATTATGAAGGCCGCCACCATCATCCTTTTGTGCAATACGGCGGTTCAGATTATGCAGACCTTCGACTGGAGCTTTGGCGTGGCGGCATCTGCCGATTCCTCCATCCTCGCCTCCATCGCCGCGCCCTTTGCCTGGCTTCTGGTTCCCATCGTGGGCGTTGTCTCCTGGCAGCTGGCCGCAGCCGCCGTTACCGGCTTTATCGCAAAGGAAAACGTCGTGGGAACCCTGGCCGTCTGCTTTGTCGGGCTTGAAAACCTGATTGACACCGAAGAGCTTGCCATGCTGGAGGGCACGGGCGCCGAAATCGCCGGCATCATGGCCATCACAAAGGTCGCCGCCCTTGCCTACCTCATGTTCAATCTCTATACGCCCCCCTGCTTTGCAGCCATCGGCGCCATGAATGCCGAAATGAAGAGCAGCAAGTGGCTTTGGGGAGGCATCGGCCTGCAGTTTGGCGTCGGCTACACCGTGGCCTACCTGGTCTACACGGTCGGCACGCTGCTGACCGCTCCCGAGACGCTCAACTTGGGCGCCGCAATCGGCGGGCTGGCCATTGTCCTTGCCTTTGCGGGCGTTGTGATTGCCCTTATCAAAAAATCCAACCAACAGCTCAGCGCCGAGTATGCGCTCAGCAGGTAGGCCATGCTGCAAGACGTTGCCATCATCGCCGTTGTGCTTGCCATCGTGGGCGCCGTCGCTTCCCATCTTGTAAGGGCCAGGAAACGGGGAGAGCACTGCATCGGCTGCCCCTATGCAAAGCAGTGCGGGGGAGCCTGCGGCGCAGGCCAGCCCTGCGCACAGCACCCCCAAAATCAGGAGCGGAGCCTCTAAAGACCCTGCGCTCTCCGCAGACTGTTTTCAAAGAGCACTCTTTTTCTTTCATCTTAAAAGGGAGAAGCCGAACACTTGGTTCGGCTTCTCCCTTTTTTCGTTTCGCGCAGGCCCTTTGCTTTTGCAGATTCCCTGCGGCAGCCCCCGGCCGCCGCCATCAACCCGTCTCAAAGGCGCCTGCAGGAGAGTTGAGGCTTTTAAGCAGCGGCAGCTTCGTTGTCAACCGTCTCAGCCTGGGCGGTCTCGCCCTCGGCCGTCTCGGGCCCGATCTCCACCAGCCCTTCAAGCGTTTCGTCGCTGACGGTCTCGCCGTCGCCGGCCTCAGGCTGCGGCTGCGTCAGCTCCTCAAACCCGGTGAAGTCGGGGAAGGTGATGACCACATCGTCTCCCAGGGCGTTGATGGTGCAGTCCATGTCGTACTCATAGGCGATCGACGTCGCCTCCCCTTCCACGGTCATGTCCATGGTCATGGCAAACTGCATGCCGATGGTCTTGAGAGTGCCCTCCTTGTCGATGAGCACGCTCATGCTCACGGCGTCAAACTTCATGCCGTCAAGGCCGGCCTCGCCGAAATCGCCCATCTGGCCCAGCATCTGGGTAAGCAGGCGGTTCACGGCGCCGTTGAGCACGATGGTGTAGGTCGTTCCCTCGTCGCTCTCGGCTGCGGTGATGGAGTCAATCTGATAGAGACCGTCGTTTGCCAGAGTCACGCTCGAGGTCTGCTGCTGCACGGCGGCCAGCATGTCGGAGAAGTCCATGGGCATCTTGATTTTCTGACCTTCGGCCTCCATGTACATCACGCCGTCCTTGATCCACTGCTTGATGACGGTCTCGGTCTGCTCCTCCCCGGCCTTGACCGTGGAGATGCCCTCCATCTGGACATCGGTGTCGGTGACGAGGGTCTTGATTTCGGAGCTGATTTCCATAGCGACGCTCTCAGCGCCCAAAGCCGTCACATTCATGGTGCCCGTCATATCCATGTCAACGCCGGTCGCCTGCTCAAAGCCGGCACAGGCTGCCACATATTCGGCATAGGTCTCCTGCTTGTCCAGCAGAGGCTGTGCCGCCGTCTGGCTCACGGCGCCGTCGGCAATCAGCTTGGCCAGCAGGGTGTTCTCCTGCCCGTTGACCTTTGCAAACAGCGCCTGGTAGGACACTGCCACCACATCGTCTCTGAGAAATTCGCCTTCCGCCACGGCGGTGTTGTATACACCCTTCTCTGCGGCAAAGGAGACGGCCTCGTCATAGGCAAACTGGCCGCCCTCACCGTCGCTGTAGCCAAGGGCGCGCAGCACAAAGGTGCAGTACATCTGCGCATTGCACAGGCTGTCGGAGCCAAACTCCGTCTCGGAAATCCCGTTGGTCAGCTTGTTGGTGTAAAGCCACGCAACATGGGCCTTCGCCCACTCGGGAACATCCGTGAAGGGGTGGGCCGTCTCGCCCGCTTCCAGTTCAGCCTTTGCCGTCTCTTCGGCACCCAGCAGCCGCACCAGCATGACCGCCGATTCCGCACGGGTCGGCGCACGGTCGAGCTCAAATCCGGTATCGGTCCCCTGGAAGAGGCCGACATCTTTGAGTTCCTGGGCAATTCCGTCAAAGTCGGAAGCGCCGGCATACAGCGCCAAAGACATGACACACAGAACCGCCAAAGCCAGGGCCTTGCAGAGCTTTTTCATCTGTATCATCCTTTCTTTCAATCCGGCCGGCAGGGGACGTTTGCGTCTCCCCTTGCCGCGCCGTAGTTATTGTATCGCTGCGCGCAGGCTCTGTCAACCGGTCGGAACCGCGCTTCTTGCAATTGTCATCAAAATAACATATACTAAACTCATTCCGGGCTTTCCAAGCTGCCCTCTTTCGTTCTTTCAAACGTCCGATACAAAGGAGAATTGCTGTCATGCGGACTGTTCTAAGCACCTCGCAGCTCAAGGCGCTCAAGGAGCGCGTGGGCGACAACCTCTACACCCGTCTTCCCCCCAACCGGCCCATTTGCGCCGTCCCCGAGACGGGTTCTTGTTTTGTCAGCTTCCCTTTTTACGACATCGCCAATGAAGGCCAGAAAGAGACCCGCATCTACATTTACTGCAACAGCAGCGACATCATCTTTTTGCTCGACAGCCCCCATTGTCTTGAGCTGCTCGAGCAGATTGACGACAAGCAGGAGCCTTTCCGGCAGATGCTGGACTTCCTGCTTGCCCTGACCGGCGACGATGTCTATGTCCTGCACCGCATGGAAGACGCCATCACCAACCTCGAAGACCACCTGCTCACCCGCACCAATCCCGACGACGACAGTGGCATCCGCGTCATCTCGCTGCGGCGCATCCTGCTTCGCATGAAACGCTACTATGAGCAGCTCACCATCGTAACCAGCGACCTTGCCGAGTCCACCAACGGCATCGTGCCTGCGCACCTGCACAAGCGCTTTGCCGCGCTTGACCGCCGTGTGGACCATCTGCTCGACTCGGTGCGCCACCTGCAGGAGTATACCACCCAGGCGCGCGAGGCCTATCAGGCGCAGGTCGACATTGAGCAAAATCAGATTATGAAAATTTTTACCGTCATCACCGCCATCTTCTTGCCCCTGACGCTGATTGTCGGCTGGTACGGCATGAACTTCCCCATGCCGGAATACGCCTGGTCCAAAGGGTATCCCTATGTCATCCTGCTGAGCCTTGTGGTGTGCATCGCCTGCTTTGCCGCCTTCAAGAGAAAACACTGGTTTTAGGCCCCGCGCCAAAGCCATATCCCTGCTGCATCAAAAAAGCGCAGGCCCCTTTCAGGGCCTGCGCTTTTTCCGTTTTTTAAGAGCCGTTCCTTCCCGGCTTTTTCAGGCCGCGCCCCCTTCTCATCCGCGCACGGCATCCGCCAGCAGCGCCAAATCCCGCTCGTCGGGGTGGGTCTTCGCCCGGTCGAAGTTTTCCAGCATGGCGTCCCTGTGGGAGCCGGCCTCCATGGCCTCATACCGCTCGCGCACCGTTTGGGGCATTTTGCCCTGGCACATGTATTCCCCCAGAAGGCTGACTGTGGGCGCGAGGTTTTCGCGCACGCGGCCGAGAATCTGCTCAAAATAGGCCGGCGCGCCCCCGAATCCAGCGGTGCCGAACAAAAAGACCCTCTGGTCGGTCAGGCGCTTGAGAAAGCGCGCCATTTCCTCATCGCAGCTCCCCTTGTCGGTCCAAAAGCCCGCATAGACGGTCTGCGCTTCAAGCGCCGCCTCGTCCGGCGGGCCAAAATACAGACACTCCTGCCCTGGCAGGGCCTCCCGGACAGCCTGGGCCAGCTGCTCGGTGTTGCCCGTGCGGCTGCTGTAAACAACGGCGTAACGCATGCTCGCTCTTCCTTTCCTGTCGGTGTTTTTTGCGCCGTCCTCCTCAAAAAGAGGCGTGTCCCGGCAGCAGATATCCCTTTTTCTGAGGGCGCCCTCCCGCCTGCTCCCTGTTTGAGGGGCTTTGCGCCCGGGGTTTTCTAGATTATATCATCAAAAAGGGAAAACATACAGCCCGATTTTTCCCTTTTTTCACAATTTAACAAAAGAAATGTCCGCACCTTTTCCCAAGGTGCGGACATTTGCCATGCCGGGCCGCCCCGCTTTCGTCCTTACTCCGGCAGGGAGTATCCGCCGGTGCCAAGCCCGACGCAGTGCCACAGGCCGTCCTCCTGCTTTTGCAGCACAAACTCTCTCTGATAGGTGAGTTTTCCCTCATATTCCCCCGTTCCCATGCCGGTATTGCCGGCCCAAATGCCGGGAGAGTCGGCATCCCACGGGGTGAAGGCGCATTCAAACGACCCCACCACGGCGTCGCCCTGTTCGCTGACCTCCCGCACCTCCCACCGAATGACCTCGTAGTCGTCCATGCCATACATGTTCCCGGGAGCCAGCGTGGCCATGTGCTCGCCGTAGACGCTGCGGACAAAGGTTTCTGCGGCCTGCTGCGCGCCGCCCTGCGCCTCAAAGGCAATGCGCGTACAGTCGGCGTCCAGATTGTCATACTCGCCCCGCAAGTCCCGGGCGATGGACCCTTTTCCCCCCTGCAGGGGCGATGCGGCCCACAGGGTTTGTGTGCCCCCGTCGGTATACCGCATCACGCCTGCGCCGCCGTCTTCCCAAACGGTGATACTCTTTGTGCCGTCTGCGGACAGGGCGGTGATTTGGAAGCTGCCGGGCTGCTCGGGCAGCGTTTCAAGCGCCGTCCACTCATAGCTGCAAAGCAGCACCTCAAATCGGGCCGCAAGCCCCTTGCCGACGGAATAGGAGCCCGCCTCCCCGCCGTCGTCAAGGCTCAGCGTGAGCGTCACGTCGCCAGGGGCAAACAGGCCTTCCACCGCCTCCCCGGGGACAAAGCCCTCCTCCCCGAACGCCAGCTCCATGGCGGCGGCCGTATACATATCCCCATACTGCTGCAGCATTTCGGGCGTGCCATACTGCGTCGTGATGCTCTCGGTGTTTGTCACGCAGACGGGCTGCCAGATCCTTTCGCCCTCCCGGCCGTTCCAGCGCAGCACAAGATAGGGCTGGCCGACGCTGCCCCACTCGGTGATGCAGCCCTCTTCCATCTTCATCCCGCCCGCAAGCACGATTTCGTCGGGGTCTGCGGCAAGAAACCGGTATTCCAGAAGATACATGTTCACCCCGTTGTCAAGCCCGGCCGTGCCGGTGTTGATTTGGGTGAGGCCCGTGACCGTTGCCCGCGTTATCTCATAGCCTAACTCGTTTGCGTAATAGTCAAGCTGAAGCTGTGTGTAGTCCCTGGCGTAGTCGGTCACGGCCTGGGGAAGGTCCTCTGCAACCTCCATTTCCACCGGCGGAACCTGCGTGCCGGCGCTCTCGGGGCCCGTAAAGGTGCATCCCGCCGCAACGGCCAGAATCAGCAGTGCCGCCGCCATCGGAACCCCCGCCGTTTTGGGCTTTTGGGCAATCAGCCGGATTCTCTCCTCCAGGCCGCGCCTGCCGCCCGTCATGGTGGTCGCGGTCAGCAGCACCGTCCGGCGCTTTTGACAGGTCAGCCCAATGAGCGTGCGCCCATACCGGGCACGCTCGCTCTCCCCCAGCCTTCTGATGGTGGCCTCGTCGCAGGCAAGCTCGGCATCGCGAAGCGACAGCACCGCAGCCCACCACACCATCGGGTTGTACCAGTGGACTGCAAGGCAGGCTCCGCGCAGCAGCGCCCAGATGTGATCCCCATGGCGAAAATGCGTCAGCTCGTGCTCCACGGCATGGCCAAAGGCCACCTCGTCGCCGGCTGCCTCCGGCGTGACGTAAATTGCAGGCGTAAGCAGCCCGAACAGGCAGGGCGTATCCACCTGCGGCGAGACATAGACCGGCAGGCGGCAGGAGACGCCCTCCAGCCTGCGCCTTGATTTGCGCAGCGTGACGGCAAACCTGGCGTTTGAGGCCAGCAGCACCAGGCCGAGCAGGACCGTCCCCGTCAGCCAGACCGCCTTGAACATATCGCCTGCAGCGTCCTCCTCTCTTTCAGAAGACAGGCTCCCCACAGCAGCCTGCTGCCCATGCGCTGCCGCCGGAAGGGAACCCTCTCCGGCCCCCTCTGTATGAACCGCCTCCTGCACTTCCCCCGCGCTGCCGCCTGCCGGCATCTGGCCCTCCTGCACAACAGCCCCTTTTGCCCCGACATCCTGCAGCCCGGCCGCCTTTTGCATCAGGGCGGCAACGCCAAAGGAGGACTCCCCCAGGCTCACCGGAACCAGCAGCCGCACCAGCACCAGCGCCCACATCGCATACTGCAGCCGCAGACTGATTTTTCCCCTGAGAGCAAAGCGCAGCGCGATGACAACCGCAATCAGCACGCTTCCCGACACAACCCATTCAAGCATCGTCGTTTTCCTCCAATTCCCTCAAAATCGCATAAAGCCCGTCAATCTCCTCCTTTGACAGCGTCTGTCTGCGCGTCAGTGCGCTGACCATCAGGCTGAGACTGCCCTTGTATACCCTCTCAAGAAAATCCTCGGTTTCCTGCAGGGCGGCATCCTCCCGGCACACAAGCGGACGAAAGGCCTTTTTGCCGCCCTCCGACTCTCCTGCCACCGCCCCCTTTGCCTCCATACGGCTCAAAAGCGTCAGCGTTGTGCTGCGGCTCCAGCCGCAGCGCTGCTGCATTTTCTGCGTCACCTCCCGCCCCGTGAGCGGAGCAGCCTCCCAAAGGCATTCCATCACGCTCCACTCCGCCGGAGTCAGGCTCACATGGTGTGTGCTCACTGCAGATTCCCCCTCTTTTTGACTACATCTGTAGTCAGATTGTACCACGGTTGTCTACGAATGTCAACAAAAACGGGGAATTTTACGGCAATCAACTCCCGGGGCAGAAAATCGGCTTTTGAAAATACCGGGCGTTGCGGCCGGGCCGCATGCCGACAGGCATTTTTCTTTCGGACTTGTGAGGGCGGCCAAAATTCCCGAATAAACGCAAAAAAGCTCGTCGCAAGCGATGTATCGCTTGCGACGAGCTGGTGCGAGTGACGGGACTTGAACCCGTACGTCAATGGACACACGCCCCTCAAACGTGCCTGTCTGCCAGTTCCAGCACACTCGCCTATAGCAAAACCAAGTATAACAAAAGAGCTTCCTTCTTGTCAAGCCTTTTTCGTCATTTTCACGCCTGTCTGCATGGCTGAATCAAGGGTCTCCCTTGCCGGGCGGGCTTTGCCGTGATATAATAAATCAGTTATACTCCACCTGCCAAAGGAGGGCGGCTCTTGAAGATTCCAAACATCCGCAATTTTTCCATCATCGCCCACATTGACCACGGAAAATCCACGCTGGCCGACCGGCTTCTCGAAGCCACCAACGCCGTGTCGCAGCGCGACATGGAAAGCCAGCTGCTCGACAACATGGAGCTTGAGCGAGAGCGCGGCATCACCATCAAGGCACGCGCCGTCAAGCTCAATTACCATGCCAAAGACGGGCAGGATTACGTTCTCAATCTCATTGACACGCCCGGACATGTGGACTTCAACTATGAGGTTTCCCGCTCGCTTGCCGCCTGCGAAGGGGCGGTTTTGGTTGTGGACGCTGCCCAAGGCATCGAGGCGCAGACGCTGGCCAACACCTATCTCGCCCTTGAGCACGACCTTGAGCTGCTTCCCGTCATCAACAAAATCGACCTGCCGGCCGCCGACCCCGAGCGCGTCAGGCAGGAAATTGAAGATATCATCGGCATCGACGCCTCCGAGGCGCCCCTCATCTCCGCCAAGCAGGGCATCGGCATCGACGCCGTGCTTGAGGGCATCGTAACGCTCATCCCCCCTCCCGAGGGAGATGCCGCAGCTCCCCTGGAAGCCCTCATTTTTGATTCCTTTTACGACGCCTATAAGGGGGTCATCGTCTATCTGCGCGTCTTCAACGGCACGCTCAAGGCCGGCGACTCCATTCTCATGATGCAGACCGGCGCCCGTTTTGACGTGGTGGAGGTCGGCAACCTGCGCCCCATCGGGCTGGAGCCCACGGGGGTGCTGTCGGCCGGGGACGTGGGCTATCTCACGGCCTCCATCAAAAACGTCAAGGACACCCGTGTGGGCGACACCGTCACCCATGCGGACAACCCCGTGGCACAGCCTCTGCCGGGCTACCGTCCGGCCGTTCCCATGGTCTTTTCTGGCATCTACCCGCTCGACGGCGCCAAATACGAGGACCTGCGCGAGGCGCTGGAAAAGCTGCAGCTCAACGACGCCTCCCTTCTCTTTGAGCCCGAGACCTCGGTTGCGCTTGGCTTTGGCTTTCGCTGCGGCTTTTTGGGCCTGTTGCACATGGAAATCATCATCGAGCGCCTCGAGCGGGAATACAACATGGAGCTCATCACCACGGCCCCCAGCGTCATCTACCGCATCACCCGCACCAACGGTGAGGTTGTGAACATCGACAACCCCACCAACTTCCCCAACCCCAGCGAAATCGCCCAGGCCGAAGAGCCCATTGTCAATGCCAACATCATTTTGCCCAGCGAATACGTCGGCGCCATCATGGAGCTGTGCCAGGAGCGGCGCGGCGTATATAAGGACATGAAATACGTCGACCCGCAGCGCGTCAACCTGCACTACGAGCTGCCGCTCAACGAGATTATCTACGACTTTTTTGACGCCCTCAAGTCGCGCACGCGCGGCTACGCCAGCTTTGACTATGAGATGCTGGGCTACCGCAAGAGCGACCTTGTCAAGCTCGATATCCTGCTCAACGGCGACGTGGTGGACGCCCTCTCCTTCATCGTCCACGCCGACCGCGCTTACGGAAGAGGCAGGCGCATCTGCGAAAAGCTCAAGGAGACCATCCCGCGCCAGCTCTTCGAGGTGCCCATCCAGGCCGCCATCGGCGGAAAAATCATCGCCCGCGAAACGGTCAAGGCCATGCGCAAGGACGTGCTGGCCAAGTGCTACGGCGGCGACATCACCCGCAAGAAAAAGCTGCTGGAAAAACAAAAAGAGGGCAAAAAGCGCATGCGCTCCTTCGGCACCGTGGAGGTCCCCCAGGAGGCCTTCATGTCGGTGCTCAAGCTCGACGACTGACCGTACCCGGAGGACCCAAAAGGCGCGCTGCCGTGCGCGGCTGCGCGCCCCGGGAAAACGCCCCGCAGCAGCCGGCCCTTGGGAGTGCGGGCGCATCCCCGTATGCCCGCACCCTCCCGCAGGCCCTGTGTGCCGGCCGGACGCCGCGCCCCCAAAAACGAGGTAACAAAACCGTGAACCAGACAAATGCTTCCGGATACCGCCCCCTGGGGCTCTATCTGCACATCCCCTTTTGCGCCCGCAAATGTCCTTACTGCGATTTTTATTCGGTTGAGCAGAGCGCCCTGATTGACGACTATCTTTGCGCCCTGCTTAACCAGATGCGCGACTATGCCCCCTCCTGCCGCGCCTACCGGCTGGACACCCTTTTTGTCGGCGGGGGCACCCCCTCCCTGCTCTCTCCCCGCCAGTGGGACCGTCTCCTGCGGGGGGTGGAGCAGAACTTTCGCCTGTCGAGGGACATGGAGGTGACGGTGGAGGTCAACCCCGACTCCGCCAGTCAAAAGCAGCTCTCCCACCTGCACCGCCTGGGAGTCAACCGTCTCTCCATCGGCGCGCAGAGCTTTGACGACACCCTGCTCAAGGCCATCGGTCGGCTGCACTCGGCGCAGCGTATCCGGGAGACGGTGCGAGAGGCCCGCCGTGCGGGCTTTGACAACGTCAGCCTCGACCTCATGTACGGCCTGCCGGGGCAGACGCCCCGGCAGTTTTACGACA
>ERZ857998.2638-NODE-2638-length-16318-cov-18.463629_pt1 | contig 16318 bp, 17 predicted proteins | sample MGYA00519954_ERZ857998 | MGnify/ENA primary metagenome ERZ857998 (study PRJEB31778, sample SAMEA3449424) | human gut metagenome | biome: human gut; feature: human-associated habitat; material: faeces | place: United Kingdom | collected 2010/2012 ...
GTTCCGATCGCGGCGGCTATGCCGCCGCAGCATCCATCTTGTCTTTGAAGGTACCTCCCTCACCCCGCCGCCCGATATGCAGCAGGCCACCGATAACCCCTTCGTAGGGGCCGGCGTCCTCGACGGCCCGCACGGTGAACGCAGGCACCACCGGTAAACGGCGGCATGTGGTCATGCCGCCCTACGCAATCCCATTGCACCCCTCCCAAAAATCTACCCCTCACCCCCAAAAATCGCCAAAAAAGTGCTTGCCATATGGCGCAAAATAGGGTACAATGTATCCGTGTATGGAAAGCACGTTCGGCTGAATCTCATAAGGCGCGTCATACCCCCCGGGGAACGCCGCTTCGGCGTACTTGACGTACCAAATCAAAACGAGAGAGGGAGTGCAAATGAGGAGAGTTTTATCATTATTACTCACTGTTGCCATGATGCTGTCGTTGGTCGTCGTGGCAGGCGCAGCGGATCCGGTGACCACCGGACAGGTGACCCTGAAGGTCGAACTGCAGGGCCAGCTTGAGGAGCAGCTGGGGGCCACAACGCTGACCTACCGGGTCTATCTCCAGCCCCAGGGCGACGCCAAGATTGGCGCGGCCCAGTTTGAACTGACCAGCCCCGACGGCGCCACGTTTTCGGACTTTGATGTCAACCCGGCATTGGTGTATACGGTGAAGCCTGACGTGAAGTATGGCAGCGACAAGGGCATCTTCGAGCTGGATAAGCTCACCACCAACCTCACCACCGGCAGCATGGGCGGCACCATCAAGAATGACGGCAAGACCCTGTCCGCCATCCTGGCCGGTACGGATCCCAGCAAGGCCAGCCGCATGATGACCAGCGCCCAGAGCGAGGTCTATGTCTATGAGATCAAGCTCAACGTGCCCGATGGCGTCAAGGAGAATGTGGATTATACCCTGACCGTTGGCGCGAACCCCGCTGTTGGCTACGATGACAACGGCACCGTCAGCACGAAGTACCGCCACACGGTCACCGTGGTGAACCCCCAGGTGAAGTACAGCACGCTCCAGTTGGGCGATGTCGACGGCGATGGTGAAGTTACGATGAGTGACGTGCTGATGGTTTACAACTTTGCAATGGGTGATTTGAATCCGTCAGCAGAACAGATTTTGGCCGCCGATGTAGATGGCGACGAAGAAATTACTATGTCGGATGTATTGCTTATCTACAATTACAGTATGGGCGATATTTCTAAATTCCCTGTTGAATAAAAACTTGCAAGAAGGAGACGTTTATGAAGAAACTGGTATCTGTGCTGTTGGTATTTGTCATGGTGCTTAGCATGGCAGTACCTGCCTTTGCGGCAGCAGAGGCAAAAGTAACACTTGCAGCAAATAAGACAAAAATTGCGGCAGGTGAATCTGTCGAACTGACTTTGAGCATTGACAAAGCAATGAGCGAGGTCGGCACGTTTGAGTTGCGCGTTTATTACGATACTGAGAAATATGATCTTACTGGGAGCGTAGCAGGTAAGAACTGCGGAACGACGAATCCTGCTATCTCTAAAAAAACCTATGACCGATAAGAGCGGCAAACTCTTTTACAAAGTAAGCGCCATTGATATGGTAAATGGCTCCTTTGACATTGCTGCTGGTACGATTTATACTTTGACCTTTACGGCAAAGGAAGATATCGTTGGAACAGCGGATACTACCTTTACTCTCGATGTCTTTACTTTTAAGGACAAAGTTTCCCAGGTTAGAGAAGTAGAGGGAAGTGCACCCATCTCTGTCACCGTCGAGGGTGCCCATGTCCATAGCTGGACTAAGGCTAAGGATGCCCAGAAGGCTACCTGCAAGGAAGCCGGCAACATCGAGTACTACACCTGCTCCTGCGGCAAGTATGCCAAGCTGGAGAACAGCAAGTATGTTGAGATCGCCCTGGCTGACACCGTGATCCCCAAGACCAACAACCATACCCTGAAACATGAGAACGCTGTGGTTTCCCCCACCTGCGGTCAGGATAACGTTGCCGAGCACTGGGTCTGCACCGTCTGCGGCAAGCTGTTCACCGATAAGGACGGCAAGAACGAGACCACTAAGGCTGCTCTGACCACCAAGAAGGCCCACGACCTGAAGAAGGTGGAGGCTGTTGCCGCTACCTGCACCACCGCTGGCACCAAGGAACACTATAAGTGCACCGTCTGCAACAGATTGTTCACTGATAAGAACGGCAATAACGAGACCGCCGCTGATAAGCTGGTGATCCCCGCCGCTCACAAGCTGGTCAAGACCGATGCCAAGGCTGCCACCTGCACCACCCCCGGCAACAATGAATACTGGACTTGCGATGTGTGCAAGAAGGTGTTCAGCGACGCTGCTGGCAAGAACGAGATCGCTCTGGCTGATACTACCATTGCCGCTCTGGGCCATAAGCTGACCAAGACCGAGAAGGTCGATTCTACCTGCACCGCTACCGGTCACGAGGCTTATTGGACTTGCTCCCGCTGCAAGGGCATCTTCGCTGACGAGCAGGGTACCACTGCTACCACCCTCGACAAGCTGACCATCGAGAAGAAGGCTCACACCCCCGGCGACTATGTCACCAACGCCACCGAGCATTTCAAGACCTGCTCCGTCTGCGGTATTGAGATCAAGGATTCCCGCGCCAAGCATACCTTCGTCAAGGACGAGGCCACCGGTGTTGAGACCTGCTCCGTCTGCGGCTACGCCATCGGCGGCAAGGTCGACGAGAATCATAAGCATGCCGCCGACAAGGAAGCTGGCTTGTTCCGCGATGAGAATAACCACTGGTACAAGTGCACCGACAAGAACTGCACCTCTCATGTGGGCGAGGCTAAGCATGACTTCGAGACCGTGAGCACCACCAAGGACGGCAACAAGACCACCACCGTCGAGAAGTGCAAGACCTGCGGGTATGTAAAGACCACCACCGTGGACAACACCCCCACCACCCCCACCAAGCCCGGTCGTCGTCCCTCCGGCACCAAGACCGTCCAGTCCGGTAAGACCTTCGACGCTGGCGTCGGTGTGTATGTTGGCCTGTCCATCCTGTCCCTGACCGGCTCCGCCGTTGTCATCGGCAAGAAGCGCAAGACCCGCTGAATTTAATAAAAAAATGACCGTCGCAAGACGGTCATTTTTTTGCCCATCAACAGGCAATTTTTTCCAGCGTCAACATGACGTAAAAAACCCGCCCAAAATCGGGCAGACTACCCCGTGCCGGGGTTGACAACCCCACCGCCCGCCAGTATAATAAAGTACTTGGAACAACCTATCCACAGAAAGGAAAAGTAAGGAAAAACCATGAGAAACATTACCTGCAGCATCGCCGACACCCGCAAGCGCGTGTTCGCCGAGGTGGCAAAAATGGCCTATGACGAGGATTATTCCCGCATGGAGAAGCTCCCCTATGAGATCATGCCCGGGGAAAAGGCCACCGTCCGGGAATCCATCTTCCTGGAGCGCGCCATCGTCGGCGAGCGCATTCGCCTGGCCATGGGCCTGCCCCTGCGCTCCGTGTCCGAGCACAGCCTGCTCAGCGACGGTGTGGAGGAGAGCGCCATCGCGGAGAAATACTACGATCCCCCCCTGATCAACATCATCAAATACGCCTGCAACGCCTGCCCGCCCACCCATTACGAGGTCACCAATATGTGCCAGGGCTGCCTGGCCCATCACTGCTATCACGCCTGCCCCAAGAACGCCATTTCCTTCGTCAAGGGCAAGGCCGTCATCGACCAGGAGAAGTGCATCAAGTGCGGCCGCTGCAAGCAGAGCTGCTCCTATCAGGCCATCGTCAAGTTCGAGCGTCCCTGCACCGAGGCCTGCGGCATGAACGCCATCACCAGCGATGAGCTGGGCCGCGCCCAGATCGACCAGGATAAGTGCGTCAGCTGCGGCATGTGCCTGGTGAACTGCCCCTTCGGCGCCATCGTGGACAAGGGCCAGCTGTTCCAGCTGATCCACGCCATCAACCAGGGCCAGAAGGTGGTGGCCATCATCGCCCCGGCCTTCTGGGGCCAGTTCGGCGACAAGGTCACCGCAGGCCAGATCAAGGAGGCCATGAAGCAGCTGGGCTTCGCCGCATTGGAAGAGGTGGCCATCGGCGCTGACCTGTGCGCCATCGAGGAGGCCGAGGAGTTCGTGGAGAACGTGCCGGAGAAGCAGCCCTTCATGGCCACCTCCTGTTGTCCCGCCTGGGCCATGATGGCCAAGAAGGAGTTTCCCGGCATGGCCCCCTATATCTCCATGACCATGACCCCCATGGTGCTGACGGCCCGGCTCATGAAGCGCCGTGACCCCAACTGCCGCGTGGCCTTCATCGGCCCCTGCGCTGCCAAGAAGCTGGAGGCCAGCCGCCGCAGCGTCCGCAGCGAGGTGGACTTCGTCCTGACCTTCGAGGAGCTGCGGGGCATGTTCGAGGCCAAGAACATCGACTTCAGCCAGATCCCCGACGCGCCCTCCCACTTTGAGGCCAGCGCCCCCGGCGTAGGCTTTGCCGCCAGCGGCGGCGTGGCCAAGGCAGTGGAGGACGTGATCCACCGTGAGCGCCCCAATATGGAGGTCAAGACCGTGTATGCCGAGGGCCTGCGGGAGTGCCGCCAGATGCTGCGCGTTGCCCGCACCGGCAAGTACGACGGCTACCTGCTGGAGGGCATGGCCTGTCCCGGCGGCTGCATCGCCGGTGCCGGTACCGTCCGCCCGCCGGAGAAGTCCAAGGCGTGGCTGGAAAAGTACAAGGCCGCCGCGCCCCTCAGCAACCCCCTGGAGACGGCGTATATCAAGGATCTCTCCCTGCTGCACGAGGACAGCGAGGAATGGGAGCGGGTCAGCCACCATTAAAAGCAGAAAAGAGACGCCTATGGCGTCTCTTTTTTTGCGCAAAACGCGGAAAACCGCAGCGGTGCTTTCGTAGGGGGCGATGCCCACATCGCCCCGTGCGGCATCCAGGCAGGGTTCAGCATTTTTTTCGTAGGGGCGGACGACCCTGTCCGCCCTGGCGACGTCCCGGCAAATCTCCCATAGGGGCGATACCCCAAGGGTACTCGTTCCGCTTTGCTCCACTGCGTTCGCCCCTCCCCTACGAATATTGGTAAACGCAGTACCCCGAAGGCACCGTGCAGGGGCGGGGGTGTGCAGGCAAGCGGCGGGGTGAGGTCACCCCGCCCTACGGAGGGGCGCCGGGGACGCCGCCCCCTACGGCGGGAGCGCCGGTGGAGCGTTTCGTGGGGTGGGCTGTATGTGGTGCGCTGTGCGCTGTACGGCAGAAAAGAGACGCCGGGGGCGTCTCTTTTGCAATATACAGCACCGATCACTGGGTGTCGCCCCAGAAGGCGCGGAGGCAGTTGGCGGCGGCGAACTCCTTGGTGCCCATGCCGTAGCCGATGGCTTGGGTGGTCATGACGGGCATGTCGCCGAAGCGGGACACGAAGTGCTTCAGCAGCGCCGCGCCGGTGGGGGTACACAGCTCCGTCTGGATGGTACCGCTGTAGGCGGGGATGCCCTGCAGCAGGTACGCCGTGGCGGGGGTGGGCGCCGGCAGGATGCCGTGGGCGCACCGTACCTGGCCGCTGCCCATGCAGACCGGCGAGGCCAGGATCTGCTGCGGGGCCAGCTTATGGAGCAGCAGACACACCGCCGAGATGTCCGCCAGGGCGTCCATGGTGCCCACCTCGTGGAAGTGGATCTCCGTCACCGGCACGCCGTGGGCGTGGCTCTCCGCCTCCGCGATCATGCTGTACACCGCCAGCACGTCCTTTTTCACCGCCTCCGGCAGGTTCAGGTGATCCTCCACGATGTGCGCGATGCCGTGAAGGCCGGTGTGGTGATGGTGGCCGTGAGCATGGTCATGGTGATGCGCGTGATCGTGGTCATGGTCATGATGATGGTCGTGCATGGTCTCGGATTCCTCCACGCCGTGGATCTTCACGGACATGTGGGTGCCGCGGATGCCGCAGCGCAGGACGCTCTCGCAGCCGTAGACCACGTCGGGGATGCCGATGGCGTTCAGCTCCGCCAGGGCCTCCTCCCTGTCCGGCATCAGCTCCAGCAGCGCCGCCGTCAGCATATCGCCCGCCGCGCCCATGGCGCAGTCCAGATACAGTGTTTTCATCAGGATACCTCCGTATGACAGATAGGACTTTCGGGCGGAGTTGCCTCCGCCCGAAAGATACCGTTTAGTTGTAGCGCACGCCGTACTCCAGACGGTCGCCCAGGATGCCCTTGACCACGTCGGCATTTCCGGGAGGGCAGCCGACGACCCAGCGGAAGCCCTTGGCATCCGCCAGCTTCTTGCAGCAGATGCCGATGCAGACGGTGTTGTCGGCATTGGCGTCAGCAGGCAGCATGTCCTCGGTGCAAGGACCCACGCAGACGTTCATGTTCTCCAGATAGGAGAACAGATCCTGGGCCTTCATGTCCATCAGGGCGCTGATGACGGTGTTGTGGCAGCCGGTGCAGGCATCCTTGCTGAAGATCAGGTTGAAGCTCTGGGGGATACCCTCGATCTCCACCTCGCAGGAGCGCTTGAAGCGGCTGGCGACGTTCTCCACCTTCTCGCCGATGACTTCGATCTTGGAAAGATCCATCTCGCCGAAGCCGCGCTTGTAGGCGGCGTTGGTGATCATGACCTCCTTGGGCTCGTAGCCCATGATCTTGCTGGTGACGGCCTCGCAGGCCACCAGATCCTTGGAGCCGACGATCAGATCCATCTTCTTGGTCTCGCCGAAGATGGGGCCCAGGCCCTGCTGGCCATAGGTACCGTCGATGATCTCCAGGCAGGGCTTCAGGTGCAGGCACCAGTCCACGACGCCCTCGATCAGGCCCTTCTTGTGGAAGTCCTTCTTCTGAGTGTCGATCAGCAGGCCCTTCAGGTTCTTCATGCCCAGGGTGACCTCGGTCTGGTCGTGGGTCTTCATGACGGGGACGGTGATGATGGCGTCGCAGTCACGGACCAGCTCCCAGGTGTTGATCTTGTTGAACACCACGCCGTTCTCGATATCCACGGTGCAGCGGGCGTTCTCCTTCTGCTTCAGGTCGATGACGGGGATGCCCTTGTCACGCAGCTCCTGATAGCCGCACTTGGCGATGGTCAGCTCGGTGTCGGCACCGGCGGCGGAGGACTCGGCGATGACAGGCTCGCCGCCCACGGCCTTGACGGCCTCGTAGATGGCCAGGCAGACCTCCCAGCGGGTGACGCCGCCGGACAGGCGCTCGGTGGGGCAGGCCACCAGGTTGGGCTTGATGATGACCTTGTAGCCGGGCTTGATGATATCCTCCAGGCCGCCCAGATCGGCGATGACCTGATCGACGACGGTCTTGATAGAGGCATAGTCCTCACCATGGGTCTTGCGAATGGAAACAGTAGACATTGCGCTTTCTCCCTTCTTGATCACGATTACTTTGGATGTATCGCTGTTGTCGGAAAAAATAGGATAGGTTTTCGGATAGGTTTAGAATAGGTTAGAATGAATTAGTCCTTGTAGTAGTCGCACAGATACTCGGCCACGCCGTAGGTACGGATGTCATACTCGCAGTTGGCCTGGATCTCGAATTCCTGAGGAGCGGCGAACTTCACCCAATCGGTGTCCACGGGACGCTTGACCTCCACCTCACCGGCGATGAGGGTGACGATCTCACGGTCGCCCACGCCGAAGGTGTAGGTACCGGCGGTGATGATGCCCAGGGTGTGCTTCTCGCCGTCGGCGGTGAAGAAGGTGCGGCTGGTGACCTTGCCGTCCCAATAGACGTTGGCCTTGGTCATGACTTCCAGATTGCTCAGCTTTTCAGATACCATGATGTGTCTCCTTATAGTATAGAATAGATGTTACTTGTTGGCAAGCGCTGCCTTGATGATGTAGTACACGAACAGGCCCCAGTTCAGGCCCAGACAAACGATCAACCACAGAATCCACATAAATATAGCCTCCTTACTTTCTCTCGCGGGATCAAAGCAGACCCTCGGGCATTTCGGGGAACTCCTCGCCGTCGTAGTAGTTGGCGACGATCTTCTTGTTGTACCAGCGGCTCAGGAAAATGCTGGCAATGAACACCACGATCCACTGATACAGGATGGTACCGGTGGTGACGCCGGTGAAGGTCATGGCCCAGGGGGTATCGCTCCAGCCGATGGAGGAGACCATCCAGACCACCAGCACGGCCAGCACCAGCAGCGGCGCAACATAGGGGGCCAGGATATCGAAGGTCTTGTTGATCTTGATATCGGAAACGGGGTTGAGGAACTTGGTACGCATCTTCTTGGCGCCAAACTTCATGGCGGCGATGCCCAGGAACAGGGAGCCCCACATCAGGCCGAAGCCCCAAACGTTATCCTGGTTGTTCAGGATGTCGGGATTGATGGCGGAGGGCAGACCCACGATGGCCAGGAACAGGACAACGATCAGGGAGCCCTTCTTGCGGGACACGCCGCAGTCGATCAGGATGTTGACGCCGCACATGGCCATCAGCGTGGCGGAGGTGAAGGCGGCGAAGCTCAGGCACAGGAAGAAGGCGCAGCCCACGAAGCGGCCGCCCGCCATGCCTTCGAACATTTCGGTCAGGGCCATGAAGGTCAGGCCGTTGTTGCCGGAGGCGCAGATCTCGCTGGCAGCCTCGGGGGAGAGGGCGTTGGCGAAGATGATGGGCAGCACGCAGACGGTGCCCAGCATGGCAACGGTCATGTCGCCGAAGGCCTGAACGTGAGAGTTCAGCGTGATATCGCCGTCCTTGTGGGAGACCATGGCGGCGGTAATCATCATCATGGTGCCGGGCCCGATGGACCAGGCCACCTGGGTCAGAGCTTCCTTCCAGATGTTGATGTCGACCAGGCTCTTGGGATCCAGAGTGAAGGTGTACTTCAGGCCCTCGTAGGCACCCTTGCGGGTCAGGGCATAGACCACCAGGCCGATCAGCAGACCGAACAGGCAGGGCATCAGAATGGAGGACACCTTTTCCAGCGCCTCCTGCTTGGCGATGCCGAAGTAGACCAAGACCAGTGCCACCACCCAGACGCCGATGGTGGCCGGATTGGCCGTTGTGACAGAGGTGAACAGGGCTTCCTTATCCACGCCGAAGTAGCCGCCCGTCAGGGACATACCGGCATAGCGGAGGCACCAGGCCAGAACCACCAGATAGTAGGCCAGCATCAGCAGATAGGCCAGCGTGGCGAACATGCCCAGGCAGGTATATTTCTTGCCGCAGATGTCGTGGAACGCGCCGGGTGCGGAGTGACGGGTCGCGCGGCCCATGAAGTTTTCTACGTACAAAAGGGGAAGTGCCGTCAGGAACACGCAGACCGTCATAACGATGATGAAGGCCGCGCCGCCGGTGTTGGCCACCAAACGCGGGAAGCGCCACAGGTTGCCGGTGCCCACGCTGCCGCCGATCAGCACGCAGATCAGCGCGAAGCGGGATGAGTAACCAGATTTCTTCGTTTCCATGTTTTCTCCTTTTCCGTTTTTCTCTCTTTTAACTCTCTCTTAAATTCTCTCTTTGTTCTCTCTTTTCGCGGGGATAAATGCTCAGTGGATGGAGTTGGCCTTCTTCACGGCGGCGTCCACGGAGGTCATCAGCGCGCCGGTGAAGCGCTCCTGATGCAGCACCTGCAGGGCCTCGATGGTGACACCGGCGGGGGAGGTCATATCGTCCACCTTCAGTGCGGGATGGGCACCGGTGGCGTCCAGCACCTGGGCCACGCCCAGCATGTTCTTGATGACCATGGCGCGGGACTCGGCACGGGAGAAGCCGGCGTACACACCGGCGTCGATCAGGGCCTCGACGGTCTTGTAGAACCAGATGGGGCCGGTGCAGCAGAAGGCGGTGAAGGTCTCGAACATGTTCTCGGTGACGTACATGGTCTGGCCCAGCGCGTTCAGCACGGTGGTGATGATGACCTTGTCATCGTCGTTGACGTTGGGGTTGATGCAGGCGGCGGAATAGCCGTTGCCGGACTGGATCAGGGTGTTGGGCATAACACGCAGGATCTTCTTGTCCGCGCCCAGCTGCTCCTCCAGCGTGGCCAGCGCCACACCGCAGGCGATGGAGATCACGATGGTCTCCTTGTTCAGGTGGGGCTTGAGCACCTTGGTGACATTGGGGATCTGGTTGGGGTTGACGGCCAAGATCACCACGTCGGCAGTGGAAGCCTCGGCGGGATCGGTGGTGGTCAGAACGCCGTGGGTCTTTTCCAGATACTCGCGGCGGGCGGGCAGCAGCTCGCTGACAGTGATCTGCTGGGGCTCCACCACCTTGCCGCGGATCAGACCGCCCATAATGCCTTCGCCCATGGGGCCGCCGCCGAAAAATACGATCTTCTTCATTTGAATGTCCTCCTTGTCATATTTGTTTTCCTCCCGCACCGGCTCTCCTCCGGTGCGGGAGGAAACGAGTTACTTCATATCGGGATATGCCTTGCGGATGTAGGCGTCGATGCGGCGGACGGCTTCCTTCAGGTTGTCGTCGGAGTTGGCGAACACCAGACGGAGGTAGCCCTCACCCATAGCGCCGAAGGCGGTGCCGGGCACGCAGATGACGCGGGCGCCCCGGATCAGCTCCTCGGCGAACTCCTGAGAGGTCTTGCCGAAGGCCTTGATGTTGACGAAGGCGTAGAAACTGCCCTTGGGCTTGGCGCAGGTGAAGCCGGGGATGGCGTTGATGCCGTCCACCAGAATGTCACGGCGGCGGGTGTAGTCCGCCAGCATGGCCTTGACGCACTCGGTGCTCTTGAGAGCCTCGGCGCAGGCCACCTGAGAGAAGCTGGACACGCAGGACACCAGGCCCTCCTGCAGCGCGGCGAACTTGGGCACATAGGCGGCGTCGGGCACCAGCAGATAGCCCACGCGCCAGCCGGTCATGGCATAGGTCTTGGAGAAGCTGTTCAGCACGATGACGTGATCACGAACGTCGTCCACCTGGGCCATAGAGAAGGCCTCCACGCCGTCATAGACGATGGCGTCATAGGGCTCGTCGGAGAACACCCACAGGTCGTGCTTCTTCACCACCTCAGCGATGGCCAGCACGTCCTCCTTGCTCATCACCGCGCCGGTGGGGTTGCAGGGGGAGTTCAGGATGATGGCCTTTGTCTTGGGGGTGATGCACTTCTCCACGTCGGCGGCGGTCATGTTGAAGCCGTTCTCCTCGTGGGCGGGCACGGGCACCGCCTTGGCACCGGCGATCATGGCCTGACCGTAGTAGTTGGCAAAGCAGGGGTCGGGGACAAGGATCTCGTCGCCCCGGTTCAGCAGGGCCAGCAGGCACAGGGTCAGACCCTCCAGGGCGCCGACAGTCACCACCACGTTGTCGGCCTTGTAGCCGTCCCAGTAGGACTGGTAGCGGTTGGCCACCGCCTGACGCAGCACGGGCAGGCCCGCGTTGGGGGCGTAGTGGGTGTAGTTCTCGTCCAGCGCCTTCTTGGCGGCCTCCTTGATGTAGGCCGGGGTCTCGAAGTTGGGCTCGCCCAGGGTCAGGGCGATGACATCGTCGTAGCCCGCCGCCAGGTCGAACATCTTGCGGATGCCGGAGGCGGGGTACTGCTTGGCAAGCTCAGAAATACGCAGCTCCATGGTTTACTCCTTCTTCTCGCCGTGGCCGACGCCTGCGATGGCGGCGGCGAACTTTTTCTTCTGTTCCAGAGAGGACAGCTTGGAATACATGACCTTCTGGGCCTGGGGAGAGCCTGCGCCGTGCATGGACTCCACCAGAGCGGTGCCGCCGGTCATATTCTCGATGAGACGGCCCACACGCATACGGTCCTCGGTGGGGATGCAGTCCACGCCCCGGAGGTACTTGTCCACATAGTGGCCGATCTCGGGGTTCTTCAGGTCGGATTCGGAAGGCATGGTGGCGATGATGCCGCCGCCGATGTCCTGGGCCAAACGGTCGATCTCGTAGATCAGCTGGGTCACGTTGTGCTTGCCCACGTTGGCCAGCAGGGGGTCGACGAAGTACGCGCCGGAGGCGGTGCACTTGCCCTCGCAGGAGCAGGCCAGGGAGCAGGCGAAGAGGGTCTCCTCCTTGTGGATCATCTCGTTGAGCTTCTCCTTGATGTGGCTGGCCTTGCCGTAGCCGCTGTAGTCGGCCATCAGGGCCGCCGCGCCGATGACCACATCGGACACGCCGCTCTTGCAGCCGCCGTAGTTGGCACGGTGATAGCAGGCGAAGCGCTCCACCAGCAATCCGGAGAAGGCGGTCTCGCCGCACATGAACACGCGGTCCCAGGGGACGAACACGTTCTCCAGCACCGTCAGGCACTCGCCGCCCACGATGCCGTACTGGGCGTTGCCCTGATCCACGTCGCCCTCGCACTTGCGGTCGTCGTTGGTCTGGCGGCCGAAGATGTGCAGCACGCCCTCGGCGTCCACGGGGATGGCGCAGCATACGGCGTACTCGGCCTCGTCCTCCTTCATGCCCATGGTGGGCATGATGAGCATCTCGTGGCTGTTGACCATGCCGGTCATGTGGGCCTTTGCGCCCCGGATGACGATGCCGTCATCCCGCTTTTCCACCACATGGACGAACAGGTCGGGATCCTTCTGCTGGCCGGGCCGCAGGCTGCGGTCGCCCTTCACGTCGGTCATGGCGCCGGCGATCATCAGGTCGTTCTCCTGGACGTACTCCAGATACTTCTTGAACCGCTCATGGTAGTTGGTACCCATGGCCTGATCGATCTCGTAGGTGACGGAGTAGGTGGCGTTCATGGCGTCGAAGCCCACGCAGCGCTGATAGCAGGTGCCGGTCTTCTGGGAGATCATCCGCAGCATCTTCACCTTCTTCACCAGATCCTCGGTGGACTGGTGGATGTGGGTGAAGCGGTTGATCTTCTTACCGGTCAGGTGGGAGGTGGCGGTCATCAGCTCCTCGCACTCCTTCATGCCCGCCAGGGCGTAGGTCATGGCGGCGGAGTTGACGTGGCCCCGGACGAAGGGGTGGTCGATGAGGGTCTTGGGATCCAGCAGCTCGCCCTTCAGATAGACCTTGATCTTCCGGTCACGCAGGCTGTCTTTATATTCCTTGGCAGTTTTCATGGCGTTTCTCCTTACTTCACCCAGTCGTTGCGGATGCGCTGCCAGGTGGCGTCGCGCTCGGCGATGATGCGCTCGAGGTCATGGTCGTCCAGGTTGGCGAAGCGGCTCTGCTTCTTCAGGTAATCCTCCACAGAGGCGAACTCCTTGGGATCACGGTTGACGGTGAACTTGCCGTTCTCGAACTCAGCCAAATACCACAGGCCGCAGTCCACGGCCTCCTTGCCGATATCCACGGTCACGTCGGAGGCGGTGCCCCAGCCGGTGGGACAGGGCGCCATCACATGGATGTAGGAGGTGCCGTCGGTGTTCATGGCCTTCTCCACCTTGGCCAGGTAGTCCTCGGGATAGCCCAGGGAGGCGGTGGCGGCGTAGGTGATGCCGTGGGCGGCCACGATCTCGAACATGCGCTTCTTGCTGGACTGGCTGCCGTGGATGCGGCTGCCGGAGGGGGTGTTGGTGGTCTTCATGCCGTAGGGGGTCAGGCCGGACTTCTGCACGCCGGTGTTCATGTACGCCTCGTTGTCGTAGCAGATGAAGATGGCCTTGTCGTTGCGGTCGATCATGCCGGACAGGGCCTGCAGGCCGATATCGGCGGTGCCGCCGTCACCGGCGAAGCCCACAACGTGATAATCCTCCAGGCCCTGGGCCTTGGCGCCCGCCAGGATGCCGCTCATCACGGCGGCAGTACCGGCGAAGGGGGGGATCATGCCGTTGGTGAACAGGGGCATGTGGGGATAGATGAATGCCACGGTGGACATGCAGTTGGGGGGGATCACCGCGATGGCGCGGTCGCCCAGCACCTTCAGGGCCAGACGGATGGCCAGCGCCGCGCCGCAGCCGCCGCAGGCCTTATGACCGTAGAAATATTCCTTATTGGTGATCGTCTTTGCGTTAAGCGCCACAAATATCCCTCCTCAGATTCACAAAGTTGGCTTCGCCAACCTTGGCGCTGCCGTTCAGCAGTTCAGTGTAGATGCCTTCGATGTCGGCCTTGGAGATGCTGCGGCCGCCCAGACCGCCCACATAGTTGGCGGCGGGAACGTCCACGGCGGCGCTCTTCAGCGCGGAGCAAACGTCAGTGTAGACAACGCCCTCGAAGCCGAAGCTGATATCCTTTTCCAGAACGCCCACGAACTTGGCGTTCTTGACGATCTCGGTCACTTCCTTGCTGGGGAAGGGACGCATGCAGCGGATCTTCAGCAGACCCACCTTCTTGCCCTGCTCATGCAGCGCGTCCACCACGCAGCGGGTGGTTCCGGCCACGCTGCCCAGGGTGATGAGGATGGCCTCGGCGTCGTCGCAGCGATAGGCCTCCACCATGCCGCCGTAGCTGCGGCCAAACAGCTTGCCGAACTCGGCGTCGGCCTCGTTGACCTTCTCGGCGGCCTTCAGGGTGGCCTGGTGCTGCTGATAGCGGAACTCGGTGTTGTACGGAGGGCCTGCGGTGATGCAGGTGCCGCGGGGCGCGTCCAGATCCAGACGGTTTTCAAACTTCTGATAGGGGATGTAGGCGTCCACCTTGCCCTGCTCGGCCAGGCTCACCAGCTCATAGGTGTGGGTCAGCACGAAGCCGTCCAGGTTCACCATGACGGGCAGCATGACCTCGGGATCCTCGGCGATCTTATAGGCCTGCAGGATGGTGTCGTAGGCCTCCTGGGCGTTCTCGGCATACAGCTGCACCCAGCCGGATTCCAGCTCCGCCAGAGAGTCGCGCTGGTCGCCGTAGATGTTCCAGGGGGTGGCGATGGAACGGTTGGCGTTCATCATCACGATGGGGAAACGGGAGCCGCTGGCGTAGTGGAGGCCCTCCACCATGTACAGCAGGCCCTGGCTGGAGGTAGCGGTAAAGGCGCGTGCGCCCATAGCGCTGGCGCCCAGGCAGGCGGACATGGCGCTGTGCTCAGACTCCACATACAGGTATTCGCTCTCCAGGGAGCCGTCCTCCACGAAGTCGCTGAGGCGCTCCACCACGATGGTCTGCGGGGTGATGGGGTAGGCGGCGATCACATGGGGCTTTGCCTGGCGCACGGCCAGTGCCACAGCCTCGTCGCCGGAAACAAACAGCTTTCCGCTCATACTTCAGCCTCCTTGATCATGGTGATAGCGCCCAGCTTGCAGGCGCGGTTGCACACGCCGCAGCCCTTGCAGTAGTCATAGTCGATCTCCAGCGCGGCGCCGGACTTGTCGATGGCGCCGTCGGGACAGACCAGGAAGCAGCGCAGACACTTGACGCATTTCTCGGTGTCGATAACGGGACGGAAGGTACGCATACCGGAGCTGATGTCGTGCAGCTGTCCGGTGGGGAAGGAGGGGCCAAGAGGCAGCTCCTTCACAACGTAGGTCAAATCAGCCAGAGGTCTTTCCATTTACAGCGCCTCCTTTACGGTCTCATAGGTCTTGTTCAGCAGCTTCTTGTTCTTCTCCCGCAGCTTGGGCGCCAGCTGGTCGTCAATGGCGGCCTCCACGGCGGGGATGCTGGTGATGCCGGTGGCGGCGATCAGCGCGCCCAGCAGGGGCACGTTGGTGATGGGACGGCCCAGGATCTCCAGAGCCAGACCCGTGGCGTCCACGGTGACCACCTGCACGCCGTCGATGGCGAACAGGGCCTTGTCCTTGGTGGTGTTGATGATGACGGTGGCGCCGGGCTTCAGGCCGTTCTTGACGGGATCGCCGAACAGGGTGTCATCCAGCACCACGGCGCAGTCGCAGGAGACCACCTCGCTGCGGTCGGTGATGGCCTTGTCGTCGATACGGGTGAAGGCGAACACCGGTGCGCCGCGGCGCTCCGGGCCGAAGGAGGGGAACGCCAGGGCGTATTTTCCCTCAAAAAGCGATACGGCACAGCCCAGCAGTCGTGCCGCGGTGAACGCGCCCAGACCGCCGCGTCCGTGCCAGCGAATTTCTGTCATGTGTATACCTCCTCGTTTTTTGATTGTCTTGTTCTGTTCTATTTGCCGCCCTTCCGGGCAATGTCACATAAAAAACCTCTCTTGCGTTGCAGATGCTCCAGACCCGGAGCAGGCTGAAAGTCACTAAAATTGGTACAGGTAGAGATGAGCAAGCTTTCCATAAATCATGGTTCGCTGAGATGAAAGATGGGATGTATTGGATGTGATGTAGGAGGGGCCTGCCCGCGGGTCTTGGAGTGAATCCGCAATGTAAGAAGAGAAGGAAGAAAGCGTTGTTACTTGGCAGCCTTGGCAACCTTGATGGACTCGATCAGCTCGGGAACGACCTTGAACAGGTCGCCGGTAATGCCGTAATCGGCAACCTCGAAGATGGGAGCGGTCTCGTTCTTGTTGACGGCGATGATGCACT
>ERZ857998.2642-NODE-2642-length-16304-cov-3.857776_pt1 | contig 16304 bp, 14 predicted proteins | sample MGYA00519954_ERZ857998 | MGnify/ENA primary metagenome ERZ857998 (study PRJEB31778, sample SAMEA3449424) | human gut metagenome | biome: human gut; feature: human-associated habitat; material: faeces | place: United Kingdom | collected 2010/2012 ...
GAACCGCCTGTGCCAGGGGGACGTGGGCAGCGGCAAGACCATGGTGGCGGCGGCGCTGAGCTATGCTGCGGCGGGCAGCGGCTTCCAGACGGCGCTCATGGCGCCCACAGAAATTCTGGCAGAGCAGCATTGCCGCACCCTGTCGTCCATGCTGGCCCCGATGGGGATGCAGGTTGCGCTGCTGACCGGCGCCATGCCGGCGGCACGGCGCAGGGAGGTCCTCTCGGGCATCGAGTCGGGGCAGGCCGACGTGGTGGTGGGCACGCATGCGCTGCTGGAAAGCAGCGTGCTCTTCCACAACCTCGGGCTGGTGGTGACCGACGAGCAGCACCGCTTTGGGGTGGCGCAGCGCGCAAAGCTGGCCGCGAAGGGCGCCTCCCCCCATTTGCTCGTCATGTCGGCGACCCCCATTCCCCGGACGCTGGCGCTTATCGTCTATGGAGATCTCGACGTCTCGATTTTGGATGAGCTGCCTGCGGGCAGGCGCAAGGTCAAGACCTACGCCGTCTCAACGGCGCTGCGCCCGAGGGTGGAGGCCTTTATGGAAAAGCAGCTCGAGCAGGGCCGCCAGGTCTACGTCGTGTGCCCGATGGTGGAGGACGCGTCCGGGGAGCGGGAGCTCTCGGACGTCAAGAGCTACGCCGCCCGCCTGAGCAGGCGGCTTGCCCCCTATACGGTGGCCTTTTTGCACGGCAGGATGAAAAACGCCGAGAAGGAGGCCGTCATGGCCCGCTTTGCCGCAGGCGACATCCATGTGCTGGTGTCGACCACCGTCATCGAGGTGGGGGTGGATGTGCCCAACGCCTCGCTGATGGTGGTGGAAAACGCAGAGAGGTTCGGCCTGTCCCAGCTCCACCAGCTGCGGGGCAGGGTGGGGCGCGGGCCCTGGCAGTCCTACTGTGTCTTGATGAGCGACGCCAAAAACGATACGGCAAGAGAGCGCCTTATCGGCATGACAAAGCTCGACAACGGCTTTGACATCGCCGAAAAGGACCTCGAGCTGCGCGGGCCGGGGGATTTCTTCGGCGAGCGGCAGCACGGCCTTCCCGCGCTGTCGATGGCCAGCCTGACGGGGGACACCCGCCTTCTGGCCGAGGCGGCGGATGCAGCCGCAGAGCTGCTCTCGCAGGACGCCGGCCTGCAGCAGGAGGAGCACCGCCTGCTGCGTGAGCACATTGCAAAGCTCTTTTCGCGCAGCGACATCGCCCTCAACTGAAGGGGCGCAGGAGCGGCACTGTAAGCTGCGGCACTTCGGCAGGAGCTGCCGTGAAAAAGCACCAGTTTTTAAGGAGGAATGTTTCAGATGTCCCGCAACTATGACTGTATCATCGTGGGCAGCGGCCCGGCAGGCATTTCGGCTTCGCTTTATACGCTGCGCGCAGGGTTTTCCACGCTGCTCTTTTCCACGCAGGACAGCGCGCTGCGGCGTGCCGAGCGCATTGAAAACTACTATGGCTTTTCGCAGGGCATTTCGGGAGAAGAGCTGCTGCGCGAGGGGGAGAAGCAGGCGCGCCGGCTGGGGGCGGAGATGACCCTCGAGGAGGTGGTGCGCGTGGATCCCTTTGACGGCATCGCCGTGCACACGCCGGCCGGGGTCTACCGGTGCGGCGCGCTGCTGCTTGCCACGGGGGCGCACCGCGTGCGCCCAAACATTGAAAACCTGGAGGCGCTGGAGGGCAAAGGGGTGAGCGCCTGCGCCGTGTGCGACGGATTTTTCCACAGGGGAAAGCCGGTTGCGGTGCTGGGAAGCGGGGATTTTGCGGCCTCCGAAGCCGCCGAGCTTGTCCCCCTTGCGGCAAGCGTAACCATTCTGACAAACGGGCAGCAGCCCACGGCCGATTTCGGCTCCCTCCCGGTGGTGACAACCCCCATTGCGCGGCTGACGGGAGACCAGCTCCTGCAGGGCGCAGAGCTGGAAGACGGAAGTTTTGTGCCGCTCTCGGGCCTCTTTGTGGCGCTGGGCAAGGCCTCGGCGGTCGACCTGGCGCGCGCGGCCGGCATTCTGACCGGCCCGCAGGGTATTTCGGTCGATGCCCATATGCAGACAAACATCGAAGGGATTTTTGCGGCAGGCGACTGCGTTGGCGGCCTTTTGCAAATCTCAAAGGCGGTCGGAGAGGGCGCCGTGGCTGGGATGGCCATGATTGCCCGGCTGCGCAGCGCGTCGGCCTGACTGCATATTTTTGGACAGGAGAGCCAAACAGGCCGGTTTTTTTATAAATTTGGCAAAAATAAGGCAATCTTTTCTCTAAAAAAGGTGATTTTGAACATAAAATGTCTGGAAAGGGGTCAAAATTGGCGGCCAAATACCGTACAAATTGCTGAATTTGTACACATTTGGAATAAAACTCGTGGGGGACAATTGATTTTTTGAATAGTTGAAAGTATAATTTAGAATAGCCAAACTATCGTGTACTGGTTCCAAGAGAAAAAGACCATGGCCGGTTCATGAGAGCCGGTCGGTTTGAGGAGGGTGGTGAATGTATGGCTGTTGAAATGCTCAAACAGGTTGGCGAGGCCGAGGCGAAGGCGGACTTAATTCGCAAACAGGCAAACGATGCGGCAAAGGCTGCCGTGGACGAGGCTGCGACAAAGGCAAAGGAAATTGTTGCGGCCAGCGAGCAGCGGGTACGGACCGAAACGGCGCAGGTGCTCAAGGAGGCGCAGGCGCAGGCAGAGGAACAGACGAAGGCCTATTTGCAGGACATCGAAAAGCAATGTGAGCAGATCAGGTCAGACGCCAGAGTCAATTTGACCAAGGCGGCGGATATTATTGTAGCAAAGGTTGTGAGTGTAAGTGGCTGAAGTCACCATGAAGCGGCTTACTCTCGCGGGATTGGCGCAGGAGAAGGAAGAGGTGCTTAAGCAGCTCGCCTTCTTCGGTGCGGTGGAAATCCATGATGCCGCCCCTCTGGCAACGGAGGAGGAGGCCGCCCAGTACGGGGCTGTCAGCGATACCGCCGAGTCCGGCGAACTTCGCGGCGACCTTGAGAAGCTGCAGGGCGCCATTCATGCTTTGACACCGCTTGCCCCCAAAAAGGGTTTGCTGCAGGCAAAACCCCACATCACCCGTCAGGGGATGGAGGATGCCATCGTCCATCGGGAATCGGTGGCTGCCACTGCCGATGAGGTGATGCGCATCCAGCGCGCACGGCTCGCCATTGCACCCGATACCGCCAAAATGGAGGGGCAGATTCTCTCACTGGAGCCCTGGCTGTCGGTGGACATCCCACTGGGCAGCTCCGGCACCAAGCTGGTGGATGTGGTGTATGGCACCTTCCCGGCGCTGACTGACATGGCGGCGCTGCAGGAAAAAATCTCAAACATGGACTGCTGCGTGGAAACGGTGAGCAGCGACAAAAACGCCATTTACTGCGTTGTGCTGCTCTACCGTGGCTCTGAAGAGGAGTGCATGGCCGTTTTGCGCGAGTTCACCTTCTCCCGTGTCTCGCTTCGCGAGTATACGGACACTCCGGTTAAGGAAACCGAGCGTCTCAAGAAAGCCATCGAGGAGAATGCAAAGACGTATGAGGCCCTGACCGGAGAAATCAGTCAATACATCGGCGATTTACCCCGTCTGCAGGAAATGGCGGACACGCTGAACGGGCGGCTGGCCATGAGCGAAATCCGCACCAACCTGCTTGTCACCGAGAAGGCCTTTTTCCTGACCGGCTTCATCCCCGAGGAACGCTGCCAGGCGCTCGAGCAGGGGCTGAAGGACTGCAATGTCGCCATTGAGTTTTCGGATGTCACGGAGGACGACGACGTTCCCGTGCTGCTCAAGAACAACAAGTTTGTTGAGCCCTACGAAATGGTGACCGAGATGTACAGCCTTCCGCTTTACGGCGGGCTGGACCCCAACCCCTTTGTGGCCCCCTTCTTCTTCCTGTTTTTCGGCATCATGATTGCCGATATCGGCTACGGCCTGATTCTCGTTCTCATCGGATCTCTCATGCTGCTCAAGACCGAGCCCCAGGGCATGGCCAAAAAGCTCTTTACCCTTGCCCTTTACGGTGGTATCTCGGCCACCATCGTGGGTATTATTACAGGAAGCTTCTTTGGAGACCTGATTTATCAGTTCACCAACACCTTCACCTCTCATGCGATTGCGCTAAAGGCCTTCTTTGACCCCTTGACCAATCCGATTCCCATGCTGGTTCTCAGCTGCGCGCTGGGTGCCATCCATCTGCTGCTGGGCATGGCGCTTGCCTTCTGGCAGGCCCTCAAGCGCAAGGATTACATGGGCGCTTTTGCGGATATCGGCCTGTGGTGGGTGGTTTTTGCGGGCATCGCCTTGATTTTTGTCAGCAAGAATCTGGGGCTTTCGGTGATGGGAGTCGGCGCCTTGGGCCTGGTTCTCACGCAGGGACGCTCCAAAAAGGGATTCATCAGCAAACTGTGGTCGGGAATTTTGAGCTTGTATAACATCACCAGCTATCTGGGCGATGTGCTCTCCTATTCCCGTCTGATGGCCCTCGGCTTGTCCGGTGCAGTTATTGCACAGGTCTTCAACGCCATTTCGGTGCTGCTTGGAAAGTCGGTCATCGGCTTTATCGTGTTTGTTCTGGTTGCCCTGGTCGGACATGCGCTCAACACCTTCCTGAGTGTTTTGGGTGCCTACGTCCACACAAGCCGTCTGCAGTATGTCGAATTCTTCGGCAAGTTCTACGAGAGCGGCGGTCGTGCATTTGATCCTTTCAAAATTAAAACTCAGTATTACAACCTGATTTCTAAGGAGGACAAATAATCATGTTTGAGTTGAATGGAATTTTCTTTGCTATGCTTGGTGCGGCGATAGCTTCCGGACTTGCCGGCACGGGTTCCGCCAAGGGATGCGGCGTCGCCGGTGAGGCTGCCGCGGGCGTTATCGCAGAAGATCCTTCCAAGTTCGGCCTGACCCTTCTCCTGCAGGCTCTCCCCGGTACTCAGGGCATTTACGGCACCCTGATGGCCTTCCTCGTGCTCAACAAGATTGGAGCAATCTCCGGCAACTTTGTCAACATCGACGCTGTCACCGGCATGCTTATCATGTTCTCCTGCATTCCCGTCGGTCTGGTTGGCTGGACCTCCGGCTATGCCCAGGGCAAGACCTGCGCCGCCGGCATCTGCATGATTGCCAAGCGTCCCGAAGAAATTGCCAAGGGCATGGTTTACGGCGCCATGGTTGAGACCTACGCGGTTCTGGCGCTGCTCATCTCCTTCCTTGCGTTTATCAACATCCCCGTGTAAGCGGCTCATTCCTTAACAGACTGGAAGTGATGCACTTGAAAGGCATTGAGAATATTGTCAGTCGGATCCTGGGGGATGCCGAGATTTCTGCGGGTGAGATCAAAGCTCAGGCCGATGCCAAGGTGGAGCAGATGCTGGCCGAGGCCAACGCCAAAGCGGAGCAGGTCTATGCGCAGGGACTCAAGTCTGCCAAGGCCGAAGTGGAAAATGTCCTGCTGCGCGGGAAATCGATGGCCGACCTGGAAGGGCGCAAGGCGCTGCTGGCGGCCCGTCAGACCGTCGTGGACGAGGCGTTCGAGGAAGCTGAGAAGGCGCTCGAGGCCAAGCGCAAGGACAAGGATTATGTCAAGCTGCTCAGCAAGCTTGCCAAGCCTGTGGTGGAAAAGGACAGCGTTGTCGTGTTGGACAAGGCGGACTTCGACGCCGTGGGCGCAGCGCTGAAGACCGAGCTTGGCTGCGCCGTGGAGGCCGCGTCTCTGCCCTCGGGCGGCGTCGTGGTCAAGAGCGGCGGCATTGAATTGAATCTGACCTTTGCGGCACTGCTGCGGCAGTATCGTGAAGAGCTGGAGCAGGCGGTGGCATCCGTTCTGTTCCAGTAAGGGGAGGAGGAGATTCGATGTCAGACGCAAAAAAGAAAAATCTCGATTTTTTGATGATATCGGGTCGCATTAAGAGTAGAGAAGTTCGTCTGGTCAGCACGCAGACAGTGGATAAGCTGATTGACGCGCCGGACATGAGCGAGGTGCTCAAGATTCTCAGTGAGCACGGCTATGATGTGAGCGGTCTGGTGGGAGACGAGAAGAACCTGAGCGCCCTGTTGTGCGAGAGGGACCGTGCGGAGACCGCCTCGGTCGTCACGCAGGCGGGCCAGGGCCTGTTTGACAGCTTTTTGTATCCCAACGACTATCACAATCTGAAGGTGGCTTTGAAAAATGAGCTGCTCAGTGATCCGAGAGAGATTTTTATGACAGGCGGCAGCATTCCCGTGGAGGTTGTGCGGGAAGCCGTGAAAAACCGCGAATTCAAGCCCCTGACCGATTTGATGGGACGCGGCGTGGAGGAGGCCCTGGAGGCCTACAACCGCACCGGGAACTCCCAGATGATTGACATTGTGCTTGACCGCTACTGTTTCAAGGACATGGCCAAGGTTGCCGAGAAGGTTGGAAACGATTTTCTGACCGGCTATGTCCGCACCCTGGTCGACGTGGCCAACGTCAAGGCGCTGCTGCGGCTGCGCAAGATGGGCAAGTCGCCCGAGTTTGCCGCGCAGGTCTTCTTTGAAGGAGGCAACGCCACACCGGAGCGCTTCACCGCGGCCTACAGTGCGACCGACGACGAGCTGCCCTCCCTGCTGGGCGGGGCAGCGGGGCTGATGCAAAAGGCCCTGGCCGAGATTTCCAGCGGAAGCGGCATGTCCGGATTTGAGCTCTTCTGCGACAACTACCTGATGGACTACATCAAAAATGCCAAGTACATCCCCTACGGGGCGGAGGTCCCCATGGCCTATCTGCTGGCCAAGGAGACCGAGTACAAGGTTGTCAGCATGATTCTCGCCGGGCGGCAGACGGGGCTGTCTGCAAATTCTATCAAAGAAAGGTTGAGAGCGCTGTATGTATAAAATCGGTGTCATTGGCGACCGCGAATCCGTACAGGGGTTTACGGCTCTCGGCCTGACCACGTTTGCCGTAACGGGTCCCGAGGAAGCAAACGCTGTCCTCAAGAGCCCGGAGGCGCTGGAATATGCCGTGCTGTTTATTACGGAGACGCTTGCCGCCTCGTGTGAGCATGCCATTGCGCTCCACCGCCAGAGCCGCACCCCCGCAATCATTTTGATTCCCGGCAAGGACGGCAGTCTGGGAATCGGCTTGAGCAACGTGTCCAAGCGCGTTGAAAAAGCCGTCGGCTCCAACATCCTTGGAGATTAAGTGAAAGATGGTGAGTATATGATTGAAGGAAAAGTCATAAAAATCTCCGGTCCTCTGGTCGTTGCCGGCGGCATGCGTGAGGCAAACCTCTTCGATGTCGTGCGTGTCGGCAAGAATCGGCTCATCGGCGAAATCATCGAAATGAGAGGCGACCAGGCTTCCATTCAGGTTTATGAGGAAACCGCAGGCCTCAAGCCGGGCGATATCGTGGTGTCCACCGGCGCTCCTCTGTCGGTGGAGCTGGCCCCCGGCCTGATTGGCGGTATGTATGATGGGATTCAGCGCTCCCTGAGCGCCATCAAGGCGGCTTCCGGTTCCAACAACCTGCCCCGTGGCGTTGATGTTACGGCGGTGGATCGCGAGAAAAAGTGGCACTTTGTGCCCACTGTTTCTGCCGGTGCGAAGGTTGTCCCCGGCGACATTATCGGCACCGTGCAGGAGACCGGCCCTGTTCTCCACAAGATTATGATTCCTCTGGGTGTCGAGGGCACCGTGGAATCCATCACCGAGGGCGACTTCACGGTTGTGGACTGCATTGCCAAGGTCAAGACCGACAAGGGCACCGTGGACGTGAAGATGCTGCAGAGCACGCCCGTTCGTAAATCCCGCCCCTACAAGGCAAAGCTGATGCCCAAGAAGCCCATGACCACGGGCCAGCGCGTGATTGACACGCTCTTCCCGGTGGCAAAGGGCGGCACGGCCGCCGTCCCCGGCCCCTTCGGCTCGGGCAAGACGGTTGTGCAGCATGCGCTTGCCAAGTGGAGCGACGTGGACATCGTGGTTTACATCGGCTGCGGCGAGCGCGGCAACGAGATGACCGACGTGCTTCGTGAGTTCCCCGAGCTCATCGACCCGCGCACCGGTGAATCCCTGATGAACCGTACCATTCTGATTGCCAACACCTCGGATATGCCCGTTGCGGCCCGCGAGGCATCCATTTACACCGGCATCACCATTGCCGAGTATTTCCGCGACATGGGTTATTCCGTCGCCATCATGGCCGACTCCACCTCCCGTTGGGCTGAGGCTCTGCGTGAGATGTCGGGCCGCCTTGAGGAAATGCCCGGTGAAGAAGGTTACCCGGCTTACCTGACCTCCCGTCTGGCGCAGTTCTATGAGCGTGCCGGCCGCGTCAAGTGCCTGGGCAGTGACGACCGCGAGGGCGATTTGACGGCCATCGGCGCCGTGTCCCCCGCCGGCGGTGACCTTTCCGAGCCTGTTGCACAGGCGACCATGCGTATCGTCAAGGTGTTCTGGAGCCTTGACTCGGCGCTGGCCTATAAGCGCCACTTCCCCGCCATCAACTGGCTGACCAGTTACTCGCTGTATTCCGACAGCATGGGCCAGTGGCTTAACGACAACGTTGACCCCAACTGGACTGCCATGCGCAGCCGCGCCATGAACCTGCTCCAGCAGGAGGCCGAGCTCGAGGAAATTGTCCAGCTGGTCGGCGTGGACGCGCTGTCTGCCGAAGACCGCATGGTGCTGGAAGTCACCCGCTCCATCCGTGAGGACTATATCCAGCAAAATGCGTTTGACGACAACGACGCTTTCTCCACCTACGACAAGCAGGCCAAGATGCTGGCCCTGGTGCTCAGCTACTATGATGTCGGCCTTGACGCTCTGCGCAAGGGCGCGCACCTGGATGACCTGATTGGGCTGCCCGTGCGCGAGCGCATTGCCCGTGCCAAGGAAGTGCCTCAGGAGAAGGTTGACGAGGTCTTTGCTGAAATCAGCGCCCTTCTGAAGCAGCAGGCTGCAGAGACGCTTGGAAAGGAGGAGGACTAATGCCCAGAGAATACAGAACCATTCAGGAGGTCTCCGGTCCTCTGATGCTGGTCAAAAAGGTACAGGACGTTGCATATGATGAGCTCGGCGAGATTGAGCTGGAAAACGGTGAAATCCGTCGCTGCAAGGTTCTGCAGGTCGATGGAGATAACGTCCTCGTTCAGCTCTTTGACGCTGCTGCGGGCCTGAACCTGAGCTCGTCCAAAGTCCGTTTCCTGGGAAGAAGCCTTGACCTGCCCGTCTCCAAGGACATGCTGGGCCGCGTTTTCTCCGGAATGGGCGACCCCATTGACGATGGCCCCGCCATCATTGCCGACAAGAGAATGGATATCAACGGCCTTCCGCTCAACCCCGTGGCCCGCGACTATCCTTCCGAGTTTATCCAGACCGGTGTTTCGGCCATTGACGGCCTGAACACCCTGGTCCGTGGACAGAAGCTGCCCATCTTCTCCGGCTCCGGCCTGCCGCACGCCGAGCTGGCTGCGCAGATTGCGCGTCAGGCCCGTGTGCTGGGCGGTCAGTCCAACTTCGCCGTTGTCTTCGCGGCCATCGGCATCACCTTCGAAGAGGCCGACTTCTTCATTTCCGACTTCCGCAGAACGGGAGCCATTGACAGAACCGTCCTCTTCATCAACCTGGCCAACGACCCCGCCATTGAGCGTATTTCCACACCCCGTATGGCGCTGACGGCAGCCGAATATCTGGCCTACGAGTGCGACATGCACGTGCTGGTCATCCTGACCGATATCACCAACTATGCCGAGGCTCTTCGTGAGGTCTCCGCCGCGCGTAAGGAAGTCCCCGGACGCCGTGGCTACCCCGGCAACATGTATTCCGACCTGGCAAGCATGTATGAGCGCGCCGGCAAGGTGGAGGGAAAAGCGGGTTCCATCACCATGATCCCGATTCTCACCATGCCCGAAGACGACAAGACGCACCCCATCCCCGACCTCACCGGTTACATCACCGAGGGTCAGATTATCCTTTCCCGTGAGCTCTACCGCAAAGGCATCATGCCCCCCATCGACGTGCTTCCCTCGCTGTCTCGTCTGAAGGATAAGGGCGTTGGCGTCGGCAAGACGCGTGAGGACCATGCCAACACCATGAACCAGCTCTTCGCCGCTTACTCCAGAGGTAAGGATGCAAAGGAGCTCATGTCCATTCTCGGTGAAGCGGCTCTGACGCAGATTGACCTGCTCTATGCCCAGTTTGCCGAGGAGTTTGAGCAAAAGTACGTCTCGCAGGGCTACAACACCAACCGTACCATTGAGGAGACCCTCGACATCGGCTGGGAGCTGCTGTCCATTCTGCCCAAGAGCGAGCTCAAGCGTATCAAGCAGGATTTGATTGAGAAATATTATCCCGAGAAAGAATAAGGGGGTGTAGCAAGTGGCGAGAATCAATGTCAATCCGACTCGTCAGGAGCTGACACGCCTGAAGAAGCGCCTCAAGACCTCCCAGCGCGGACACAAGCTGCTCAAGGATAAGCGCGACGAACTCATGAAGCAATTTCTCGACCTGGTGCGCAAGAACAAGGCACTGCGCCAGTCGGTGGAGGAAAAGCTCATGCAGGCGCACGGCAGCTTTGTGCTGGCAGCTGCCTCCATGAGTGAGGAGAGCCTGGCAGAAGCGCTGATGTGCCCCCGCCAGACCGTTTCGGTGGATATGGAAGTGAAGAATATCATGTCGGTCAACGTGCCCGTATTCCATTTCTCCATGGAGGGCGACAGCAGCGACATCTATCCTTACGGCTTCGGATTCACCTCCGGTGAGCTGGACAACGCCGTCGGCTTTCTCGGCGACGTGCTGCAGGAGCTGCTGGAATTGGCGCAGCTTGAGAAATCCGCTGAATTGATGAGCGACGAGATTGAAAAAACCCGCCGCCGCGTCAATGCGCTGGAGTATGTCATGATTCCGAATCTGCAGGAGACCATTCGTTACATCACCATGAAGCTCGAAGAGAATGAGCGCGGCAATACAACCCGCCTCATGAAGGTGAAGGACATGATGATTGCCGAGCAGATTCAAGCCAGCCAGCAGGAGCGGGAGGCTTCTGCAGGCAGCTGACGATTCAAGGCTCCGTGAAACGACAATCCAAAAAGGGCCCCCGTTTTTTCGGGGGCCCTTTTGCTTTTCTAGGGGAAGCCTTGGAAAAGGGGAGGGATGCCATCTTGGTGGCGCGGCAAGAGTCACAGCACGCCAGCCTCCAAAAGCGAGAGGGAAGGGCTGCCGCAGTCAATTTCCGCCAGAACACCGTAGGGCAGCGTGACCATGGGCTGGTTGTGCCCAAAGGAGGCGTTGCAAAGCACGGGAAGGTCCGCCAGGCCGTATTCCTCCAGGACCTTGAGGATGGCCTTGTGATAGGCCTCCGCAAAAATTTCCTGGTAGGGTTTTGCAAACACCAGCCCCCGGATGCGCTGTAAAATGCCCATGGCGCCATAATTGCGCAGGGCATAGAGGAGCTGCGTGGGCTGCGGTGTGTCTTCCGAGGTTTCGAGAAACAAAATGGTGTCTTCAAAGGCTTCGGTATCCGGCCACAGGGGCGTGCCCTTTGCCATTTCCAGCACTTCCATGCAGCCGCCCCACAGCCGTCCCCGGGCACGTCTCTTTCCGCACAGCACAAGGTAGGGGGTGTTTGGCTGCATGGCTTTTGGCGTGGTGCTGTTGGATTGCGTCCACTCGATGCGCTCTCCCGTCCACTCCGGGGAACAGGGCAGGCAACCTGCGGGGGCATTGTCAAAGAGTGCGCGCTTTAGGTACTCCAGCGAAAAAGGAAACATCTGCACATTTTCAGCAAATTCGGCCAGGATGCTGGGCCCGTAGAAGCTGGAAAGTCCGGCCCTGGCGCACATCAGGTGTGAGATTGTCGTGTCGGAGTATCCCAAAAAGACCTTGGGGTTTGCGGCAATGACGTCAAAGTCGATGAAGGGGAGCAGCCGGATGCTGTCGTCCCCGCCGATGCAGGAGAAAATTCCCTTGATGCGGGAGTCGGAAAAGGCCTGCATGAGGTCGCGGGCACGCGCTTCGGGATGGCGGTAGAGAAACTCAGACCCCGCGAGAGTGTGGGGCATTTCAACGACAGTTAGTCCCAAAAGCTCCCGGATGCGCTGCTTTCCAAGCTCGTAGCGCCACAAAAGCTCCGCGTCTCCCGCGCCGCCCCAGGAGAGGCTTACGGCCGCCACAGTGTCGCCCGGCCTCAGACGGGCCGGCTTTTGCAGAGGTTTCATGGGATGTTCACCTCCCTGAAAATTTTGAAAACAGTTTAACACAAAAGAAAAAGCCCTTCAAGGGCGTTAAAGGACCTGCACACAAAAAGGGCGGCAAAATCCTTTGCCGCCCTTTGCCGGTGTCTGTTAAAATGCGTCAGAAATCAGGTCGGTCAGCGAATCGGCAACCTCGCCGACGGCGCGCATCGCGGAATTGACCTTGCGGCGCATCTTGCGCGAATTGTATGCCGGGCTCATCATGCCGGCAGCCATGCCAATGGCTGCCATGGTGACGACGCCGGCAATCACGGTACCGGTTTTCATGGCAATGCCCTCCTTGTGTTCCTTGTGTTTTGGTTGCGTGCAAGCCGCACGTTTTCAGTATGCCCCTTGAGGGCGGGAGGATGTCTTGAAAGTCTTGGTGAAAGAGGATGCCCACGAGACTCTTGACAAAGAGAGCATCGATAAAGTATACTATTTTTGTTGTAGTTTTGAGCGTGACCGGCAGGGCCTGCACCCTGTCGTCTGAAGAAGGGAGAAGTCTCGTGAGGATTACACAGGAAGCCGACTACGCTGTTCGGATTATCTACTATCTTGCCGTTGCAGGGGAGAAAAGCGACGCCAAAACCATAGCGGAAAACGTCGGGATTTCAACCCGCTTTGCGCTGAAAATTTTGGGGAAACTCAGCCAGTATGATTTTATCACGTCGTTTAAGGGCGCCGGCGGCGGCTATATTTTGGCCCATGAGCCCAAGGACATCACGCTGCTTCAGGTGGTTTCCGCCATCGACGGCCCCATTGCCATCAACAAATGCCTGATGTCGGAGGAGGCCTGCGCCCACAGCACCAGCCACATGTTCGGCTGCCCCTTCCGCCGTGTGTTTGACGAGGTCAGCCGTGACATTGAGGCCGCGCTCGACAAAATCACCTTTGCCCGCTTTATCGAGGAGAGCACCAAAGTGTGTACGGGATGGGTGGAACAGGCAGAGAAAAAGGCCGCCCCCAAAGAGAGCCTCAAAGCGGAGGAAGGCGCCTGCGCAGGCCAGTAAAAAAACAGTTTAAAAATGTCTTCAAACGAGGAAAAACACCTCTGCCGGAAGCTTTTGCTCCGGCAGATTTTTTATCAAAAAAGATTGACAATAACAGTTTATTATGGTATCTTATTAAAATGTATCATAATGGATTGGTGTGCGCCTGTTAGAATGGGATGTTTTAATTTGTGCATTATTGCAGAAATTTTGAATAAAATTTCTGCAATAATGACGAAAGAAAACCAAAAAAGTGGGCAAAGCACCCAAATACGTCAAAAAAATCCGAATTTCCCGGGCAGTGGAAAAGAAGAGACTCCCGGAACGGTGTGAGAAAGTTTCAAAAAACGGATCTGCGCAATCGGTGCGCAGAAAGCAAACGGCAAAAAAATTCAGTTTTGGAGTGATGAAATCTATGCCTAAGACCGTGACGCTTGGCAGAAATCAGAGGCTGAGTTTCTCCAAGATCGAGGAAATTCAGAGCATGCCAAACCTGATTGAGATTCAGAAAAAATCTTATCAATGGTTTATCGAGCAGGGCCTCAAAGAGGTCTTTGACGATGTTGCATACATCTCCGATTATGCCGGCAACCTGGTTTTGAAGTTCATTGACTACAAAATGGAAGACACTCCGAAATACACGGTCATGGAGTGCAAGGAGCGCGATGCGACCTATGCCGCGCCGCTCAAGGTTCGGGTGCAGCTTGTCAACCGTGAGACGATGGAAGTCAAGGAGCAGGAGATTTTCATGGGCGACTTCCCGCTCATGACCGAAAGCGGGACCTTCATCATCAACGGCGCGGAGCGCGTGATTGTTTCACAGCTTGTGCGCTCGCCCGGTATTTATTATGACATCGTGAGGGACAAAAGCGGCATGCCGCTTTATTCCACCACCATCATTCCCAACCGAGGCGCCTGGATTGAGTATGAGACCGACAGCGCCGGTGTTTACTATGTCCGTATCGACAAAAACAGGAAAATCCCCGCCACGGTGCTGCTGCGCTGCTTTGGCCTTGAGACCGACGACCAGATTGTCGAGCTTTTTGGCAGTGAAGAGCATGTGCTGGCCACCATTGAGAAGGATTCGACCAAGACGGGGGACGACGCGCTGCTCGAGCTCTACCGCAAGCTGCGCCCCGGCGAGCCGCCCACGGTGGAGAGCTCCCGCCAGCTCCTGACCAGCATGTTTTTTGACGTGCGGCGCTACGACCTGCCGCGCGTGGGGCGTTTCAAGTACAACCAGAAGATGGCGCTTGGCCCGCGCATCGCGGGAAAAGTGCTTGCGCAGCCGGTGGTCGCGCCCCTGACGGGCGAAGTGGTGGCCGAGGTGGACGGAAGGCCTCTGACCAAGGAAAAGGCACGGGCCATCGAGCGCAGTGGCGTCTCCACCGTCTATCTTCAGGTGGAGGACGCGGTGGTCAAGGTCTTTTCCAACGGCATGGTGGACCTTGACGCCTTTGTCGACATCAGCGAGCAGGAGTGCCGTGAGCTGGGGCTGACCGAGAAGGTCAGCTTCAAGGTGCTGTGCGAAATTCTCGAGCAGGTGGGGGAGGACGACCCCGAGGCGCTGCGCCAGGCTCTGGTCGAGCGCATGGACGACCTCATCCCCAAGCACATCATTGTGGACGATGTGTTTGCCTCCTTCAACTATCTTATCTGCCTGTCGTATGACATCGGCACGACCGACGACATCGACCATCTGGGCAACCGCCGCATCCGCTCTGTGGGCGAGCTGCTGCAAAATCAGTTCCGCATCGGCCTGTCGCGCATGGAGCGCGTCATCCGCGAGCGCATGACGACGCAAAATCTCGACATCATCACGCCGCAGGCCCTCATCAATATCCGTCCGGTGGTGGCCTCCATCAAGGAGTTTTTCGGCTCTTCGCCGCTCTCTCAGTTCATGGACCAGACCAACCCCTTGGCCGAGCTGACGCACAAGCGCCGCCTCTCGGCCCTCGGCCCGGGCGGCCTCTCGCGTGACCGCGCCGGATTTGAGGTGCGCGACGTCCACTATACCCACTATGGGCGCATGTGCCCCATTGAGACGCCGGAAGGCCCCAACATCGGCCTGATTTCCTACCTTTCCACCTATGCGCGCATCAATGAATACGGCTTTATCGAGGCGCCCTACCGCCGTGTGGACAAGGAGACCGGCCGCGTGACCAACGAGGTGGTCTACATGACCGCCGATATGGAAGACGAATATATCGTGGCGCAGGCCTCCGAGCCTCTGGATGACGAGATGCGCTTTGTCAACCGCCGTGTGGCGGCGCGTCACCGCGACGAGATTCTCGAGATTGACCGTGAGCGCATCGACTTCATGGACATCTCGCCGCGCATGGTGGTCTCGGTGGCGACGGCCATGATTCCCTTTTTGGAAAACGACGACGCCAACCGTGCGCTGATGGGCTCCAACATGCAGCGTCAGGCAGTGCCTCTGCTGCGCACCCAGTCGCCCATTGTGGGCACCGGTATGGAGTATAAGGCGGCCGTCGACTCGGGCGTCTGCGTGCTGGCAAAGCATGCCGGCGTGGTCAGCCAGGTCAGTGCCGACAGCATCACGATTGACGCGGGCGACGACGGCATCGACGAGTATCATCTCATCAAATTCCTGCGCTCCAACCAGGGCACCTGCATCAACCAGAAGCCCATCGTGGACGTGGGGCAGCGCGTGGAGCAGGGCGAGGTCATTGCCGACGGCCCCTCCACCCAAAACGGCGAGATTGCCCTTGGACGCAATGTGCTGATTGGCTTTATGACCTGGGAGGGCTACAACTATGAGGACGCCATCCTCATTGAAGCAGAGGGCGCAAGCTACGCAAGGTATGCAGCCTTTCTGCCGCTGGTTCGCGCGGCCGTCGAGGCGCAGGAAGAACTTCCGATCGAGCGGTATGAGGCTGCGATGGAAGAGGGGATGATTTTGGGAGGTCTCAAATGAAGAAAGTAAATATCAGTATCGCATACGAAGAAGAAAAGTATGCAGCGCTTACGATGTACCTTACGCAAAAAAATATGAGTTTGGAAACGGAGCTGACCGCAGCCCTTGACAGTCTTTATGCAAAGCAGGTGCCGCCTGCGGTTCGTGACTTTGTGTCGCAGCGGATTTCTTCCGAGCAGAAAAAAGAAAA
>ERZ857998.2643-NODE-2643-length-16299-cov-5.186161_pt1 | contig 16299 bp, 16 predicted proteins | sample MGYA00519954_ERZ857998 | MGnify/ENA primary metagenome ERZ857998 (study PRJEB31778, sample SAMEA3449424) | human gut metagenome | biome: human gut; feature: human-associated habitat; material: faeces | place: United Kingdom | collected 2010/2012 ...
ACGCCCGCCGTGTCCTCGCCCCTGGCAAGCGGGATGATTGAGTCGGAATACGGCTTCCGCGTGCAGCTCCCCACCGGCTGGGTTGCCATTGACAGCGAATACATCGAGCAGATCGTTGCAAGCGTCGGCGAAGCAATCGCCTCCGCAAGCGGCTTCAACCAGGACCTGCTGGACCTGCTTGCCGCAACCAATACAAGCCTGTACTATTCTCCCGACATGACCGCCAATTTCAACGTGGTTCGCGAGCCCGCCGGCAGCGTGACGATGGACAATTTCTCCTCGCTGGAGGCTACGTATCAGCAAATGTACAGCAGCCAGGGCATTACGGATTTTGCGCTCGGCGGGCCGGTCAATATCAACGGGAGGTCCTACTATACCGGCACCTATACCGCGCTGGCGGGTTTGTCGCAAAAGCAGTATTTCTGCGTGGCGAACGGTTATATCTATACAATCACGCTGACCAATGTATCTGACAGCGACGCCGAACAGATCATGGCTAGCTTTGAAACCCTGTAAGCGCTGCTTGGTTCCGCGACGGTTCCGCAGGGGGCGGTAGGCCTCCTGCGGGGCCGTCTTTCGTCAATTTGCCAAACGCTCTAGACCCACAGAATGAGGGTAGCCTATGTCTTGCTTGATAAAACGCCTGACGGCAATTTTGTGTGCCATATGCTTCTTCCCGCTGACTGCGGCGCCGGCAGACGCCGGGCGCAGCCCGCGGATTCTCCTCATGTGCTGCTATCAACAGGATGGCTGGGGCGACGGATCCTCGGCCACCTTTTTGGACGATGAAGGCTGTATCTGGCGGTATGAAAGCGCCGCGCCGCTGCCGGATACGGAGCAAGCGCGCCTGGCGTTCCTGGCGGAAACGGATTCCGTCGCCCTTGTAGGGCAGTTGGATTTCTGGCGCATGCTCGAGCTGCTCAGCCTCATCGAGTTGGCGCAGGCATGGCCGCTGGAGCCGCAGTCCGCAGGAGCGGCCGACTTTGGCCTGAACACCTACAGCGCCGTGCGCTACGGCGCGGATGGAAGCGCCGAAGTGATCCCGCTGGCCGTCTCGGGCAACTGGACGGCGGAAAATCTGGAACCAAACGCATATGCGCTATATATTGCGCTGTTTGATGAAATCGCAGTTCATGGAACGGCAGATCCCGCATGGCTGCGGCCCATGAACATCCCCCGCGAGCCGTTGGCGGCGTTCTACGGCCTGGAGCAAGCCCTATTTGAAGGGGCGACCCTCACCGTCTCCTTTTTCGATCCCCAGACGGGCGAGCACGAGTATATGCCCGATGAGGACGAAATGCAGGAGAAACTGGACTGGCTTGTCAATGTGGCGGTGACCTACAAGAAAAATGCACTGTCTGATGTGAGACCTACCTGCGTATACACGCTCTATTCCCCACAGGGGGAAAGGCTTGCGGCTTTTGCGTTCTTCCGGGATCTTCTGGTGACCGGCGAGGGCATGTACACCGTGGAACCGGGCGGTTCAAAAGCGCAATAAGTGGTTGCCGCGCTTGTTTGGACGGTGCGCACCACGCTCCGTTGAGCCGATGTGGCGGTGAGAACGCTGCACGGTGCGCCCGAGGCCGAAAACAGCAAGATGAGCTGTCGGCCGATCGAAAGGATCCAGTGAATGTGCTGGCCGCGCGGGACAGCTCTGTGGCTATGGCAGCTTTATCTGTCAATAGCCTGGCGAAGAACTGGGCGTGGCGCTAAAACTTGCGTGACGCGATGGGGCAGCGGATTGAAGCTGCCGAAAATGACGCGCCGGGCATTTTCGCCAACGGATGGAGTCACGCCGAGAAAAGCTCTAATCGCTTCGCCGCCGGTGCGCTCCATGCCATTGGCGTTGAGCAAGTCGAGTCTTTTGCAAGCCGGCCCGCAGCACCTGCCCGCTGCTCAACGGCGAGGCCTGCTGGCACATTGATGCGGGAACGGCAACAATTCCGGCAAAAGATACCTCCGTGCTGACGACGGCCAGGTTCCCTTTGGCGCAAAATCACACCTTGGCTTTTCCCCAAAGGCCGCGGTGGACTTTTTGGCAGCAGCGCATCGATCTTACGTTTTGCCTTGGTCAGGGTTGTCGCAATGGCAGAAGGCGTCTGCCCTTCCGGAAACGGCGCACGTTCTCGTGCGGCTTTTTCCTACCCCCGTTAAAACCTGGCCATTTTCCATGGGAAACGGACGGTATTTTCCCTTTTTAAACGCAAAAAAGAACATCGACATTGTCTCAATGTCGATCAGACCGTTGACAAAGTCCAGTCAACGGTCAATTTAAAAAAACCGAAAAAACCAAAAGGAAAAGACAGCCCTCACGTCGAATATAACTACATCAACACAACCAGAAAGAAAACCAGGCGGTGAAGGGAATGCTCAAGCAGCGACGGGAGAAGCAGCAGCAAATGGAGCTGGTGATCATGGAACAGATGGTGCCGGAGGATCACTTTCTGCGAAAAGTAGACCGTGCGGTAGATTTCAGTTTCATCTATGATCTGTGCGCGCCGCTGTATTGCGCGGACAACGGCCGGCCCGCCATCGACCCGGAGATACTGTTCCGGATGCTGCTGGTGGGGTATCTGTACGGGATCAAGTCCGAGGCGCGGCTGGAGGAAGAGATCAACTACAATATCGCCTACAAGTGGTTCTGCGGACTGGATTTGACAGACAAGGCGCCGGACGCGACGACGATCAGCCAGAACCGTCGCCGACGGTTTCGGGACAACAACATCGCGGAGCAGATTTTCAATGAGATTCTGCGACAATGTATAGCGAAGGGGTTGGTCGGGGGAGCGATTCTGTACACGGATTCGACACACATCAAAGCCAAGGCGAACAAGCACAAGAAGAAGCTTGTGAGCGTTGAACAGACACCGAAGGCATATATGGAGGAACTGGACGCGCAGGTAGATCAGGACAGGAAGGTGCTTGGAAAGAAGCCCTTCGACCGGGACGATGAGGATCACATGGGCGGCGGAATGACCAAACGGATGCAGAGTACCAGCGATCCGGAGAGCGGCCAGCAGAGCCGAGAAGGCAAGCCGGACGGATTCCATTACAGCGAACACCGGACGGTAGACAGCAAGCGCAACGTGATCGTCAACGTCCACATCGAGCCTGCCAATCTTAACGACGTCACCCCGCTCCCCGAAATTCTCGACGAGATTCAGGCGCGGCTGGGAAAGTTGCCGAAGTACATGGGACTGGATGCCGGATACCACAATACCTGGATCGCCCATCTGCTGGAAAAGAAAGGAATCCAGGGTGTCATTGGCTACCGGAGGCACACCCACAAGACACCGACCTACGGCAAATATCGCTTCAAATACGACCCTTACTTTGATGCTTACATCTGCCCGGAACACAGACATCTCTACTGGAAAACCACTACCCGCGAGGGCTATCGCCAATACTTCTGCGACAGCAAAATCTGTAAGGTCTGCCCACGACGGACAGAGTGCTTTGGAGCAAGTATGACGCGAAGGATGGTGGAGAGACATGTCTGGCAGGATGCCCTGGATGACGTCATGGCCTTTACCAAATCGGAGCAAGGCAGGCGCATTTACAGATGGAGAAAAGAGACAATTGAACGCTCCTTTGCGGAGGCCAAGGTCAACCATGGTCTGCGCTATGCTCGCATGCTCGGAATCCGGAATATGCGCGAACAGTCCTTCCTGACCGCCGCTGTTCAGAACATCAAGAGGCTCGTGGCCTCGTGGCCTCGTACTTTTCTCTCCTGCTCATGCTTATAGCCCGCTTCCCCTTGTTGAAGCGGGCTTTGTCAACGGTCTGAAAGGGAGGCGGGCCTATGCCCGCCTCCCTTTGCCAGTGGCTCACACCTATTCTTGGAGAGCGACGGTACAGCGGCCCAAAACTTCGCCGCCAATGGCCTTGGCCTCCAGGATGAGCGAAGTGGGAATTTCGTCAAACGACTGCATCTCCTGCTGCTCCCGGTAAATGCCGGTTTCCGCATCGAACATGCCATGGCCACCGCCGGTATGGATTTCGTTGCCCTCGCCGTCATAGAGCCGGAAGGAAATGCCCATGGGTTCCCCTTCCGCCGCCTGGTACTCATAATCGATGGTCAGATAGCCCCGCACCTTCGTCACGGTCATATTTACGGCGCGGATGCGGACGCGTTCGCCGATCGCGCCGTCGCCTTCCGGCGCAAATGCGGCCGTGCGCTCGGGTTCCGCCCTGTCGAGGGAGAAGGCGATATCCTCCAGCGGGAACGGCTCGCCATCCAGGAAGGCGCTGACATTCAGCTTCATCTCCACGGTTTCCGGCAGGGGCGCGTCCGAAAAGGCGTCGAACCACAGCAGCACACTGCCGTCCGGCTGCGCTTCGGCGTTGCCGCTCATGCCGTTGGACAACCCTTCCGCGCCCTCGGAAGCGGGCGCCATGACGGCTTCAAAGAAAATCATCTGCTTGCCATCTAGCCGGGTGACCTGTTCGCTCTCCTGATGGGTAAAGTACATCGCATCGCCATCGAGATACACCGGCAGCCCCGCGGCATCGGCCGTTTCCCGGTCCGTGGGGAGCTCGACGGGTTCGCCATCCACATACAGCGCCCGCTCATCCGGCCCGTTGCGGATTTCCATTGTGCCGTTGGCATACGGGTATACCCCTTCGGGCACTTCGGCCGGCATGTATTCCACAGGATATTCCTCCTCCGGCGCGTCCAGAAAGAAAGAGTTGTGCAGCGCGTATTGCTCCGGGTCCTTGGGTGCGAGGCGCGCCAGCACCATCACGCCCTGTCCATCGTACACTGCTTCTTCCACGCGCAGCGTTACCAGCTCGTTTTCCGCGCTGCCCAGATCGGTGGACACCAGCGCTTCCGCCCCGTCCAGGGGCTCGATGGGATCTCTCGCTTTCGCCATAAACCGGAACAGATCCAGCTTGCTGGCGGCAAACGCCGTCACGCTCAACAGCGCCAGCGCGAGGGCCAGCGCGAGGACGATCCTTCTCTTCTTCCGCATTTTTCCCTTCTCCTTTCCTTCTCCGGCCAGGACGCGCTGCTCGAGAAACGGAACGGACGTAAGGCCGGACAGCCGGGCATCGAGCGAATGCTTCACGCATTCGCGCATATCGCGATCATTCTTCCCCATAGACGCCTCCCATTCCGCGCCTGAGCGCTTCCCTCGCCCTTTTCAACCGCCCGGAAACCGAAGACTGGCTGATACTCAGCGCCTGCGCGATTTCCGTCACGGAAAAATCCTGATAATAATAGAGGAGCACGACTTCTTTCAGTTTGCGGGGCAGGTTTGCCACCAGCAGCGTGAGCCGCTCGTCCCTGGGCGCGAAGCTGGCCTGCGCGCCCGGCAGCATATCGGGCGTGAGCCGCCGGTCGCGGTGGCGGAACCACGCCGACCGGCGCATATCCCGGCACGTGTTGATGGCGATCCGAAAGAGCCACGTCTTTTCGCTGCTCTCGGCGCGAAAATCCGCCCAGTGCTGATAGGCCTTTAGATAGGTTTCCTGCACCGCGTCTTCCGCCAAACCCCTGTCTTGCAAATAGAGATAGCAACTGCGCAGCAGCGCAGCCTGGTAATCGCGAATCCATTGCGCAAGTTTCTCTTCCGGAGCACGATCAGGGCCCTTGATCCCGCTCATTCCTCCCTCGCCCCCTTTCACTCCATTAGACGAAATGGCCCCCGCGTATATCGGATGGAATTTGTTAATTTTGCAATTTTCCGCGCGAAAAAGCCCCGCGCCGCTGGGCAAACGGCGCGGGGCTTTTGTGGCAGCGGTGTACGCCTGCCTTCTAGCGGCCTATCGCCCCGAGGGCGTTCTTTGCCAAGGGGAACCTATCGCGGCGGCACGCCTATGACAAGGCCGACGATTTGTCCAAGCGGAAAGGAATTTCTCGCGTGCGTTAACGCGCAATAGCACGCATCGATGCGCGTTGGGTTCCTTTTTCAAGTGGCATGGTGTATTTATAGCTTTTTGTAAAGCCCATTTCCCAAAAATTCAATAATGTTATTGTCTCTCAATATTTGTAGCTGCTGTCGCACTTTTGGCCGAATGTTGTGATTCGCAGGATGTTGCGATGCAAGCCATGATTCAAATTGATATACATCCTCAAGAGAAAATATTGTCTTTGGAATTTTATTTATGCAATACAATATATCTACAATCCAACTACGAGTGCTAATGTTATCTGTATCAAAAAATGACATATCTTGTACCTGCGCTATCATATGCGCCATTTGCAATCTTTCGCCCCATAGAGCCGCTTTTACTCTTCATCTCGTACTCACTCCCGCATTTTGGACAAAAGAAATCGGCTACCTTTTTGTTATTAGGGAAGTGCTCTATTTTATCGTTACCACAACGCGGGCAATACATATTATCGCTTATCCATGCCTCCGCCAGCACCCGAGCAATTTGCGATTTACTTCTGTATTTTGCGGCGAGTTCCTTGTTTAAATACAAATCCATCTCTATTCACTCCATTTTTTGCAATCGGACTCTTTTATGGAGACAACTCGCCGCAACAATCGCACAAATTTTCCGCTTACCCTATTCCCACTCAACCGCCAGGCCTTAGCACCTCGTGATAATACGCACTCTCAATTCGCTTTTCGTGCAAATCATCCACGGATTTCAGGCTTTCCAGACAGTCTTCGGGATTTTTGTAGCCAATCTGTAGCCACTGGCCGAATCGGTCTATTCACCTCATGGCCAGTGGCTATCCATATCTTGGAGATAACGTTTATTGATATTATATAGTATTTCTCATGCCATTGCAATAATCCAACAACCCATCATGAAACGGCGTCCTAATTTTTGATCTGGACGCCCTTCCAATCCGATGCATACAAGGGCGACTGTTCTTCAAATATCACAAATGCCGAATTTTACATCTGTCTCTTCATGGGCATTGGCATTCCAATATCGCTCGGATACCCTTTTGCGTTATAGCTGCTCCTCAAAAAAGGCAACAAGTTCCTCCGTCGCCTCTGTCACATAAGGTTCCAGATCATAAACGTCAAAGTGTCCGGCATCCGGGATCAGGGAAAAAACTTTTTCCCCAGGTGCGTTTTCATACATGGCTTCCGCTCCGCTGCGGCTCCAGGCATTCTCAGCGGTGATGACCAGCAGCGGCTGTTCAAGGTCGCGGATAAATTCCGCGGGATGGAAATCCAGCCAGCTTAATTCACTCCACCCGACCGCCAGGTTGCTCCAATTCTCACGCCAGCCGCGTTCTTCATTGTAGTAATAAGCCGCTCCTTCCGCATACGCCCTGGGCATGAGGTCTATGTAGGTCGGCGCATCCAATGTTCCGGCTTCATAGGCGTCGCGTTCATTCTCAGCCTGCTCAACAGGAAGGTAAATAAACGAATCCATTGTCGTCGCGGGGACGATGGAGGCGACTGCCTTGATGCGCGGTTCGGAGAGCGCCGCATAAGGCATATAGCTTCCAGAACCACAGATACCGACGCCGCCGATGCGCTCATCGTCCACATAACTAAGCCCTTGCAGGAAAGTAACGGCACTGCGGATGTCGCTGGCTTTGAGGTCCGGCACTTCCAGCGAGCGGGGTTCCCCTTCGCTTTCCCCGAAGGTGCTGTAATCGAACACAAGTGTCACATACCCCTCCGTTGCCAGACGCTGAGCATAAACGCTTTGCGCCTGCTCCTTGACGGAAAGCATAGGGCCGGTAACGATGATCGCAGGGTTTAACGCGTCGCGCGTCATCTCCGCCGGTGTGTAGAGTATCCCGGAAAGCGTCAGTCCTGAATCCGTATTTGCAAAGGAAACGTCCTCCGATATGACATCCGCCGGCGCTTGCGCCACACTTTCGGCACTTGCCATCACTCCCATGGAAACCAGCGCAAAAGAAACAAACAGGGAAGCGAGCCAAACATACACTTTCTTCATTTTCTTTCCTCCTGTTCGCGGCTATCCTGCGGAAGAGGCATCTGTCGCCATTGCCTCATCCAGCGCGGCAAAGTAGGCGTCATCTTCTATGCTTTCGCCCATTGCAAAACCGGTCTGGTCAGGGTTGGTCTCTATGGCGATGTGTTGGAACCATCCTGCATCGGCAGCCCCATGCCAATGCATAACACCCGGGGCAACGCGCGCGACGGAACCCGGCGTCAACAACTCGGGCGGCTCGCCCTCGACTTGATGGATACCGATCCCACCAACTGCGATGAGGATCTGCCCCCCATCATGGCTGTGCCAGTCCGTGCGGGCGCAGGGCTCAAATGTGACATTCATCATGCCCGGGGCATTCCATGTGCTGTCGTTTTCGACAAGCGGATAGATGTAGCTCTGCCCCGTAAACATCCATGCGGAAGCGGGATTGGCGTCGCCGATAGGAAGCGTGAGCGAAGCATCGTTCATTTCCGCGAACACTGTAGGACACAAAAGCAACAGGATTACACCAAACCATGCGAGAGACCTTTTGACGATCATTGCATTCCACCTGCTCCTTTCAATTCAAGTCCTTCTGTTTCGCCGCATACCGCAGCCAAAGCGCACCGCCGCCCAACGGCTTTGCTTCCAACAAGGAGAGGGCTACCGGCATGTGCGGTGGCAGGAAGTGCGGGCGCGCAAAGCTGGAAAGGGCATTGCCGCCGTCCACTACCGGGGCGACGACAAGGCTTACTTCATCGATCAGATTTTCCTGTAGAAAACTCCAGTTTGTCGCACCGCCGCCGGCGACCATCAGCCGGTCTACGCCAAACAGCGCGTGCAGTTTTTGCAGCAGCAGAGCGCAGTCCAGCCGTTCCTTGCCGGCGAAAATATAGGATATGCCACGCTGCCGCAGATAGGAAAGATAGGCCGGGGACGCCTGCTCGGTCAACACTTCGACGACGTGGGCGGCGGGCCGACCTTTTTTGGCGAGCGCAGAGGAAGAAAACGCCAATTCGCCTTTGGGGTCGAGCGAGATGATAAAGTTGCCCATCGCCCTGCCTTCCGCTTCTACATGGTCGTCGAGGGGCAGCGACTGTGGCGCGGCGGGAAGCCGGGACACCGTTCCATCGGCGTAACCGCCCAGCATGGTGACAGTACCGTACAGCGTGGCCGCACAGCCATAAAAGCCGCGCAGTTCAGCGTAAGCCTTCAGCGCAGGGGCAGTCTCCGCCATGCCGAAAAAATCCCCGTCGATCTTGCCGTCCAGTGAGGTCAGCATGTGGCAGACGACGAACATACCTCATTCCTCCCCGTAAACGTCCTTTGCCATGCGCAGCGCCGCCCACGCCTTGGGCCAGCCGGCATAGAAGGCAAGCTGGGTGAGCGCTTCGCTCATTTCCGTGGCCGTCACGCCGTTTGCCTTGGCGCGTTCGATGTGATGAAGAAGCGAAGTGTCCAATATCCCACTGGCCATCAGCGCGGACACGGTGATCAGGCTGCGGTCGCGGGGCGAGAGCTTGTCTTCCCGCGACCAGACCTCTCCAAACAGGACATCATCGTTCAGTTCCGCAAATTTGGGAGCAAATTTGCTCATGGCATCCCTGCCCGCCGTTACTTTGTTCATAAAAATCCATCCTTTCCATCAACCTTATTTTAATTTTGCATATTCCGTTTCATCTACCGGTTCCAGCCACTCGGCTTTGGAAGATGGAAGAGAAATTGCCACATGGGCAAACCAACTGTCTGAAGCTGCTCCGTGCCAGTGCTTCACCTCTGGCGGGATGTTGACCACATCGCCGGGATGCAGTTCCTGAGCGGGCTTGCCCCACTCCTGATAGTACCCGCGTCCCGCTGTACAAAGCAGGATCTGGCCGCCATTATGATGGATATGCCAGTTGTTTCGGCAGGCCGGTTCAAAGGTGACATTAACGACAAAAACGCCCATATCGCTTAAAGGGCAAAGATAGCTGGTTCCGCTGAAATACTGCCCAGCCACCGTGTTGGGGCCACCCTGCGGGAATAAATTGTGAAATTTCTCGCTCATACCCTTCGCCTCCTTATTTCAACTTGCCGCCATCGCTGAACGCATTGCCCACACGCTCACCCAGCACATGATAACCATTGTTCGCGGGTTCAAAAGAAAGCGGCCGGAATTTGCTCATATCCAGTTTTCCCTCGCTGTTCAGGACGTTTTCGTCAATGCTCACGTTTACGATCTGGCCGATGATGTTGCCGTCCTCGTTTACCTTCAGGAATTTGCACTCCAGCGCTACCGGCAACTCATCAATGAGGGGAGCGTCCACAAATTTTGATTTGACGGTATGAAAGCCGGATTTCTCCATCTTTTCCGGCTCGTTGTTGGCGGATACCATTCCCACATAGTCCGCGGAGATCACGTGAGCGGCGTCGGCAAAGCTGACGGTAAACGCGCCCCGGGCCTGAATGTTATTTGTCGTCTTATGGCTGGCGCTCAGGCACAGCACGACTTTATCGGCATCGTACAAGCCGCCCCACGCGGCGTTCATGGCGTCGGGAACGCCGTTTTCATCGTAGGTGCCGATGATGAGTACTGGCAGCGGATAGAACCATGATTTTGTGCCAAAGTCTTTGCGCATAATGGTTTGCCCTCTTTCTTAATGATATTTGCGGGAAGGGAGCGCGAAACCCCGCTTCGCTTTCCCTTCCCGCTTTGCAATTACTTCTGCCCGTCTACATCCGGCACCATGTTGACATACGCCTTGAGCATTTCCGGCGTACTTACGTAATAGCGCTTCTGCTTGTCCAGCTTGGCGATCTCGGCCATTTCCGCATCGCTGAGCGAGAAATCGAACAGGTCGAAATTGTCGCGGATATGCGCGGGGTTCTTGGAGCCGGGGATGACGATGTTGCCATCCTGAATGTGCCAGCGCAGGATGATCTGGGCGCTGGTCTTGCCATACTTTTTGCCCAGTTCGGCAAACAGCGGTTCCTGAATCAACGTTTTATCGCCGTGGCCCAGCGGATACCATGCCTGAATGACGATGCCCTCGCCGTCCAGGTATTTTTTCAACGCCTTCTCCTGCGAGTAGGGGTGTACTTCCGTTTGCAGCACGGTGGGTTTGACTTCGCAGAGGCTGAGGATCTCCCGGATCTGCGCCTCATTGAAGTTGGAAAGGCCGATGGCGCGTACCTTTCCCTCTTTGTAGGCCTTTTCCATCTGGCGATAACCGGCGACGTAGTTGCCTGCGGGTTGGTGGATGAGCAGCAGGTCGATGTAGTCGGTGTCCAGGCGCTCAAGCGTCTTTTCCACCGCGTCCGCCTGCTCGTAGAAGGCCGGCCAGATCTTGGTCTCAAGGAAGATGTCCTCGCGCTTGAGGCCGGACTTCTTCATCCCGCGGCCGACGGCCTTCTCGTTGACGTAGGCGTTGGCCGTGTCGATGAGGCGATAGCCGCACTGCAGGGCGGAAAGCACGGACGCCTCCGCCTCGTCCGGGGTCAGCAGGAAGGTGCCGATGCCCGTCATGGGCATTTTTACGCCGTTGTTCAGAGTAGCAAATTCCATAAAGCAGACTTCCTTTCTATGCGTTGGGCCTGAAGCAAAATGCAGGGCCTTGCTGGAGGCATGAGGGATACTTCAGTATGCCATCCCTGGCTGTCGCCGCCCTGTACGGTCTATATTATAAACTCATCGCGAATGAAGCGGAAGTCTCGATTGGTTGCGCAGTGGAAACCCAAAGGTTATATCTACCTTGCTGTGTATTCCATCGCATGGCCTGCAAAAACGCGCGGCCTCTCCCTGATAATGGGCGGGAAAAGCCGCGCGGGCCATCGTGATGTCCTTGCTTTACAGCGCCAGTTCATCGAGCCACGCCTGCACGTCCTCCGCGGTCACGCCAGAGGAAAAGCGCATGCCTTCGAGCCATTCGCCCGTGCCGGCCAGTTCAGCCAGCAATTCGCCGCTCTCGCCAAGGCCCGAGCTGGAGGAGGTGCAGAAGGGGATGACCGTCTTATCGGTAAAATCGTTGGCTTCCACAAAGGTGTCTACCGGCCAGGCGGCGATGCCCCACCAGATGGGATAGCCGATGAAAACGGTGTCGTACTGATCCCAGTTTTCCACGGTGTCGGCGACCAGTTCTACATGGCGGTCGTCGGGGTTGTCGTGTTCATAAACGACGCGGCTGCTCTCATCCGTCCAGTTGAGGTCGGCGTCCGTGTAGGGCTGCGCGGGTTCCAGTTTGAAGACGTCCGCGCCGGTCGCTTCGGCGATGAGATTGGCGGCGGTCTCGGTGTTGCCGGTAGCGGAGAAGTAGACCACCAGTATGTTACTCGTGCTCTCCGGCGTGTCAGCCGTAGGCGCGGGCGTCTCTTCGGCAAGCGCAGTAAAGCTCAGTGTCAGGATCAGAGCCATGAGAATCGCGGTCAGCTTTTTCATGTCGTTACACTCCTTTTTGCGTTTGTATCTGCAAAGCCGTTAGGCCAGGCATTCGTTGAAAATTTCGAGGATTTCCTCGTGGGTCATGGGCCGGTAGCTGCCGGCGGAGATGCCGCAGGAATCGGCGATGGATTTGAGCGGCGTCTGGTCGGTCACGCCCAGTTCCCGCAGCGTCGTCGGCAGGCCAATCTCGCGGATAAAGTCCGCCAGCGCGTCGATGCCGGCCAGGGCCAACTCTTCATCCGAGCGTCCACGGCGCGGAATTTCCCAGACGTTTTCCGCAAAACGCACGAACTTGGGCAGGCCATCCTTGTAAATGTGGCGGTAGTAGACCGGATGCAGCACCGCCAGCCCGCAGCCATGGTTGCAATCGGTGTACGCGCCCAGCTGGTGTTCCATATTGTGGCACTCGAAATCGCACTTTTTGCCCATTTTGATGACGCGGTTCTCCGCCATGGTCGCGTCCCACATCAGGTTGGAACGGGCGGTGTAATCGCGCGGGTCGCGGATGGCGGCGCGCAGGTTGCGGATGACGGAGCGCATCAGCGCTTCCATGATGTCGTCGGAAACGTTGTCTTCGTTCGGCTCGCTGAAGTACGTCTCCATAATGTGGCTGAGGATATCGAAGCCGCCGGAGACCATCTGCTTTGCGGGCACGGAATAGGTATACGCAGGATCGAGCAGGGCAAAGCGCGGGTTGAGCTGCGGATAGTCCCGGCCCATTTTGAGCTTCTTTTCCTCGTTGGTGATGACTGCGCCGCCGTTGCACTCGCTGCCGGTGCCGGTCACGGTGACGATCACGCCCAACGGCAGAGGCTCCACATTGATAACGCCGGGCTGTACCCAGAAGTCGTTCCAAACATCGCCGTCGTAGCGGGCGGCCAGCGATACAGCCTTGCAGCAGTCCATCACCGAGCCGCCGCCCACGCCAAGGATGAGGTTGGCGCCGCTCTCCCTCGCCAGCTTCGCGCCTTCAAGCACTTTGGCATACGTCGGGTTGGGCATGATGCCGGAAAACTCCACGATCTGTTTGCCTGCCGAGCGCAGGATGCCGCTGACTTCATCGTAGACTCCATTTTTCCTGATGGACCCGCCGCCATAGGCCAGCAGCACCGTGTTGGCGTTTCTGGTCAGGCAGGACAGGTATTCCTTTACGCATCCCTGCCCAAAGTAGACCCTGGTGGCGTTTTGAAAGATGAAATTGTTCATGATCTCGCTTCCTGTCCTTTTATTGATCGTTCGAGGCAAAGACCGCTTCCAGCCATGCGGCGTAGTCTTCCACCCATCCGCCGTCGCCGCCGAAGCCGTGCGGCCAATCCTGCAATACGAGCCTGCGCACGGGAACGCCCACCTCGTCGCGGAGCAGTTCGGACTGCGCCTCAAACTGGCCATAGAACGGGTCTTCCGTACCGTAGACGTAGAACGTCGGCGGAAGTTCGCCCGCGCGCAGCGCGTCCACATCCATGGAGGCGACGCTGAGGCGGCCATAAAAGGAGTAGATCATCCCGGCGGCGGACGCGTGCGCCTCCACTTCGTCCAGCGCGTCGGGCACGTAATCCGGGTCGAGGGCCGTGCCGTTGACGTCGCCATCAAAATTGAGGAAAAACTCGCCCGCCTGGATGCCGCCCGCGGAATAGCCCATCACGGCGATGTCGTCGGGATCGATGCCGTAAACATCGGCGTTTTGGCGAATGAAGCGCACGGCGCGGACCACGTCCAGCGCGCCTTCCTGCTGCGTGTAGGGGCGCAGGCGGTAATCGACGATGAAGGTATGGAAGCCCAATTCCCGCAGATGCGCGGCGGTGGGAAGGCTGTCGGTGTAGTTGCCGCGCCACATGAACGCGCCGCCCGCCAGCAGCACGACCGCGCCCTTTGCCTGTACGCCCTCCCGGACGGGGATGGCGGTAAGATAGGGGCAAAAGTCCGGTTCGTCAAAGTAGCCGCCCATGTCCTCGGAAAAAACCGTTTGCGCAGGGGCGTTCCCCTCTTCCCACAGGTACAATGCCTGTATGCTGTCTGGATCGGCGGGCGTGTTGAGCACGGTTGCGTTGCTTTCCGGCTCCGGCAAGCGCCGGTAAAGTGCGTCGCCCCAGTCTGCCGCCAGTCCGCTGCCATAATCATAGGCCGCTGGAAAATCATCGGGCGTGGGCAGCGTGGTCTCTGAAGTGCCATCGCGCACTTCCCAACGGGTAAAGATATCCGATGGATTTGACGTCTCAGCCATGGCGCTTCCTCCCATCAAGCACAGCAGCGCGGCAAGGAGCAGCGCGCCGAATTTTTTCGCGTGTCGCACGTTTCCATTCCTCCTCATGCGCGGCGTCAGTGCTCGCCAAACAGCCAGCCCATAACGCCCGGTTCATGCGCGAACGCCTGTCCGCCGGCGTGCTGGTCGGTAAAACCGCGTTCGGTGAAAAATTCCTGCTCCCGCACATCCAGCACGACGAGGCGGTCGATCTCCTCCGCGCTCAGCCCCTGCGCTTTATACAGCGCGCGCAGCGCCGCGCAGGTATCTTCAAACGAATCCGCGCCGTAGTAGCTGTCCTGCGCGCCGATGGCAAGATAAACGGGCGTGCGCGCTTCGGCAAGCGTCTGCAGGTCGCCGTCCCATTGGGAACTGGTGACGAGGCAGGCGGTGTACAGTTCCGGGCGCTTGCCAAGCACCAGCGAAGCGGTCTCCCCGCCGCCTGACATGCCGTGCAGATAGACGCGCTGCGGGTCGATGTTGTAGTTTGCAAGGAAGTATTCGGTGAGGGCGATGGCCATGTCCGCCGAGGTTTCGCCCCAGTCGTTGAGCTGCGGCGAGAGGACGATCATATCCTCCACATAGCCGATGGCCTCCGGGCCGAAGTCCTCCACCATGTTCGCGCCCACGCCCTGGAAGTACAGCCCCTCCCAGCCGAGCAGGGTGATGAACAGCGCGTAGGGCTCGCTTCCGTCATAGCTTTCGGGAATGTAACTGCTAAAGTGGATATCGCCAATTTCGGCGTGCAGTACATTGTCGTTGACAAAGCCCCGCTGCGTCTGCGTCCCGGGCGTGACCGTGCCCGCTTCCTCCGCCAAAGCGGAGGAAAGGCACAGCGCGGCGAGCAACAGAAGAAGGAGTATGCGTTTCATGCCTGTCGCCCCGCTTTGGTCAGTTCAGAGCGTGTTCGCCGAGCCAATTTTCGATATGCTGGGCAATCACATCGTTGTTCATTTCCTGGAACATGAAGTGGCTGTTGCCGGTGATGCCCTCATCAGGAAGGTTCACCACGGTGCAGTCGCCGCCGTCGGCGTTATACGCCTCGGCAAACGCTTCCGCCCCGTCGCGCACGCCCGCCCAGAAGCCGGTGGACATCAGGTCTTCGGGGCCGTTGTCGATGTAGTCGCCAAAGTACATGGTGATGGGGATGTTCTTCTCCGCGAGCGTCTGGAACTCCGCGCTGTCGGCTGCGGGCGCTCCGCCGGGCTCGATGGCGATGATGGCGGCGATGTGGTCCGTGTACTGCGCAGCCGTCCAGCCCGGGAGGCCGCCCTGGGAGTGCGTGACGAGGATGGAGTCCTTGCCCGTGCGCGCATAGACCTCGTCGATGGTCGCGGCGACCGCGCGCGCCACGACGTCGCTGTCAAAGTCCGCGCCCATGTCGCTGCGCATGCCGGTGTCCGGGGTCATCTGGCGGAAGAACTGGTCGAGGGATTCCGGGTCGTTGGGGAACTGCGAGCCCTCGTTGACGACGGACTCCCCGTTCTCCCACCGGCCGATGCGGAACTGGGTGTACCAGCGCTGGTCCAGGGGCGTGGTGCTGATGGTGCCGCTGACGCCCCGCTGGTTCACCGGATGGCCAAAGTACCAGTTTCGCAGCAGATTGGGGGCGCATGGGAACGCCTGCGTGGAGATAACGCCGCCGCTGATGCGGATGTTGTCACCGGCCGCGTACACCGGCGCCGCCGCGCCGGTATCGCCCTTCTCCCCCTTGTCGCCGGTATCACCCTTCTCGCCCTTGTCGCCCTTCTCTCCCTTGTCGCCCTTCTCTCCCTTCTCTCCCTTG
>ERZ857998.2646-NODE-2646-length-16278-cov-3.647291_pt1 | contig 16278 bp, 14 predicted proteins | sample MGYA00519954_ERZ857998 | MGnify/ENA primary metagenome ERZ857998 (study PRJEB31778, sample SAMEA3449424) | human gut metagenome | biome: human gut; feature: human-associated habitat; material: faeces | place: United Kingdom | collected 2010/2012 ...
CGGCGACGTTGCCGCCGTCGATGAGCATCGCCTCGCCGCCGCAGACGACGAGCGCGCTGTCCGCCTGCCCGACGTCGAGAAAATACACCGTCAGCCCATCCTCCGGCTGCGCGGGCGTATCCAGTCCGCAGGCACACAGCGCAAGCAGCAGCAAAAGCGCAAGAAGCAGCGCCGATAGCCTCTTCTTCATTCCTCCCGCTCCTCTTCCCAGAACATTTTGAATGCTGTCGGCAGCGCAATATCCTGCGCAAAGCGCGCTGCGTCCGCCCAGACGAAGCCATCCGCCTGCGCCGCACAATCGATGTAATAGCAGCGCATCTGCCAGCGGACATGCGTAAAAATATGTGCCCGCTCCAGCGATTTTTGCAGCCCGCACGGCTGCACACCCCAGCGCGCCGCCTGCTCGACCGCAGCCTGCGCCGAAAGCAAGCCCGGCACGTTCGGCAGCTCCCAGAGCCCCGCGAGAAGCCCCGTTTTTCCGCGCTTTTTCACGGCGCACGCGCCGTCACAGCGCAGGACGAACACCGTCTTTTCCTCCACACGGCGCTCCTTTTTTGCCGCGCGGATGGGAAGCTGCGCCGCTGTGCCATCTGCAAAGCCCCGGCAGAGCGATGCCAGCGGGCAGTGCTCGCAGCGCGGGGCGCTGTTCGGTCCGCACAGCGTCGCGCCCAGCTCCATGAGCGCCTGCGTAAACTCGCCGCAGCGCCCAGCGGGGTAAATGTCCGCCAGCGCGTCGCGGTATTCCCGCCGCAGCTTTACATCGTCCGTCGGGCGGTGATCGTTCAGCAAACGCGAAACGACACGCAGAACGTTGCCGTCCACGGCGGGCGTGGGCTTTTCAAAGCAGATCGACGCGACCGCCCCGGCGGTATAGTCCCCCACGCCCGGAAGGGCGCGGATGTCGTCAAAATTCTGTGGAAATTCGCCGCCGTACTCGTCCATCACCACGCGCGCCGCCTTTTGCAGATTCCGCACGCGCGTATAATAGCCCAGCCCCTCCCAGAGCTTGGTCAGCCGGTCCTCCGGGCAGGCGGCGAGCGCCGCGACGTCGGGCAGCTCTGCGAGAAAGCGCGTGTAATAGCCCCGCACCGCCTCCACGCGCGTCTGCTGGAGCATGATCTCCGACAGCCAGACGTGATACGGCGCGCGGTCGGCGCGCCACGGCAGGTCGCGGCAGTTCTGCGCATACCACGGCAGCAAAAGCGCCGGGATGCGTTCATCCAGCGTCATCATGCTCCCTCCCCTCTTACTGTTACTAGATATTGTACGTTCTTCACAGTGCAATGTCAATTTTCACTCTTTTTGCGGTTCTCCGCGCCGGGATCTGGGACCGGCTTGGTCACGCCCGTTCTGCGGTGCTTTGACAGCCCGCCCGCCATGCTGCGCTGCGGATCGTCCACGAACGCGGCGCGGATGATCGCGCCCTCGCCGAATTTTTCGCGGATGCGATCGACGGTGCTGTCCAGCTTTTCGAGCTTGTCGTACTGGGACGCGTCAAAGAGGCTGTACTGCCGATAGCCGCCGCTTTGCAGCCGCGTGACCTGCACGCCGAGCTGACGCAGCGGCGTTTTGCCGTCCCACAGGCTGTCAAAGATCTCGCACGCGGCGCGGTACAGCTCCTGCGTCACGTTCGTCGCCGTGCCGAGCTGGCGCTGGCGCGAGGAATCGCTGAACTCGCACGACCGAAGCTGCACCGTCACGCACGAGCCCGCCTGAAAGTCGCGCCGCAGGCGCATCCCGACGGTCTCACACAGCGACAGCAGCACCTGCTGCGCCGCGCGGCGGTCAGTCACGTCGCAGGGCGTGGTGAAGGAGTTGCCGTAGCCCTTGTTCGCCTCCGCCTGCGCGCGCACCTGCATCATCCCACGCCCGTTGGCGTACTGCCAGAGCATCTCGCCCTGCTTGCCGAGCTTGCGGCGCAGGAACACCGGGTCGGTCTGCGCGAGCTGCCCGATCGTTGTAAGCCCCATGCCGCGCAGCTTGCGCTCGGTCGCGCGCCCGACCATGAACAGCTCGCCCACCGGCAGCCCCCAGAGCTTCTGCGGGATCTCATCCGGGAAGAGCGTGTGTACTTTATCCGGCTTTTCAAAATCACCCGCTATTTTCGCGAGCAGCTTGTTGCACGAAATGCCGATGTTCACCGTAAAGCCCAGCTCGCGCCGGATGCGGTCCTTTAACTGCTCCGCCGCCAGCACCGGCGGACCGAACAGCCCCGCCGTGCCGGTCATATCCATCCACGCCTCGTCGATGGAAAACTGCTCCACCAGCGGCGAATACTCCCGCAGCAGCGCCATCAGGCTGCGCGACGCGCTGACATACAGCTCATAATCCGGCTCGGCGATCACAAGCTCCGGGCATTTTTCCAGCGCCATGCCCAGCGGCTCGCCGGTGCGCACGCCGTATTTTTTCGCCGGGATACTCTTTGCCAGAATGATGCTGTGCCGCGAGGACTTGTCCCCCGCGATGACCGCCGGCACGTCGCGCAGATCCAGCGTCTGCCCCAGATGCCGCACGCGGTACGCCGCCGTCCACGACAAAAACGCGCTGTTGACGTCGATATGAAAAATGACCCTGTTCTCCATCAGTAGATCTCCCGCAGCAGCGCCCAGCGGTGCGTGTGGACGGTGTATTTCAGCTCGTACAGCTTCTCCCGCCCGTCGAGCACCGCGCGGCAGACGAAGAAAAACGCCTCAATGCCCACATAGCCGCTCTCGCGGCAGTCGAGCACCTCGCGCACCTGCACCGTATGCAGCGCGTGTGCCGCGTCCTCAAATCGGAAGCGCAGCGGCTGCATCGCGCCGTTCGCGTCGCAGCACGCGATCACCTGCACCGGCAAATTGACGGCAGCCATCCAGCCCGCCCCCTTTCCGAACGTTCTTTCCTAGAATGTTTGTTCTATTATAACCGATACCTGCGCGTTTTGCAACCCATTTCATACTAGAACTTGTTAAAACGGCTAAAAGCCGTTTTATAGCGCGAAGCGCGTCAAGTTCTTATGAGACGGCGAATTGTGCCGCTGGCACAATTCGAGCGTGCGCAGCACGCGTAAATGCTTGATTAAATTTTTTAATCAAGCATTAGTATTTTTATTTACCACATACACTCTTGACAGCCGTGCTATAATAGAATCCCAAGGTGTATCGGAGGGAGGTGGGCGTATGGCTGCGGAAGAGCGCCGGATCATGGCAAAAAACCAGAAGGCGCGGCATGAATATTTCATCGAGGAGACGTTTGAAGCCGGCATCGAGCTGTTCGGGACGGAGGTCAAATCCATCCGCGCCGGCACGCTGAGCCTCAAGGAGGCGTGGTGTCAGATCAAGGACGGCGAGCTGATCCTCCGCCAGATGCACATCGCGCCCTATGAGCAGGGCAATATCTTCAACAAAGATCCCCTGCGCCCGCGCAGGCTCCTGATGCACAAGCGCGAGATCGCGCGGCTGTTCGGCAAGGTCAAGCAGGACGGCTACGCGCTCATCCCGCTCACGGTCTACTTCAAGGGCTCGCTCGTGAAGGTGGAGATCGCGCTGGCAAAGGGCAAAAAGCTGTACGACAAGCGTGAGGACGCGGCAAAGAAGGACGCCAAGCGCCAGATCGACCGCGCCATGAAGCAACATTAAAGAAGCACACACGATAAAGGAGCACACACAATGGAAAATCCCATTATGACCCTCACCATGGAAAACGGCGGCAAGATCGTCGCCGAGCTGTACCCCGAAAAAGCGCCGCAGTCCGTGCGCAATTTCATCTCCCTTGCCAACAAGGGCTTTTACGACGGGCTGATCTTCCACCGCGTCATCTCCGGCTTTATGATCCAGGGCGGCTGCCCCGACGGCACGGGCATGGGCGGTCCGGGCTACTGCATCAAGGGTGAGTTCAAGCTCAACGGCGTGAAGAATAATATTTCGCACAAGCGCGGCGTGCTGTCCATGGCGCGTGCGCAGGCGGCAAACTCCGCCGGCAGCCAGTTCTTCATCATGCACGCCGACGGCGAGTTCCTCGACGGGCAGTACGCCGCCTTCGGCAAGGTGCTCGAGGGCATGGATGTTGTTGACAAGATTGCCGCCGTCAAGACGAACGGGCAGGACCGCCCGCTCGACGAGCAGAAGATCGCCACCATCCGCGTGGACACAAAGGGCGAGGAGTACCCCGAGCCGGATAAGCTCCCCGACCCGTATCACAGGTAAATGCTTTTAACCTGCGTGCCAAAGCACGCAGGTTCCATAAGGGGCTGTACTGGTTTCGACGGGGGCAGTGCGGCAGGATAAGCGGGCGGAGGTGTCTGACCTCCTTAAACCGGGCAATTTTTCTAAAATCAACTGACAACAATACTGTTGCTCTGGCTGCCTGATTAGGCGCCCATCCTCCCCGGAAGGACCACGAGCCGGGCTAGGGCATGATCTTAGTGGTGCACGTGACCGGGGTAAGCTTTGCCCCCGGCATGACCCATGAAGCTACCAACCCATGCAGCATGACGGTTTGCGGCATGGCGCGGGAATAGAAACAACCGTCTGCGCCCGGAGAGGTTCCCGAGGAAGTGTTTTCGGACGGGGGTTCGACTCCCCCCGCCTCCACCAAATAAGAACGCTGATAAGGATACAATCTGTGTCTTTATCAGCGTTCTTGCTTTGTAACCGAAGCTCCGCACAAACCCTTGATACAGCGGTATTGCCGTGCCCTATCGTGTAATCATACTTCTTTTTCGCCGCCGCGCAAAGGGACGACAGCGCCCAGGGATATCGGCGAAACGCTTTCCGCGCCGGACGTGTAACCGCTGCGGCGATTGTCCGCCTTTCGTGTAGGAATGGTCATCTTTCGTATTATTTTGAAAAATCCGCAATGAGCGCCGGAATTTTTTAGCCGCGCTCGCTGCGGATTCTTATATTATACGATTTTCCATGTGACTTCCGTGCCGCCTTTAAATCGGAACACTACCTTGCTCCTGGAGTAGACCGTCACGGAGTCAACGACCGTGTTCCACAGCCCGGTGCTGAATTCCGTGACCAGTTCCTTGCTCTTGGCAAGCTCGTCCAGGAAGAATGCAATCTGGCTTTTTCGAACATTCCGCCTGCTGATCTCCTCGTTGATCGCGTCAAGCCGCTCTTTACAGTCTGCGTATTTTTCCGCCAATGCCCCATATTTTTCGGCATATGCGTTTTGATCGACCGAGATGTGCGCGTTTTCCTCCACGCACTTGCGAATCATCTCAGCCACGATCTCACATTCTCCCGACAGATCTGCCGCTTTTCGCTCCAACTCCGCTGTATCGGTAATTTCAGCCAGGGCAATCCGGCAATTTTCAATGATTTCGGATTTATTGCGGATGCACTTATTGAAGGCGCCCAGAAAAGCCGCTTTGATTTCCGCTTCCGTGAGATGCGGCGTATGGCATCCGGTTCCTGCGATGGTTCCCTTTCTGTACCGGCGGTTGCAGATCCAGACGGTGCGCTTGTATTTGTCCGTGGCGTGCCAGACCTTGCTCCCATATAGGCCTCCGCACTGGCCGCATATGATTCTGCTGGAAAAGGGATTCACGGCGCTGTATTTTGTGGGCAGTTCCTTTCGCCTCTGAATCTCAAATTGCACCAGGTCAAAAACCTGTGGAGACACGATTGCCTCATGACTGCCCTCCACATAATACTGCGGAACTTCGCCCTCGTTGATTTTCTGCTTTTTGGAGAGAAAATCGACTGTGAATTTCTTCTGTAAGAGAGCGTCTCCCTTATACTTTTCATTGGTGAGGATGCTGTCAATGGTGGATTTATGCCATTTGTCTCCGCCGCCGGGCGACGGGATGCCCTGCGCCATCAAAATGTGGCAAATTCCGGAGGGCGTTTCTCCCTCCAGAAAAAGCCGGTAAATCATGCGAACGACCTTTGCCTCTTCTTCAACGACCTTGGGATACCCGTCCTCGCCTTTTTCATAGCCGAGAAATTTTTTGTAAGGAAGGCTTACCTTCCCATCGGAAAATCGCTTCCGCTGGCCCCAGGTCACATTCTCCGAAATGGAGCGGCTTTCCTCCTGTGCGATAGAGGACATGATGGTGATCAGCAGTTCGCCCTTGCTGTCCAGCGTGTAGATGTTTTCTTTTTCAAAGTAGACCTCTACGCCTTTTTCCTTTAGCCGTCTCACGGTGGTCAGGGTGTCGATGGTGTTGCGGGCGAACCGGCTGATAGATTTGGTAACGATGAGGTCGATTTTGCCCTCTAAGGCGTCGGCCACCATACGGTTGAACCCCGCACGGTGCTTGGTGCTTGTTCCTGAGATGCCTTCATCCGTATATACCTCGACAAATTCCCAGTCTTCTCTGGCGTTGATCAGCTTGGTGTAGTAATCAACCTGTGCCTCGAAACTCGTAAACTGCTCATCGCTGTCCGTAGATACGCGGGCATATGCCGCCACCCGGCGTTTTCTGCCCACTTCCGTTGCTTTAGACGCATATTTTGGTTTAATCGCCGGAATAATCGTTACTTCTCTTTTTGCCATGTATAATACTCCTTTGCCTTGCTTTTTCCCTCATTTCCGGCGTCCAGCTTTCAGACCGCGAAGGGTTCTCCCATGTCCTGGTGATTTCCTCTCCGGATTTTGTGATAATGGTCACGGTGTTGGCACAGGGGACGCAGATATGGTCAAACGCTATGCCACTGACCAAATCCCGAAGGATTGCATCCGGGATCTGCTGGGAGGCGCAGTATGCTTTTCCCAGCCGATTGAAAGTAGGGCAGATCCAGACCACCTTGCCGGATGCTAACTTTTTTCTGCGGTATTTGCAGCCGCACTTTCCGCACAGGATTTTACCGGTAAATTCGTACAGGGCCGCGTCAGAGCAATGCGCGTGCGGATACGCCGAAGCCCGTCGCCGCATTTCCTCCTGTACCAGCGCAAATGTTTCACGATCGACGATTGGTTCGTGGGCGTCTTTCACATAATATTGCGGAAGCTCACCGTTATTCCGAACCTGCCTCTTACTGATGTGGTCCGTGATATAAGACTTTTGCAGCAGCACATCGCCCACGTATTTTTCATTTGTGAGGACCGACCGAAGCACCGATTCCCGCCACTGACCGCCGTTCTTGGTAGGAACACCATCGTTTATCAGGTTCTTGCAAATAGCGGTAAGGCCCAAGCCGGATAGGTATTCCGCATAAATACGCTTTACGACTTCGGCTTCCGCAGGGACCACCTCAAACCGATCGCCCACCAGCTTGTAGCCCAGTATTCTTGTGGGGGTAGGCTGTCCTTCCGAAAAATTCTTGCGTATTTTCCACTTCTGGTTCTCGCTTGCCGACAGGCTTTCCTCCTGGGCGAAAGCGGAGAGCAGCGTGAGCATAAACTCTCCGTCTTCGCTTAATGAGTGGATGTTTTCCCGCTCAAACCAGACGTCCACGCCGCACTCTTTGAGCTCTCGCACAGTTTGAAGCGTTGTGACGGTATTTCTCGCAAACCGGGAGAGAGACTTCGTAAGGATCAAGTCTATTTTCCCGGCTTTACAGTCGCACAGCAGTCTCTGAAATTCGGGCCTTGAAGCCTTGGTTCCCGTTACGGCTTCATCGGCGTAAACGCCGGCGTACTCCCAATCCGGGTTACGCTGTATCAGGCCGCTGTAAAAAGTAATCTGTGCGGATAATGAATGGAGCATGGCGTCCTTGCCGCTGGAAACCCGCGCATATGCCGCCACGCGCAGCTTCTTTGGAATCGGGTCTTCCGTTTTTTTGATATAGCTGATCTGCATTACCGCGCCTCCTTCCAGCTATCGTCTTCGGTCAGCGCGCCGACTACAGGTTTATACATCTTTTTCAGCCCTTTCCTTACACGGACAGCTTCTTTTTCCGTTAACAAACCATCGGCAAGAAGCGCAGACACAACCTGCAGGCAAATCCTGTAATGCCGCTCCGCAAGATACTGCGTCCGCTTTAAGTTTTTGCCTCGAGGCTTCGTAGGCTCTCGCACGCGCTTTACCGTAGCATTCGACTGAGCAGTACTTTGCGTCCTTTTTCCCATAAACCGTGAATTCCTTTCCGCAGTAATTGCAAGTGAAGGTGTGGTAGGCCTTTCGGTTGATTTCTTCCTGGTGGCTGCTCCACCACCTCATACGACATTGATCACTGCAAAACCGCTTCGGCTTCTGCTTGGGAATTTGAACGATTTTTCTTCCGCAAAAATCACATCTTGTCGTGGGCAGGGCGTTTTTGTTCCGGCTGATAAACGATTTGATTGTATCGCGCTTTATGCCCATTTCCTTGCCGATGGAGGTATAGCCCATTCCCATGGCGTGAAGCTGAAGGATGCGGGCTTTTTGCTCGTCGGTCATCATCAGAAACACCCCCTTTCCAGTGTCACATATTACCTCTGAAAAGGGGATATATCCAGTCATTTCAGCGATATAAATCCGACAAAACAGCCGCGCTTTTATTGGCGATTCTTGTATGGATCTGGTCGTATTCATCGCTTGAAATCAGACCCTTTTCCCGCATGGAGCGGAAAACGGAAAGCGCAGTGAGGAATCCCGCGTTTTCCGCGACTTCACTTGCCGTCAGCGGGTAGGCCTTTGCTTCCATATCTGGCGGTGATATAGCACCGGCGGCTACAATACTTACGCTTTTTACTCCCATAGCTGTAAAACTCCTTTCCGCACATCGCGCAGACATGGCTGTATCCGGCCTGATGCCTTCTGAGGCTTTGATTTTTATTCCACCAATCGTACCGGCACTTGTCTGAGCAGAATTTGCGTGGTTTCTGTTTCGGAATTTGAACGATAACGCTTCCGCAGCAGGGGCATACGGCCGCTCCCTTTCCCGCCCGGACCGTTTCAATGGATTTATCCGTCAAGCTATGCCGGGAGCAGTGGGTCTTCACGGCGCTTTCCCCTAAATGCAGTATTCCGGCGATCTCTCTGTAGCTTTTCCCTGCGTATCGAAGATAGGATATTTGCTGCGCTTGCTCTGTGGTCATGGCGGGTTCCTCCAATCTGAGGTATCTCCTCACCGATCCATCTGGACAGGACGCAGGGATTTGGCCCAAAACACAAAAAAATAAAGGGGTGCAGCCACGAAAAATGACTGCACCCCTTCGTTTGGACAAATATTCAGTTAGGGATCTTCAGCTTCTGACCACTGTAGATGGTGTCGCTGTCAAGGCCGTTGAGTGCCTTGATCCCCTTGTAGCGGGTGCCGCTGCCCAGGTACTTCTCGGCGATGCTCCAGAGGGTGTCGCCCTTGACCACGGTGTGGACGCGGTAGGTCACCGCCGTGCTTCCCGCCAGCGCCAGGTCAGTCACCCGCACCGGAGACATGATAGCGTTAGTGCCGCTCTCATTCTTGTTGATGACCGCACGGTCGCCGGAAACCTCATAAACATACCACTTCTGCTTCCGCACCCAGGCGGGGATGGTCTGACCGCCGTAGTACTTCGTCCCGGTGATGGTCACCAGATCGCCGGCCTTGATTTTACCAACGGGTTGCTCAGGCTCTACGGGCGTATCCGGCTCAGAGCCGCCCAGCCTGGCCGCGACCTCCGCACGGAAGATGTCCATGTTCTTCCCGTGCTTCGGCCACCAGTGCAGCACGTCCCCGTGGTTGGACGCGATGCCCAAGTCGTGACCCTCGCAGTGGCAGATGATGTCCTGCTCCGTCAGGCCATAGAGCCCACAGAGATACACGCAGAGGTCCACCGCTTCATGATAGACCTTGTCCAGATAATCGGCGTCCGTGAGGTCATCCTCGCAGATCTCGAAGGAGATGTGGGTGTCATTGGCGGAACCGCCGGCGTGCCACCCCCGATGATCCCACGGCAGGGTCTGGTAGGTGGCCACCGTCCCATTGGCCAGCTTGCCGATGAAGGCGTGGACGCAGACCTCCCGATCCATGGGCTGGTTCCAGTGGTTGTTGTATTGGTTCTTCCCCAGAAGGCCGTCATCCGGCCCCACATAACGCTTGAGCCAGGGGTTGTTGGCACCGGTGGAATGTACCATGATACCCTTGGGGGTGATTCGGCGCCCCGCCTTGTAGCAGGCGTTGTTGGTAAAAATCAGCTTATGCAGATTCATTGTCGCTTCCTCCTTTGTCATGCAGTTGTTCCAGCACGTCCTTCAGCTTCTCCGGGATGGGAAGACCCAGGTGCCCGGCGTTCTCCAGGAAAGAGATGCCCTCATTGGACAGGTAGAAGAAGATCACCGCCGTGCGCAGGGCGCCGCCCTCTCCCAGCACATACACGTCCACCAGGTTGCCGATGCCCACCAGCACAAAGATGAGTACCTTCCGGCAGATGCCCTTGAAGCCCACGGCGCTGGACAGCTTCTTGTCGATCACCGCGCACATCAGGCCCGTGATATAATCCAGCGCCATGAAAACGATCAGCGCAATCATCAGTCCGTCCATGCCTCCTAAGAAGTACCCCAGCCAGCCGCCAATCGCCGCGACGGCCATTTGAATCTTCGCCCAGACGATGTCAATGGAAAAATTCCTCATAGTCAATCCTCCTTTGTTTGGTTGCATTAAAAAAAAGCCGCCATTTCAGCAACTGCTTATGCCTGTTTCTGCCATCCGGCGGGATAGTCTGCCGGGCTCCATACGCAGTGCGGCAGGCGGCAGACATAGCGAACTCCCTTGAGGGTAACCTTGTCGCCCACTTGGTAGGCCGTGCCCGCGCCGGTGGGCTGGACGAATTCAGGCCATTCGTCCTCGGCGGGCGGCGAGATGCTCTGCTGCAGTGCGCGAACCGCCGCCCACAGCGCATTGATCTCCCCGGCATAGTCGTAGTCTGCCGTCGCGCCTTCGCGGGCCGCCTGCGCAAGCTCCTGCCGCTCGTCGTCGGTCAGCTTGCCTTCGATGTGGTACTGATCGATGTTTGCCAGAAGCGCTTTCAGGTCATAGTTCTTGAGCGCAATGACCTGTTCAAAGAGTTCTTTCATAATATAATCACCTCACACTCAGACGCGCACCCATGCGCCGCCTGAATTGTAATAGGGAACCACCTGCGCCCACGCGCCGTTCAGCCGATACCAGACCGTGCATTGCCGCCATGTGCTGCCGTCCCGGTACCAGACCACCGCGTCAATGTAGCTTACTGAAATTGTGCAGCTGGTGACGCGGGCATAGTTGCTGGAATAACCGCTGCTGCTGGATGTCTCCCCGTTGTACAGCACCAGCACAGAATTGCCTGCTTCGAAGTACGCCTTCATGGCGGCAAACAGCGCGGCGTTGCTGGAAGCGTTCAGGGTGTGCGTGACGGTATTCGAATAGAATTTACCGGTCAGCGTGCCCAGCGTCGCCCCCACCTGCGCAGAACCGCGAACGCCGGTGTTCAGGCTCTGGTAATTGGCCTGACAGAAGGTCAGCTTCTTGGAGGACGAGCCAGAGCCCGCGCCGGAGGACGTGATCGTCAGGGTAATGCTCTGAATGAGCTTGCCTTTGAGCGCTGCGCCCACGCCGCTGAAAACCATTACGCCTACGCGGGATTTAGCGGCAGTCGTACCCTGATACGCACCCTGACACGCACCACTGCTGCTGCCTGTGCTCCATGAGGAAGAGCCGTACTGCGCATAGCCGATTGTCGAACTGCTGTTGGCGGTCGCAGAAAATGTGCCCATAGCTTCTTCACCTCATCAGACCGGCACAAGACAGATCTGTCCGTCCGTGCCGCTGCTGGGGAGCGATGCGGAATAGAAGATGCCGAGGTTGGATAATGCCGCCTTTGCGCTGCTCGCGCCTGTGCCGCCGTTGGCCAGCGGAATGGGCGTTGCCATGCCCGCGTGAAACAGGCGGTAGGAAGCCCATGTGCCGCCCGTGCACGTCCGCAGCAGCACGGCAAAATCCAGACTCGCCTGATACGCCGCGTTGCGCACTTCCAGCATTCGGCGGTTGTTGCCTGTGCCGTCCTCCCACGAGGAAAAGGAGGACGCGCCGACGTATGATCCTTCAAAAACCGTCCGGTTGGTGGTGCTGTTGTAGGTGGGCAGCAGGTACAGGGACGGGTACAGATAGCCCGAAATGCCAAGGTTGCCCGTCATCGTGTCGCCAGCCTTTTTGACCGCGCCCAGCTTCGTGCAGGCGGAAGACGCGGTTTCAGCACCCGTGCCGCCCTGATCCACGCCCAACGGCTCGGAAAGCAGCAGCGGCCAGCCAAATTCCACCTTGCCAGCATTCTCCGCGACCTTTCCGAAGGCGATGCCGGAGCCATCCTTGTAGAAATCCATCATGACCTGCTTTGTGCCGATGGACACCGTCTGTTCGATGTAGTAAAAAACATCCTGCACGCGGATCTTGATGTCGTAGCTGCTCAGCGCGTCGAAGGTCGGCGACAGCAGCCGATTCGTCGCGGTAATGACGTAATCGCTGGGCGTAAGCGTCACTGCGGAAACCCATGACTCGGCGCTGCTGAGCTTGTAGTACACCATGCAGGCCAGCGTGTTTTTGCCGCCCACAGACGAGCCGCTCGCCTTTGCGGAAATTCGCACCTTCGTACCATCCGTCTGGGCAGCCGTACCGTCCGCGTTGCAGCGCTCAGCGGTAAACAGGGATAACGACGGCGGCGAGTAATCCAACACGGTGACGGTTCGGGTCGTGCTGGCCGTGCGCCCGCGGGAGTCGGTAACGGTGACCGTCATGGTCAGATTGCCCGCCGTATTCAGCGTATTGCTGGTGAAGGATGAGCCCGAATAGGTCACGCTGTCGATGCTGGTGCGATAGGCCGAAATGCTGCTGCCCTGCGTGCCCGCCGCCGTGATGCTGACCGACAGCTTGCTTCGCGTCCGCACATAGCCGCCGAAGCGGTCGGCAATGCCGGAAGTCGCTTCAGAAAACGCCACATTGGAAATAGACGGGGCAACGGACGCAGGCACCGTCAGCTGAAAAGCACAGGTATTTGTTGAAACGAGATTGCCGTTGACATAGGTGTCGCACAGAATCGTGCCCCAGCCGGAGGTCGCGTTCGGGATCTGTTCGGCCAGTGAAACGGGCGGCGTCCACGTGCAGGAGGCGGTTACGCCTGTGGCAATCGTTCCGTTTGCCGAAAAGAAGCTGTAGCGAATGGTGTGCGTGGCGATACTGCTCTGCCGGTTCGTATAGATCGTGACCGCCGTGCCCATTTCAAAAGAAGTCTTGGAAAGACTGGGTTTAGAAGCAGCCTCTTCATACGTCACCGTGATAGTGCATTCCGACCATTGCAGGTAGTTGGTGGAGTAACCCTGCGAGCTTTTGACCGGATTGGGGTTGTACAGGCAGATGGTATTGTTGCCTTCCGCAATGTACGCCGCCAGATTGTTCAGCAGATCGCCGCTGAGCGTATAGGTGCTGGTATTGCCGTAGAACGCACCGGTGAATGTGCCCAGTGCGTCGCCGCAATAGCCGAGACCCGTAATGCCCGACTGCGACGCAGACTGATAATTGGCCTTTCGGACATACACGGTTTTCGTGTGCCCGGTGCCGTAGCCCGCCTGCGCCGCTACAACGCGCAGGGAAATCCCCGTGATGACCTTGCCGCTCAGCGCCATGCCCGCGAAATGCACGATGCCCACATAATTGTAGGTATTCTCGTAGTACTCCTGACTGGCGGCGGAGCTTTTCGCATTGCTGGCCGAATTGGTCTTGCGCGTGCGCATGGACGCGCTGTAGGAAACTGTGGTTGCCATGAAAACTCCTTACCCCGTGTAGATCACGGACAGATTGCCGTTGGACTGCGGTTCGTAGGCAAATTTGCCGATCTGCAGCCGTGCGAGAATCTCCGCCTGCGTCACATACAGCTTGTTGTCGCTGAGATAGGCCACCTCGGTATCGTTCATGTAGAACGCTAGCCGGTCATTGACCACGCGGAAGGTCAGCGGGTTGCCCGCCTTGCCGATGGTCAGCCCATCCTCACCGAAACGCATATAGGTGTGGATCAGGTTCAGCTGCTCCCGCGTCAGGCTGTCATTCGCCGCAGCGTCCTCGATGATCTCATTGACCTTGGTCACCGTCCATGTGAAGTTGTTTTCGGACTGCTCGGCCAACGTAGAAAGCGTTTCATTCATCTGGCTGATCTGATCGGCGGTGGCGTAATCCCGCCTCACTTCGCTGCGAATCTGTTCTGCCGTCAGGGCGATCTGGGCAACAGCCTCGCCGGTCGCGTCCAGCGCTTCGTCCTTCGCCGCGTCTACTACCAGCCGCAGGGATTCGTTGCCCGAAATGTCCACGGCGTTCAGCTGGGCGATAAACGCTTCGGCGGCGAACAGACTGGATACGTCGATGTTGGCGGCGGTGATTGCGCCGACCAATGCTTCGTCTGCGAAAATGGACGCAACGTTCAGTTCTCGGGCGGTAATGGTTTTCTCGATGAGTTTGCCGCCAGAAACGGAATTATCGCCGATGTCCGCGTCGCCGACGCTCTTTTTCTCCGTGGTCACCGTGCCGTTCTCGGCAATGGACAGCGCGTAAAAACAGCCGTCTGCACCCTTGACGATAAGCTCGCCCACGGTAAGGCTGGCCATATTCGCCTCGGTCACGGCGAGGTCGGCCACATACAGCTTGCCGTTCACGCCTTTTTCGATGATGGCTGTGCCTGCGGTCAAATCCTTGATCTGTGCCCAGTCAATGTCGGCGGTCTGAATATTCGCATTGACCAGCTTGGCAATGTCCGCCTGCAGCTGGCCAATAGAGGCCCAGTCAATTTCCGCGTTGTTGATGTTCGCTGTAGTCAGCTGCGCCAGCGCAATTTTCGCAACGGCGGCATTCAGGTCTTTGATGGCCGCCCAGTCAATCGCCGCACTTTCGATGTTTGCGGCGGTGATCTGCGCCTTGGCGATCTTTGCAATTTCGGCGTTCAGATTGGCGATGCTGGCCCAGTCAATATTGGCGCTGTTGATGTTGGCGGTGGTGATCTGCGCCTGTGCGATGGTCGCAATCTGCGCGGCCAGTTCGCCGATGTCCGCCCAGTTGATGTTGGCCTTTTCAATATTGGCAGCGGTGATCTGCGCCACGGCTATGGTGGCCAGCGCGGCATAAAGTTCGTCCGTGGTGATATTCTTCGCGGCCAGCTCCTGTATTTTCGCGGAGATCGCCGTAATGGCCGTGGCGTTCAGTTCGCCGATGGTCGCCTCGGCAATCTTCGCTTTGGTGATGGCCGCGTCCTGAATGTGCGCAGTCTGGATCGCCGCCATCTTCACCTGCAGACTGCCCACCGACCCAGATTGCAGCTGTCCCGCGCCCACGGAATTGATGGCCAGCTTGCTGCCGGAAATCACGCCGGACGGGAGTTGGCGAGAGGAGACCATGCTGCCCTCCAGCGTATCTGCCGCCGTGCCGAGTGTGACGGAGGTGTATTTCTTGGTCAGACAGTCGTAGGTGTACTGCGTCATGCGCATGGAGACTTCCACGCCGATGCGCCGGGCTACGACGCGTACGCTGTCGCCGAGAAAGATGTCGGTAAGCGCTGCATACTGCTTATATTCTTCGGCGTCGGTCAGATTGACGAAATCAACCTTGAGCGTAACGGTCGGAAGATCGCAGCCAGCCGCGAATTCCGCCTGTGCAGCCTTGCGCATATCCGAATAGCACTGGCTTTTGGATTTCTTCTCGTCGCCGTCCGTGACCTCGCGGGCCTCTGAAACCGGCATGTGAATCCACTTCGGGTGGATATATGCGTCGATGTTCGGAGAATCGATGTAAAGCTCCGGCAGATACAGGATATTGCCGTCCGCATCTTCGCCCGTGGGCATGATACGCGTGGTGACGTCAGTTTCGTCCACATCGTAGGAAATGCCGGTCAGGTTCTTGCCTTCCCGGATCTGCACGTTGGTATCGCTGCCCACGCGCTTGACGAGGAACACGTCGAACCAGTCCCGCGCCAGCTCGCCGCCGTACTTCTCCACGAGGCCGCCGTCGCCGAGGATGGCGTCCACGGGGTTGACGTTCTCGAATTTCACCTCTTCGGCAGTGCTGTCGAGGTCGGAATAGAAGGTGAAATCGTGCTCAGAAAGACAGCCGCTGGCGATGCCCTGCACCACATTTGCCCCAGTAGTCGTAGCAGGCGGCTCATATTTACGGATCATGTTGTCCATAAGGTCGTAGAACACATGACGGGCGTAGACGGTGATCTTGTCAAGCTCCGGCACGACCCGATAGATACGGAACGGCTGGTCGCGCAGCTGGCGGGGTTCCACCACTTCATTGACCGCCTCGCCCTGACCGGGCGTGACCTCTGTGCGCACATACTGAAGCCAATCGGTGGACATGTAGCCCTGCTTGCCGTCCGGGGTGAGCATCTTATACCACGAGGAAGTGGTTTTTTCGAGCAGCACAACTTCCGTAC